>OHQE01000952.1_pt1 | contig 10016 bp, 7 predicted proteins | sample 1577931 | NCBI WGS metagenome assembly OHQE01 (sample SAMEA3879552, study PRJEB24766) | human gut metagenome | biome: human-associated habitat; feature: feces | place: USA | collected 1985/1987 | reverse complement strand
GCACGCGCACCGGTACGACCGGTAAACGCATCGCGGATTGTTCGGCCGATGAATTGAAGACGATCGGATTTTGGGTGGATCAGAAGAGCTACGGCGATATTCAGCCGCCTGCGTCCATTTGCATGAGCGTGGCGGAGATTGAAAAGAAGACCGGCTTTACGTTCTTTCCCAATATTCCCGAGTCGGCTGCGGAATCCGTAAAGGCACAAAACTCTCCGAGCCAATGGGGAATCCAAAACTAATTTGACTTATGAAAAAACGACTGATTTTTACAGGACTACTGGCCTTACTGTTCGCAGCCTGCTGTTTCGCGCAGAAACCGTACAAGGTGGTCTTTTACAACTTGGAGAACTTTTTCGATACGATCAACGATCCTGAGGTCAATGACGACGAATTCACACCGGAAGGACCTAAAAAATGGAATTCTGTCAAGTATGCGAAGAAGTTGGGCAATACCGAAAAGGTGCTTTTCGATATTGCCGGTATCGATAAGGATTATCCGATCGTGATCGGCGTATCGGAGGTGGAGAACCGCTCGGTGCTCGAAGATATCATCGCTACGCCGAAGATGGCTCCGGGCAATTACCGGATTTCGCACTACGACTCTCCCGAAGCTCGCGGTGTGGACGTCGCTTTTATGTACCGTCCCGATGTCTTCAAGCTGGAGGGTAGCGCACCGATCCGCACGCAGATTCCTTCGCTTCCGAATTTCAAAACCCGCGATATTTCGACCATGTGGGGTACGATCGACGGCGAACCGTTCTTCTTCATGGTGGCTCACTGGCCTTCGCGTCTGGGCGGCAAGGACGCTTCGGAGTTCAAGCGTATCGCCGTCGGCGAGCAGATGCGTCGAATCGCCGACTCTGTCCTGAAGGTCAATCCTGCGACCAAGATCGTGGCGATGGGCGACTTCAACGACGATCCGACCGATCCGAGCATGTTGGAGGGGCTGAATGCCAAACCCAAGGTCAAGGATCTTCAGCCGGGCGATTTCTTCAGTCCGTTCCACGCCGTGCTTCGTGCCGGTATGGGAACGCTGGCTTACGGCGACGCATGGAATCTCTTCGACAATATCGTAGTGTCGGAAAACCTGGTCAATGCGAAGCCCGGCGAGTTGCGTCTGGTACGGGCTCCGGGATCGAAGTACTACGGGAATGTCTTCAAGCGTAACTATATGATCCAGCGGGAGGGGCAGTTCAAAGGCTATCCTTTGCGCACGTACGTCGGAAACAATTTCCAGGGCGGTTACAGCGACCACTTCCCCGTTTATATCTACATCGGTAAATAAATACCTTAACTTGAAAGGATATGAAAATAAAAAGTTTACTAATTTTTGTATTTACCCTGATGTCGCTGACCGCGTTCGCTCAGAGCGGCGGTATCAAGGGTAAGGTCGTTTCCCGCGAGGGACGTGTCGCGGTGGACGGGGTGAAGGTTTCGGTCACTCCCGGTGAAATGACTGCCACGACCGACGGCCGAGGTGGTTTCGTGATCGAGAATGTCGAGCCCGGCGAATATACGTTGCAGTTCGAGGCTCCCGAATTCGAGCCTTTGACGCTCGTGGTGCGCGTGGACAAGATGGTGCGCGACATCAATACGGTGATTCTGGTCCCCGAAGTGCTTTCGACCGTAATGGACGATTCGATCTTCGCAGAGTTCGACACCGAGAGCGGCAACGATGCGCAGTCGCTGCCTTCGTCCCTTTCGGCTTCGAAGGACGTTTTTAACAACATCGCTTCCTACCGGTTCAGCGAGATGCGTTTCAACGTGCGCGGTTACGATTCGCAGTATCAGGACGTGTATATGAACGGCATTCAGCTCAACGACGCCATGACGGGCTATACGCCGTGGTCGTTGTGGAGCGGTCTGAACGACGCTACCCGCAATCAGGAAGTTACGTCGGGCATCGTGGCGTCGGACGCCGGTCTGGGCGGTATCGGCGGTACGACCAATATCGTGACGAGTCCTTCGCAGATGCGTCAAGGCCTGCGTGCGAGTCTCGTAAACGGCAACTCGATGTACCGTTTCCGCGCGATGGTCACCTATGCTTCGGGCCCTCAGGACAACGGCTGGTCGTATGCCTTTTCGGTTTCGACCCGTCAGGGCGGCAACTCCTACGTGGACGGCGTCTATTACAACTCCTACGGATATTTCGCTTCGGCCGAGAAGATTTTCAATTCGCGTCACCGGTTGGGCTTCACGATTATGGGTGCTCCCACCGAGCGCGGTGCGCAGCAGGCTTCCACGCAGGAGGCTTACGATCTGGTCGGCAACAACTATTACAACCCCAACTGGGGCTACCAGGACGGCAAGATGCGTAATGCGCGCGTGCGTAACAGCCACGAGCCGATCGCTATGATCAACTATACGTTCGATCCCAATGAGCATACCCAGTTCAACCTGGCCACTTCGTTCCGTTTCGGTAAGAACGGTTATTCGGCGCTGACGTGGTACGACGGTGCAGACCCCCGTCCCGATTATTACCGCTATATGCCGAGCTACAAGTTGCTGAACGCTACCGACCTGGAGGCCGCTTCGATGGCTGCGGCCAGTCTGGCGGATCAGTGGATGCGCAACGTGGGTAATATCCGCCACTTCGACTGGGACGAAATGTACCAGACCAACATGAATTTCCGCAATGCCGAGGATGAAGCGATATACGGTCCCGGCGCCCGTTCGAACTATATCATCGAGGAGCGCCATACCGACCAGTTGGACTGGAACCTCGCCGCGCAGATCAGCCGAATCTATAAGGATAACTCCCGTCTGACGGCCGGAGCCAACGTCCGCATCAACCGCACGTGGTACTACGACGAGGTGAAGGATCTGCTCGGCGGCGACTATTACGTGGACGTCGATAAATTCGCACAGCGCGACTTCGGCGATCCGATCATGGCGCAGAACGATATGGATTATTATAACCAGTACGGTCATGCAAGAGCCGTCAGAGAGGGCGACAAGTTCAGCTACAACTACAAGGCGCATCTGCGTTCCGGCGGTGTATGGGCTACTTATGCCACCCGTTTCGGCGGTTTCGGCATGAAGTTGGGCGCCGAGCTCGGCGGACTTTCGATGTGGCGCGAAGGTCTTTGGCGCAAGGGTCTCTTCCCGGATAATTCGAAGGGCAAATCGGAGAAACTCGAATATTTCGTATATAAGGCCAAAGGTAATTTCGATTATGTCATCAATGCCAACCATACTTTCGAACTCAACGCCGTGGCGATGCAGAATGCTCCTGCGTTCCAGTCGGCCTTCGTTTCGCCCCGTACGCGTAATTCGGTAACTCCGGGGCTTACGACGGAGAAGGTTTACGGCATCGACGCTTCGTACAACCTGCGTTACGGCGATTATAAACTCCGTGTTTCCGGTTATTATACGAAGGTGAACGACCGTTCGAAGGTGATCTCCTTCTACGATGACGTGCTGAAGACCTATACCAATTTCGCCTTGAGCGGTATCGACGAGCAGTATTTCGGTCTGGAAGTCGCCGCTTCGATTCCGATCTACAACGGTTTGTCTTTGAACGGTGCGATCAGTTGGGGTCAGTACACTTACACGTCGAATCCCAATTACGTGCAGATTGCCGACAACAGCGCCGAGCCGCTGAACTCCGGTACGGTCTATTGGAAGGATATGCGCGTGGAGAGCACTCCGCAGACGGCAATGAATATCGGTTTGTCGTACCGCGGTCCTCATAACATCTACGCATCGATCGATCTGAACTATTACAACAATATGTATCTGTCGATGAACCCGCTTTACCGTACGGACGAGGTGTTGTTGCCTACGATGACGGACGAACAGATCCGGGAGCTGCGCAGTCAGGAGAAGTTCGATTCGGCCTACACCTTGAGTGCGAGCATCGGTAAGAATTTCTACATTCAGCGTCGTTATACGCTCGGCTTCAGTTTGCAGGTGAATAACATCCTGAACAACCAAAATATCAAGACCGGCGGTTATGAGCAGATGCGTGTGCAGGGCATTAAGACCGGCAAGGAGATCACTTCCTACCAGAAGTTCGCTCCCAAGTATTTCTACCTGTTCGGCACGACTTACTACCTGAATGTCTATTTCCGTTTCTAACGGCTTAACGAATTAATATTGTGAAGAATATGAATAGAATAGCAACCATATTTCTGGCGGTGACAGCAAGTTTGTTCTTCGTCGGCTGTTATAACGATTTCGATACGCCGGCTCCTGCGAAGGTATGGACGGATGCGGACTTCAGCGACAGTAAAATCATTTCGATCAAGGAGCTGAAGGATATTTTCGAGGAGGCTTATCCCGGGACCAGCGGTATCGGCCAGTCGCTGACCATTACCGACGACCTGGTGATTCGGGGCAAAGTCATTTCCAGCGACCAGGCCGGTAACGTCTATAAGTCGATGTACCTGTACGATGAAAGCTGCCAGTCGGCCATTGAAATCAAAGTGACTTCGGGATATTACATTACCTATGCTCCCGGTCGCCTGGTTTATATCCGTTTGCAGGGTCTGGTGCTGGGAAATTACCGCACGATGCTCAGCGTGGGTGTCGCATCGACCAATTCCGATTATGCGAACGGTAACATGGAGGATCGCAATACCTTGGAAGAGCATGTCAAGCTCGGCGAATTGATCGGCTTGACGGCGGCCGATACTTTGGTGGTTACTCCCGCTTCCTATTCGACGCTGACGGATGAGTCGCTGGGGCGTTTGATCCGTTTCGAAGGGTTGGAAAGCAAGTTCGGCAAGGCCGGCTGGGGGTATAAAAATACATTCCCCAACTACTTCGCCAACAGTACCTCCTACGATGTGAATTCTCCGGGTTGGACCGATATCAACGATTGGGCTACCTGGGCGACGAAGCGGGTCGATGAGCTTACGCACGAGAGTACGTTCTATTATGGCTCTGCCTGGTTCACCTATGGCGACATCAACACCCTCGCAGGCAATTATGTCGTACGTTCGAGCGGTTATTGCCGTTTCCGTGACGAGAAAATACCTGCGGACGGTTCCGTGGTGAACATTACCGCGATCTATACCAAGTTTTCGCAGGGCAGCGATGCGACGGCGGCCTATCAGTTGTTGCTGAACAAGGCGTCCGACGTGGTCGTGACTTCGAAATAGCCGCAGTTTGCAGTTGAAATCGCCGGGCCTCATCTTTTTGATGAGGCCCGTTTTTTATTCTTTATGCGGTTGCGATTCCGCTCGTATTGTCCGCGAAGGAGCTGCCTCCGGTCTTATGAGGCGTAAATTTCAGGGAAGAGCAGTGCGCGGAAGTCGGAGCGCATGATCTTGTCCCGTTACTGTTTTTCCTGCCTGCCGGGGAGCCGGTTGCCGTATGTCCGAAAAAAGCAAGACATTGTTCGGATCGTTCTTTTGCTGCAAGTTGGCAGGCTGTCGCACCGGGGGACCTGCTGTCCGCATAATGCGATTCCGACTGCCGGGAAGGGGCAACGTGATCGGCAGAGAGCTGTCCGCAAACGGAAGAGCGTCGCCGAAACGGAGAATTCGATGCGAAGTGCGGAATCGGAAAGCATGGCGGGGTATGACATAACGTCGTTCGTGGAGTTTGGTTCCGCGTCTGTTTTCCGGAAACGGATACGATTCCTGTGCGTGGACGATCTTCCTGCATTGCAGATAGGAGCGGAAAAGGAAACATCCGTGAACAGGAGTCCGAAACCAAAGAAAACCCCCGAACCGGTGAGAGTTCGGGGGTAGTAGTGAATAAAACCTGTTATTGATGATTATTCATCTGTTTCGGGTTGAGCTTCGGGACGCATGGTGACCTGTATTACGTTGCCGCTGTCGAGGAGCTTCTTCGCCAGGTCGCGGATCTCGTCGTAAGTGATGCTGTTCAGGGTCTTTTCGTAGTCGGCGAGCAGATTCTGCTTGTGACGGTTGTAGTCGTCGATCAACCCGAACCAGGTGCCGTTATTTTCGAGCGTATTCTTGAATTGCTTGACCAAGTATTCGCGGGAGTCGTTGATGTCTTTGGCTTCCGGTCCTTCAGTCGCGATTTTCTCGATTTCATCGAAAACGATCGGCACGAGTTCGTCGGCCATCTCCTCGTTGGTGTCGAACTGTATTTGCAGGAGGGCCTGTTTTTCGGGACGATACGAGAGAGTATAGCTTACCTGTACTCCGTACGTGCCGCCTTTCTCCTCGCGGATGGATTTCAGGTAACGGTTGTTTAGAGCCATGTTGAGCAGCAACATGGTTTGCTTGTTGCGCAGCGTGTAGTCCGCATCGCTCGAGAAGAGCAGGAACTCCGAAACTTTCGGCTGCAGCATCGGGGTGCGGAAGTCGTTCACGACCTTGCCTTTGGCTGTGCGGAGTTTGTCGTCCGTGAACTTAAGCACGTGTTTCGAGGTGGGAATCGAACCGATATATTTCTCGACCAACGGCTTCAACGTTTCCAAATCCACGTTGCCTACGAAGGTGAACGTAAAGCTGTTCGCACCCGGGTAGAGCGTTTTGAAGGTTTTCGGCAGATTTTCGAACGAGATGCTTTCCAGGGCCTCGATCGTCAGCGGCTGCTGACGCGGATTGTCGCTGTAAAGCGTTTTGATCGTTTCTATCTGCATGATGTAGTCGGGATTCGAGGTCAGGTTCTGGACGTATGCCTTGTAGCTGTCCATCGTCGTGTTGAAATCCTCCTCCGAGAAGCGGGGACTTGTGAAGTTCTGGTAGAGCAGTTGGAGCATCGTTTCGATGTCTTTGGGCGAGCAGTAACCGCTCATACCGTTGCTGTAGTTATTGACGTACAGGTTGATTCCGGCTTTCTTGCCTGCGAGCTGCTTGTTCAGTTCGATTGCAGAGAATTTGCCCACTCCCGACTGGGCCGCGATGACCGGAAGGAATTCACCTTCCTTCACCTCCGTATCGGCAAGCTGCGACATCCCGCCGTCAGCCTGTACCTGCAGCAGGACTTCGTCCGCCTTGAGTTGGGTCGGTTTGACGATGATCTTCACACCGTTCTTGAGAATCCATTCGGTCGTTCCGAGATCCTCGTTGTATGCGGTCTTCTTCACGGGCGAGCCTTTCAGCTTGATATCTGCGGGGATCAGAGGCTCGCTGACGGTATTGTCCTGGTAAGCCTCGACGTTGGATGCCATGACCTCGCTGCGGATGGCCAGAAGTTCGGCTTCGGTCGGCTCGGTCAGTCCTTCTTTCTTCGGTACTTCGACGGTGATAACCTGGTTTTCAGGTGTCAGAAGCTGTTTTACCCAAGCATTCACATCGTCGAGGGTCAATGCTTCGAGGTATTGTTTGTCGAGGTTGTACTGCGTTTCGGCATCTGCCATAGCGGTATTTTTCTTGTAATTCGCCAGGTAGGTTTGAACATATTGTCCGTTTGTAAGGTCGTTCCGATTGGCATAGGTAGCCTCGGCCTGACGCAGGAATTCAGCTTTCGTACATTCGAAAGATCGGAAGAGCGTTTCGTACGATCGAATTCGCTCTGTGTAAAGCCGTAACGCTTCATCTTCTCCATCTCTTCGAGGATAGCTTTGTAACCGCGGAGCAACTCTCCGTCTCGAGTTTGTACGGCGACCATCGTGAGATCTTGGGTCGGATTCACTCCCAGTATGTTGCCTGAATCCATCCCGGCACTCAGGAACGGAGCATCGGGCTGCATGGCGATTTCATTCATGCGATCGTTCGCCATGGCACTTGTGTAGGAGTTGAGTACGTCGTACATTTGGCTAATTATCAGGTTGTTGTATTGCTTGGGGAGAGCGGGTCGTTTGATGAAGAGCCGCATGACCGAAGCCGTCATTTCGGGATCGGAAAAGATGCTGACGATGGGTTCTTCGTTTTCAGGAACTAGGTAAGCCTCTTTCTGCGGGGCATCTGCAGGGGAAACCGGAATATCCGCCATCAGGGTTTTGATCTTGTTTTCGATCCGATCGACGTCGATATCGCCGACTATGACGATCGCCTGGTATTCCGGGCGATACCACGTTTTGTAGAAGTCGTACAAGGCTTTATGGTCGAAACTCTTCAGACCGTCCAGATAGCCGATTACGTTGCGGTGCTCGTATTTCGAGCCTCTGTTGACGGCGGCGTTGCGTCGTACCATGGCGCGCCATCCAGCTCCGTCGCGGGTGCGCAGCTCCTCCATGATTACGCCGCGTTCGTTGTTGATCTCCTGAGGCTCCAGACTGATGAACTGCGACCAGTCGTGCAGGATCAGCAGTGCGGTGTCGATCGTCGCAGGGTTTGCTGTGGGCACATTGTCCAGGTTGTAGCATGTTTCATCGTAAGAGGTGTAGGCATTCAGGTCCGCACCGAATTTGACGCCGTTACGCTCCAGATATTCTATCATCTTTTTGCCCGGCAGGTTCTTGGTGCCGTTGAAGGCCATGTGTTCGAGGAAGTGGGCGAGGCCCTGTTGGGAATCTTCCTCCTGGACAGCTCCTACGTGGTGGAAAATGTAGAAAGATGCCTGTCCCTTGGGTTTTTCGTTGTGACGGATGTAGTACGTCATGCCGTTTTCGAGTCGTCCGACGCGCACCTCCTTATCGGCGGGAATCGGCATGTCAGGCTGTAGTTGCGCCATGACATTCGTCATTGCGAACAGCGTGACAAGTAAAAGAATGAACCTTTTCATAAAATGATTGTTAATTGATTTTGGGTGAAATTATTTGTATTGCGTTGTCATTCGGTTGTTTCTTCCGGTCGGTATTCGATGATGTCGCCCGGCTGGCAGTTCAGTTCGCGGCAAATGGCTTCCAGCGTTGAAAAGCGGATCGCCTTGGCCTTGCCGTTCTTGAGAATGGAAAGGTTGGCCGGGGTGATATCGACCCGCTCGGCGAGCTCGCCGAGTGACATCTTTCGTTTCGCCATCATGACATCTATGTTGATGATTATCGCCATGTCTTGCGTCCCCCCCCCGTGTGTATATTGTATATCGACATTTATTTTTTCTTTAGATCGTGAGTTTTTGCTCTTCGCTCAACCGGGATCCGATCGAGAAGACCTCGGCCGAGAAGAGTACCAGAATCGCCATGACGATGTTCCAGTAGTTGAGCGGGAACGAGGCGGCGACTTGCAGGGGCGAATCTTCGAGAAACGTCCGGGTCGTACTCTGGTAAATATAAGAGCCGACTCCGGTGCAGACTTCGGCCAGAATCAGCAGGAACCCTACGGCACGCGTGTAGATGATGATACGCCCCGGCAGGGGTTGTTCGTCCCGTACCGATTTGCGCAGGATATTGATAATCAGCGCTACCAGGATCAGGATAGAGAGCTTGGCCAGCAGGGCCGGGATGGACAGCAGCAGTATGTAATTGATTCTGTTCAGTGTCCGGACTACTGTCGGTATATTCGGCTTCGGTGGAGATCGATGCGTGTCCGGTTTCTATCGGGAAAAGAGTTTCGTCGCTCTGGGCGTTTTGCAACCGGGCCGCCAAAAAGTAGGTGTGTTGCGCGATACCGTGTTTTTCCTGCATCCGAATGTCTTCGGACGCAGCCTGCCAACCTGTCGCCAGACTCGACGACACGTGGGGCACGAAGCTGTGGATGAATCCTGCGGCCAGAGCCAGGAAATAAAAGATGTAAATGACCAGCAGATGGCGCCGCAAAGATTTTTTCTGTTTTTTGTCCATTTTCGGTTTGCTGAATACGTAATGGAGGTGTTCGACCTGTTTTTAACCTCCGGTGAGGCAAAGATAGTAAAGAACTTCTGCAAAACAAATAATTTTTATCGTTTTTCGATAAAAACGCAATAAAATATAACGAATGATGTTTCTCGTCTGAATACGGAGCGGAATTTTCCGGACTTTTCCCGAACCGGAGATCGGACGGGCAACCCGGCTGAAACCTACCGAAGGTCGGACCGGCAGGGATCATCCCCGTCTTGGAGGCGAGGCCCCTGCAAGTACGGACGATCGAAACGAGAAAGCCCCTCTACGAGCTTCGTTACGCGGGGGAGCCGAAAACAAAAGTTGAGTTTGGTTCTCCGCTCTTCTTGTTATTATCTTTGACTTCTTCTTAGATACTTCGCCTCGGCAAAACGCAAATAAATTTGCT
>OHQE01000951.1_pt1 | contig 10019 bp, 11 predicted proteins | sample 1577931 | NCBI WGS metagenome assembly OHQE01 (sample SAMEA3879552, study PRJEB24766) | human gut metagenome | biome: human-associated habitat; feature: feces | place: USA | collected 1985/1987 | reverse complement strand
CGCATCTCTTTTCCCGATGAGGTCATCCCAAGCCCTTATCCCGGTTCATGGCCGGATGCGGGCGAACTCAGAGTGGGGGATGAGTTCTCTTTGGCATGGCGCTGCTTGGACGCTCAATATTGGGGCGTTGCGCAGCGTCGAAAACGCATTTTTCTTCTTACTGACTTCGCTGGGCTGCTTGCACCGCAGCTTTTATTTGATGTTTTTGGCGAGGAGGAAAACTGCGAGGAGGAGGTCATTTAAGTGTATCACTGCGACCCAAACGGGCAGATGACAATGCTCGACGCGGGAGCGCCCGAAAAGGCTGCCGAACCGCAAAAGCGCAGACCCCAAAAGCAGGATTCCGAACTGGTCTCGATCCCGTATTTTTATTTGGATCTGAGATCTGGTCATGTCGACCTGTTCGGGCAGCGCCATTGGGAATTGCGTTCCCCATATCGTCATAATAAGCGTCCTCTCAACACCGGAGTTGCACCTCGAAAGCCGATCCGGGCGTCGCTGTCCAGCATATTGGAGGCGTACCCAGCTCTAAAATATTATCTGTCGAAAACAGCCTGTATGGGCATCCTGCGCCGCGCTTTTGAGCGCGGCAAAGAACTGCCGAAGAAACTGGCGCGTGCGCTGAAGATCCAGGCGGGGCTTATGCAGCCGGACGGCCAACCTACGGATCTGAAGGCATTTCATGTCAACCAGAGGGACGAGGGCATCGACCTGCACGGTGTGTCCGGTGCCTTGATGGCAACCACCAATATGCAGATGCAGACCTTCGTGACGCAGCCGGATGACACCGTCGAGGGTTTTGACGGTTACAATGGTGACCTGACCGGCGATGTTGCCGCCACGCTCGGCGCGAACTGCGGGATGTCCACCGGCAGAAACGGTGTCATGGCCTTTGCTGCCAACCAAAGGGACGAGGTCCGTGACTTACATGATATTGCGGGCGCATTGAATGCACAGCCGGGAATGAAACAGCAGACCTTCGTGGCGGCCGCATTCTCGGCAGGAGCCGGCGCCTCTGCTGGGAGCATTGGGTATGGCGAGGAACTGGCTCCTACGCTGAAAGGCTCTGCCAGCGGAAACTGTATGCCGTCCGTCCTGTGCCTAAATGACCAGGGCGGAAGCGTTATGGAGTGCTCTGAGGATGTGTCCGGTACCCTGCGGGCGCAGGAGCATGGACACCAACCGCTCGTCTATGAAAACCATGGCATTGATGCCCGCTACACTGGTCCTCATCAGGTGGTGCCTACCATGTCCGCAAGATACGGCACGGGCGGCAACAATGTGCCGCTGGTCGAGCAGGAAGCAGATGCCATCTGCATTGCAGGCAACACGGTCGACCGCCAGCCGCAGAACGGCGGCAACGGTCTTGGCTGTCAGGACGAATTGGCATACACATTGACCGCCACGGATCACTTATCTGGATATCCAGATAAATGATCTAATCCCGAGGATTGAGTTATCCCGAGGAAGTCAGATGGGCCATCGGCTTTTTGTTGCGAGATAGTGTTTTTGCTGCTGTAATTCATGTTAAAACCTCCGGATAATAAATTTGCGGCGACCAGCTATGATCTGGTCGCCGCATTGTGAACACGATTAAAATGTGGTAAAATCAAGCCAAACCATAAAGGCGCTTTATCAACTCCTCATCGTTTGCCCATATTGGTTCAATAGTATCTCCCTCCGTGACCTTGGATACCTTTTGAATTGCCTGCCGCTTCATCTCAGTATCGGCCCATGCATAGATCCGGGTTGTGTTGACGTCGACATGCCCAAGGAACTCCGCGAGGAGGACAAGCGGCATCCCGGCACGATACAGATGCATGGCACGGGAATGCCTAAGTTGGTGTGGATGTACTCGTTCTGGCACTTCAGGACAAGCCCGCCTTGCCATTTCACCATATTTTTTCATAAAGAGATTAACGGCATCGGTGGACATTCTGCTTTTGCGACCATGATGCGTTGTAAAGAAAAGATAGTCATCACTCTGCCTTTGCTCGGTCGGATGTGCTTTATCCAGATAAGTTTTGAGCAATTCAACCACAGAGGGGGAGATTGGAACTATTCGCAGTTTATTTCCCTTTCCAGTAAGGCAGATTGTTGCATGAGTCTTTCGAATGCTCAAATCATGAATTTTTGCATCCACCAGTTCCTGGCAACGTGCTGCGGTGTCGTACATCAACCGCATAAAGCAGAAGTCACGGTATCCATTCGTCTTGAAGCGGTTGGGCTGCTCAAAAAGAGTTTCCAATGCAGGAGCCGTCAGAAACTCCACGACTTTTCCCGGAGTTTTCCGAACAGAAATATTGCCGACTTCGACCTGCATATAGATTTTGCCGGAATCTAATATCCCTGCATATTTTGTGAAAGAACGAATTGCCATCAAACGCAGATTTACCGTTGCTGGAGAAGATCCTCTGGATTTTGAGAGCCATTCGAGAAAACCGGTTATATTTGAGTAAGTGATGTCCTCGAACCCAATACTGGCATATTCAAGCCCACGCTCCATCTTGAAATAGAGGAGAAGGAGATTTATTGCCTCTCGATACGATTTCTGTGTATTTAAACTATAGCCTTTGTGCCTGATCAAGTAGATGTCAAGGAAATCCCTCACTGTTTTATAGAACTTCTCATCTTTCAGTCGCATAAATCCGCCTCCATCTCAAAGGAACTATCAAGGTGCAGCTCTGGCAAGTCGGTATATAGCGTTGGAAGAAGATGAATATAATATGCCGTGCTCTCGAGATTTGAATGGCCCATATACTCGCTCAAATACGCAAGGCAGGCATTTATATCTTTTCCTTCCTTTACCCACTGGTACAGCCGATGTGTTGCAAATGTATGCCGCAGGTCATAAAGTCTGGGCCGGATCTCACCGTATCCGGATATGCCTGCCGTCTGAAGGAACCTTCTGAATGTCGGAATGATCCACTCCATTGAGTACATTCCGTCACCTCGGACACTTGGACTCTGGAAGAAATATTTGCGGTGAGGGTATATCTTCTCTACGCGCAGGTCATAATTCCTGCACAGTTCAAGCATATCTTCGGACAAGACAACGATTCTGTCTTTATGTCCTTTCGATTCAAGGATATTCACCGTCCCATCAAACAGGTTGACATTCTCTCTTCGGAGCCGTCTGGCTTCTACGGGTCTGAGACCGCAACAGTAGATCAAGCGAAATATTACAGATACCACCAGATGCTTTGTGGGTGCTCTAAGGCTGGGCTGCAGAGAATCTATTTCCTTGAACAACTTGGACAAATCTTCCTTTGAATAAATGTAGGGGATATGGCGTCCGCTTTTCTTCGTGAGTTGAAGTGGTAAAAGATAAGCCTGTTCTCCTACACTATTCATGTATTTAGCGAGCTCCCGAATCACAGATACCCTATTCAATCTGGACAGATTTTTCTCGGTCTTGAACTGTTCAGCCCATTTCATGGCTAACTCCGCAGTCAAGCAGGTCTCGTTCGGAAATTGCTCACGGCAGAATTCATCAAAAGTTCGAAGAATGCACGCACTTCCGTGGTAGTCATAGCCGAGGGCTTGTTTCTTTTCAATCAAGCCGCAAATATAGGGTGCAAATGCCCCGGTGAATGCAGATCTCATAACAAAGCCTCCTGGACAACCTCAATACCGTCAAGTCCGAGTGCACACATTGCGAGCTTGTCCCGGCTGATCCGCATATATGCTTTCATGGAGCCAATCTGCGTATGCCCTAAGATTTCTTTCACTGTATCGATCGGTACTTCTTGGTTTATCATGGAACTGGCAACATACCTTCTGAAACTGTGAAAGCCTTTTCCATCGCCCGGAGTATACTCAACATCTGAGAGTTTCATATATTTTCTGAGCCGGTCTCCCGTAGCAGTCGAAGTCATGAAGTCAAAAGGAATACGGGAACGCACAAAGAGAGCTGGGGACTGCGTTTTGGGCCGCTCGTGAAGAATATAGTTCGCAATGGCGTTTCCTACCGATGCTTCGAGAGGAAGGTGCAGTTCCACTCCGGTTTTGTTCTGTACGAAGCGTATTTCATGATGAATCCAGTCAATGTCCGAGAGCGTTAAGCGAACAATGTCCCCAGCTCTCAGTCCCAAACTGGCGGCAACAGCAAACATCGCAGTATCGCGGAGCGATAAGGACGGATTTTTTGCCGCTGCATCCACGACGGTGTGAACCTCTTTTGCGGAAAAGGCAGGCCGCAGTTTCTTTCGGGGCGCGGGACGAGTAGTCAATGCGGCGCTGAAATCGCAGCAGTTTTGTATGGACACCAAGTATGCGCTCAGATGTTTCAATGTGTTGCACACTCTGTCCATGCTCGATTTTCGTTGAGATGCGATGAACAGCAGAAAAGCGTTGACATTTACTAAATTAATATCTTGGCAAGTATGGCAACCGCTGGCATCGAGGTATGCAAAGAATTTGCGGCAGACATTCTCCTCGTCCCGTAAGCTCTCAAATCCAATGGCCCGCGTATTCGCTTCATGTTGACAGAATCTACGCAGGAGTTCATGATAGTACGGAGCTAAGGAAATTTTCGGATCAGGTCTAACACGTTTCCAGACTATTTTTCCGGTTTGAACATACTCCTCGAAGAGAATGGATGCCTTTCTGACTTTTGCCCAGATCCGGTCGGCTACCAAACCATTTTCATGATCCAAGTGAAAACGATTCACAATTTCATTTGTAAATGCAGCACTATAAAATATCACCCCCTCGGAACGGTAGACCTTTATGATTGGCCACATCCCTTCGTAGTAGTAGTTTCGTATGCTGAACTTACCAAGCCCCAGAGCCCGTAATGCATCCAGCACTTTTGCGCATAGAACATCAAACACAATTTCATCGGACATAAAAACACCTCTGAATGCAGTTAGTCGACTTTCGCCGCCAACTACATTATAGAGGTGTTTTTATATTTTTTCTTATCTGGAGGTTATTTATGAACAACACACAAAAAGTATTGAAAAACCAGCACATTTGCGAACAGGCCACGCCTAATCTCGGGATAACTCAATCCTCGGGATTAGATCATCATGCGGTCTACAGTCGCCAACGTGTGGATGATTTCCGTGAGAATGGTGTGGTCAGCACGCAGAGCGCCCGCCAGCACAGGGATGCCACCGATCTCGTCTGCCAAAAAACAGAAACCTATGCCTATCTCATTCGTCGTTTGACTCCGTTGGAGTGTGAGCGCTTGCAGGGCTTTCCGGATAGCTGGACAGATATCCCCAGTGCTTCGGACAGCGCCCGTTATAAAGCGTTGGGCAACAGCGTAGCGATACCCTGCGTAGAGTTTATCATGGGACGGATCGCCGCAGCTCTTCGGGAGGTATAGCTGCCTTGGTGGTTTTGCTTCCGTTTCACATAGCTTCTTCGTTGAGTTTGGTGAATAGCTTTCCATGACTTCTTCCGGTATGCTTTGCTTGCAAAATCGAGGAAAGGAGCAGACCGATGGAGGGCAAAAAGAACCTCTGCGCCATGATCCCGGCAGAACTTCACGCAAGAATCATGGCAGAGAAAGAAGAAATGAAGCTGGGTACACTGGCGGAATATGTGGAGCGCATCTTCACCGAACACTTTGAAGGAGGACAGATCAGCATGAAAGCAGAACGCACCCTGGCGGTACAGATCCCCGCAGAACTCTTCGAGCGGCTGAAAGACTATCTGGCAGCCCATAACCTCAAGCAAAAACAGTTCCTCGTTCAGCTCATCGAGAACGCGCTGGATGAGGATACGGAAGCGGAATAACCAAACATCACAGGAGGCCACAGGAACACCTGCGGCCTCTCTCATTCTCTCTGGAGGTGACCAACGATCTATATCTATCCTGATAACCTGTCTGCAAAAGCGACGCTGTGGCTGTGGGAGCTGCGGGACATCGGTATCATCGGTGTGGGGCTTCTTCTCTCTGTCCTGGCACTGACGCAGACCGGCATTGCCCTTCCGCTGGTGCTGACGGCAGTCTTTGCTTTTCTGACTATCCGGCATGAGGGCACCAGCATTCTGGACTTCATCCGCTATGCCGCGGCGTTCCTTCTGACCCGACAGCAATACTACGAATGGAGGCTCGATCCATGAAAAAGCAGAAAAAGAAAGATGCCCATGAGCAGTCCACCCGGCAGCTCATGGGCATTGATGACATCACCGACTACAGCATCGCCACCCGCATGGGAGAGCTGGTGTTCTTCATTATCAAACCCACGAACATTTCTGTCCTGCCGGATTCCGGCGTGGGGGCGCGGATCTATGCCCTGCTCAATGTGGTCAAGGGCATGGCGGAGATCGAGATGCTGGCGCTGAATTCCAAGGAGTCCTTCGAGAACAACAAGGCATTCTACCGACGCCGAGTCAGCGAGGAGGAACTGACCGCTATCCGAAAGCTGCTGGAACAAGACAGCGCGTACCTGGACCGTATCCAAGTGCTGATGGCTTCCAGCCGCGAGTTCTATATCCTCGTCCGACTGCACAGCAAAAAGGGATCCGATGTGTTCAGCTACCTTTCCCGCATCGAAAAGAGCATCAAGGACAACGGCTTCACCGTCCGCCGCGCCGGTGAGCAGGATCTCAAAAAGATGCTGGGCGTCTACTTTGAGCAGAATGTGACCACGGAGCAGTACGAGGATCACGACGGCGACCGTTGGATCATCTTCGGTGAATAAGGAGGGAAATCACTTGGCAGCAAACAGGAAAAAAGCCACAGCAAGGCACACGGAGGACACGCCGGTCAAATCCTTCTTGGATATGATCGCACCCTCCGTGGTGAAATTCAACCCCGACCACTTCATCTGCGGCAACACCTTCCGCTGCGTGTGGGCGCTGCGGGAATATCCCACGCAGACCGATGAGCAGGCTATTCTCCGGCATCTGGGTGAAAAGGATGGAATCACGCTGCGCATCTACACCCGTCAGGTAACGCCTGCCGAGGAAAAGCGCATCATCCAGAATGCTGCCAACAAAAACCGCATGGGCAGCTCCAACACCAACGACCTGCAGCAGACGATCACGGCGGAAAGCAATCTGCAGGATGTGGCGTCGTTGGTAGCTTCCATGCACCGCAACCGAGAGCCGCTGCTCCACTGCGCCGTCTATATCGAGCTGACCGCTTCGGATTATAACACGCTCAAGCTGCTCCAGACCGATGTGCTGACGGAGCTGGTGCGGAGCAAGCTCAATGTGGACAGGCTCCTGCTTCGTCAGCAGCAGGGCTTCTGCTGTGCCAGCCCCGTGGGATACAACGCCTTCGGCCAGCAGTTCGAGCGTGTTCTCCCGGCATCCAGTGTGGCGAATTTGTATCCCTTCAACTATTCCGGCAAAACGGACGCAAAGGGCTTCTATGTCGGGCGGGACAAGTACGGCAGCAACATCCTCGTGGACTTCGACCAGCGCGATGAGGACAAGACCTCCGCCAACATCCTCATTCTCGGCAACTCCGGCCAGGGCAAATCCTATCTGATGAAGCTCCTGATTCTCAATCTGCTGGAGTCCGGAAAGTCCGTTATCACGCTGGATGCCGAGCATGAGCAGCAGGAAATGTGCGAGGCCGTGGGCGGCTGCTTTGCCGACCTCATGGCGGGAAAGTACATCATCAATGTGCTGGAGCCGAAATGCTGGGATGATGGCGGTGACCCGGACGATACGGCAGCGCCGGAAGCCTTCCGCAAAAGCACTTTGCTGGCACAGCATGTTTCCTTTCTCAAGGACTTCTTCCGAGCCTATAAGGATTTCAGCGATGCCCACATCGACACCATTGAGATTATGGTGTCCAAGCTCTATGCGAAATGGGGAATCACGGAGCGAAGCAACTTCCGCCGCATGCGACCGGAAGACTATCCGATCCTTTCTGACCTCTATGACCTGATTGAAGAAGAATTCAAGCGCTACGATCCTAACGCTCATCTACTCTATACGGAAAAGCTCCTGCAGGAAGTCCTGCTGGGGCTGCACTCCATGTGCAAGGGTGCGGACGCACAGTTCTTCAATGGGCACACCAACATCACCTCCAGCCGCTTCCTCGTTTTCGGCGTCAAGGGAATGCTGAGTGCCGCTAAAAATGTCCGCAACGCTATGCTGTTCAATGTGCTGTCCTTCATGTCGGATAAGCTTTTGACGGTCGGCAATACCGTAGCAGCACTGGACGAGCTGTATATCTGGCTGTCCAATCCCACGGCCATTGAGTACATCCGCAACTGTCTCAAGCGCGTGCGTAAAAAGGAATCCGCCATGCTACTGGCCTCGCAGAATCTGGAGGACTTTGATCAGGAAGGCATCCGCGAGATGACAAAACCGCTGTTTTCCATCCCGCCCCACCAGTTCCTGTTCAACGCGGGCTCCATTGATAAACGCAGCTACATGGAAATGCTCCAGTTGGATGAGGCGGAGTATAACCTCATCAAGTTTCCCCAGCGCGGTGTCTGTCTGTACAAGTGCGGCAACGAGCGCTACCTGTTGGAGGTACACGCCCCTTCATACAAGGAAAAGCTGTTTGGCACGGCGGGTGGTCGCTGATGGCAGTATCTGCAGGCATGATCGTAAAAGCCGCGGCGACAGTGCTCTCTAACGAAAAGCTGCGCAAAGGCGTGGGATGGACGCTGGTCGCAATTCTCTCGCCAATCATTGTACTCATCGCACTCCTGTGCTCCATTGGCTCCGGAGGTGCGGATCACAACAACCAGGCGGTAGCTGCAGCCTTCTATGGTGTGAGCTACTCGACAGAAGTACCCGCAGAATTCCGGCATCATATTGAGGAGATGCGTACCGCTTTTTCTCTTCTGGATTCGGCAGTGGCTTCCGTCAATGGGCAAACGGAAAGCGGAAACGGCCTTGACCCGATTCGGATCAAGGCCGTTTTTTATGCTCTCTGCTTTGGCGAAGATGCACCATCCGCACGGGCGGCGAACCGCTTCGTAGAATGCTTCTACACTTGGGAAACCCGTACCCGCACGGTAGACATCGAGAACGACGATGGCACGGTCACCAGCACGGAAGAAGAATACACCGTTGCAGTTCCAGTCTCGCTATATCAAGCGTATGCCAATTTGGAAGCAGAGCTTGGCAGGACGATCACAGAGGACAACAAGAGTAATATCAATCACATCTATTCTATGATCGCCGGTGCGGCGGGTTCCTTCGCGGAGATGGAAGCAGTATCGACTTGGACATCTCGGCTTTCACCGATCCCAACAGTAAAAACGCCGCTGACCTTGTGACCTACGCCATCCACGCATGGGAATCCGGTTGGGGCTATGTCTGGGGAACCTATGGTGATGTGCTGACCGAATCGCTCTTTGCCTACAAACTGGATCAGTATCCTGACGGTGTCGGCAGCTACGAAGATTTTATCCGTGCCAACTGGCTGGGCGGCAGGACCACCGACTGCGTGGGACTCATCAAGGGGTACGGCTGGTTGTCCCCGGAAACAATGACCATTGACTATGGAAGTCACGGCATGCCGGACATCGGTGCCAATCAGATGTACTACAGCGCCACGGAGTCCGGTCCCATCGATACCATGCCGGACATTCCCGGTCTTGCCGTTTGGCATGACGGGCATATTGGCGTCTACATTGGCGGCGGTCAGGTCATCGAGGCTATGGGTACCAAGTACGGCGTTGTCAAAACAGAATTGGCTGGCCGAGGTTGGACGCACTGGTTGAAGATTCCGTATATCAATTATGACTGAGGAGGTACAACATGAAAAAAGTAAATATCACTCTCACCTTTGACGATGACAAGCTGGACGCGCTGGAGTTCTCGCTCCGCAAGGAACACTCCTCCGTGCAGGCCCGCATGGACGATGCGCTCAAGCAGCTCTATGAGCAGACGGTGCCGGAAGCTGTGCGGGAGTATCTGGACAGCAAGGCTGTCCCTGCTCCCAAGCCCAAGCGCACTGCCAAATCTGCCGCACCCAAAACGCCGAATAGTGAGCCAAAGGCCATGGCAGCCGTGGTGAAGGAGGGCAACTGATATGTCACAGCAAGAAGAAATCGTTCTGTGGATCGACCAGCGATGGAAAAGGGCCA
>OHQE01000942.1_pt1 | contig 10111 bp, 7 predicted proteins | sample 1577931 | NCBI WGS metagenome assembly OHQE01 (sample SAMEA3879552, study PRJEB24766) | human gut metagenome | biome: human-associated habitat; feature: feces | place: USA | collected 1985/1987 | reverse complement strand
AAAGGAGATAATTAAATATATACATTATGACAATTGCTTTTATCCGAACATATAATAATAAGCAAAACTCCGAGGTCCAAGAAGCTGTGATCCGGGAATTTGCCGAATCTCAGAAGATAGAGATCGGGAAGTGGGCTAAAGAGGTGGGAAATAGTCCTCGTGCGAACCGCAGACTGGAAAGTATTGTCAAATCTTTAAGTCCCGGGGATGAGATACTTGTGTCCGATATATCCCGTGTGAGCCGTAAGATGATCGAGATCATCCATATCATTTTGCTTTGTATAGAGCGAAAGGTAACGCTTCGTAGCGTAAGCGACGGATATGTGTTCGAGGATAATATCGACAGTAAGACTTTGGCCTTTACCTTCGGTCTGGTCTCCGAGATCGAGCGAAAGCTGGTCTCTATCCGTACGAAGGAAGCCCTTGCCTTGATCAGAAGTAAAGGTGTGGTGCTGGGCCGTCCGAAAGGTAGTCAACAAATGGGACGCTTGGAGCCTTATAAGGAACAAATCGAGAAAGACTTGAAAGACCCGAGCTTGACTTACGCTCAGATAGCGGAGAAATACAATGTATCGTTAAGTAGCTTCAAACGCTTTCTGAAAGAGTATCTTCCCGATAAGAAAAAGAAGAAGACTAAAAAATAAGAAAAGCTCCTTTCACCTCTGCTAAGTATATTAGCATTCAGTAGTGAAAGGAGCTTGTTTTTTTATTTCTCTATACGGATACGGGCGTCTACAGCGAACAAGCCTCTATCCGTAGCCACCAACGGATTTATATCCATTTCCTTTATCTCGCTGGCAAAACGCAATAAGGTAGAGAGGCGAACGATAATGTCCGCATATTGTTGCTCGTCGATACCCTTTTGCCCACGTGTACCTTTAATGATCGGATACCCTCTCAAAGAACGAATCATTGAATAAGTCTCATCGTATGACAACGGAGCCAAACCATAAGACACATCTTTCAATACCTCCACGAAGATTCCACCCAACCCGCAAAGTACCACATGGCCGAAACGATCCTCATATTTAGCTCCCAAGAATAATTCCTGTCCTTTCAACATCGGTTGTACCATGATGCCCGTAACACCCGGCAGACGCATCATACGTTCATACTCGAACAATAAATGCTCTTCTCCACGGATATTCAAGGCCACACCACCGATATCGCTCTTATGCACAGGCCCCACAACCTTGGCTACCACCGGATATTTCACCTTTTTGGCAAAAGCCAGCAACGCATCCCTATCATCCGAAGCATATTCCTCCACTAACGGGATATTAGCGGCACGCAACAATGTACGCACTTCCTCCGGATTTAAATAACCGCTACCCGGCAACCGATCTATGATACGACGAACTTCCGGTACATCCACGCCATATAGCTGGATATCCGTGCTCATCGGTTTCGGCGTATTGATCACCCGTGAAAGGGCAGTACCCAATGTCACCTCGTCCGAGAAGTTCACATGGCCTTTCTTGACAAAGCTCTTCACTTCCGGTCCGGCCGTTACGATAGACGGTAATATCGGGAAGATCGGCTTCTTGCACTCTTCCATCTTTTTATGAAGTACCTCGTAGGTATCATAAAGTTTTACCAAACCGGGACTACCGAAGATGACCATCATCAAATCCACATTATCGAAACGATTCTCACAGAAATCGATGGCTGTAGCCAAATGTTCCGGTGTCCCCGTACCGATAATATCAATCGGATTACCGACAGCGGCACCCGGATACAGTTTGGATTTCAACTCATCAGCGATAGGGCCTTCCAAACTAGGAACATTCAAACGCCCCTTGGATAAAGCGTCCGCCAGCATTACCGCAGGCCCTCCGGCATGTGTCACGATCGCACAATTCTTCCCTTTCACGTCTTTCAAGGTAAAGATACTCGCCACGGTAGTCAATTCCTCACGGCTAAAACAACGCACGATACCCGCCTTACGGAACAAAGCCTCCACGGCAGAGTCCGAACTAGCGATAGCGCCCGTATGCGAAGAGGCAGCTCGCTTTCCCGACTCCGTACTTCCCGCCTTGATAGCGGCGATCTTGCATCCCTTACGTATCAAGGAAGACGCATGATACAACAATTTATCCGGTTGCTTGATTTGCTCGATATACAACATCTTGATCTTGGAATCCAATACCGGATCAAAGTTCCGATCCATATATTCAAGGATATCCTCTACTCCATTCTGCTTGGAGTTTCCAACCGACCAAACAGAAGAGAAACGCAGCCCTTTTGTCAGCGCCGACTCGATAATGAACAAGGCCGTACCGCCGGAGCTAGAGATGAAATCCACGCCATCGGGATGGAATTCCGGTATCGGTTGCGTAAACACGCCATGATAATTCATATTCATCAACCCGATACAGTTCGGGCCGATCAAGGAAGCTCCCGCCTCATTCACGACATCCAGCATCTGTTGTTCCAAGATACCGCCTTCGTGTGTCTCCTCGCCGAAACCGGCTGAGATCACGATAAAAGCTTTTACCCCCTTTTGCCGGGCCAGCACTTCCATCACCTCGGGGCACGATTTACTCGGAATCGAGATGATCGCCAACTCCGTCTCCGGGATATCATGTACAGAAGGATAAGACTTGACGCCTTGCACGTCTGTCTCCTTGGCGTTTACCACACATAATTCTCCTTTATATTTTCCATCCAACAGGTTTCGCACGATACGACCGCCCGGTTTATGTACGTTGTTGGAACCTCCCACCACTACGATGCTTTGAGGATTAATCAATTCTCGGTTAATCATAACATTTTGATTAGTTAGATTCAATGAATGGGAGCAAATATAGTTTTTTTCTCCATTTATTCATTAAAACCCGTGGTATTTATTTACACTTTGCACTCTCTGTCTGCAACCAGTCACACCATGCATCCATCCCGTCTCCTTTCGTGGCGGATACCTCGAATATCTGGAGATGGTGATTTACCTTCAAGGCGTTTTCCCGAAGCACTTCCACTTTTGTATTCAGATAAGGAGCCAGATCAATCTTGTTGATTACGCAGATATCTGCCTCCTGAAAGATATGTGGGTATTTCAACGGTTTATCATCTCCCTCCGTCGTACTCACGATAACGACTTTCTTGGACTCTCCGAGATCGAACATGGCCGGACAGACCAGATTGCCGACATTCTCTATAAAAAGGATCGCTCCCTCCTTCGGATTCAGATGCTTAACGGCATGATTGACCATGTCGGCTTCCAAATGACAGCCGGTACCGGTATTTACCTGAAACACGGGAATCTCCAACGCCGCTATACGGTCGGCATCGTTTGAGGTTTGTTGATCGCCTTCTATCACATAGATCGGTCGCTTCGCTTTCAAACGGCGGATCGTCTCTTCCAGCAAAGTTGTCTTACCGGATCCGGGCGAACTCATCAAGTTCAGGCAGAACAGGTTCTTAGCCTCGAAATATCCCCGGTTTCGCTCCGCCAATAAGTTGTTACGTTGAAGTATATCTTGTTCCAGATTGATTACGATCCCTTCATCAGGATGGTGATGATGTTCATGGCCATGAGAATGCTCATGCGCATGATCGTGATGGTGATGATGCTCTCCGCATCCGCAAGTTCCGCACATAGTATTTAAGTTTTTATTTCATTAATATATCATTCCTTTTTAATAACAATCGACTTCACCCGAAGTTCCTTCCCTTTAAGGATTTTAACTAAATAGGAGCCACAATGGGGACAAGGGGAAAACAAGGCGTTCATTGGGAAAATGGTCTCACAGTCGCTACACTGTCCTTCCCCCTCAATATAATGACGGATAATCCGGGCCTTTTCCAGCTTGCTACCTTTTATGGCGCTATCCAATGCGAACGCTAAGGTTTGGATCTCTACGCCGGACAAATGTCCTATCTCTAACTCCAACTCTTCGACCACCGAGGCTCCCCGGTTATCCGCTTGTTCCTCGACCAGCTCCACGATGCTACGGGCTATAGACAACTCATGCATATCTGATCTCTTTTAAAAGGGAGTCACCGAGGCGATCGTTAATTGCCCCACGGCTATCCCCCCATCGTTACAAGGTATACGAGACGGAATATAGACGGGGACCCCAGCCATGATGAACTGTCTCCTCATCGACTCCGTCAATAATTTATTCTGGAAACATCCTCCCGAGATAACCACTTGTGTCGCTTTCGTCCGTTTAATCAACAAGCGGGCTTTCTGCACAAACAAGGAAGCCAATGTCGTATGGAAACGGGCGGATATCAAGCTCACCGGGACCTCGTTCGTCTTATCATGCAATAATGCCTCAAACAAAGAATAAAAAGAGATTTCCTCTCCCTCCGCCGAGACTGGATACGCATAAGCGTTCCTCTCTCCCATCGCCGCCTGCTCCAATAAGACCGGAGCCTCCGCTTGGTGGCTGGAGACATCGCAAATCCCCAATAAAGAAGCTACCGCATCAAACAGCCGGCCAGCGCTGGATGTATAGGGTGTATTCACACCTTTCTCCATCATTCGTTCAAGCATAGCGATCCTTTCCGTGCCTATGCGTTCCACGAAATCGGCCGGATAAGGAATACCCGACGGTTCGTCCTTGAAATAATGCCACAAATAGGCGACAACCATTCGCCATGGCTCCTCAGCCGCCTTGTCGCCTCCCGGTAACGGGACATACTCAAAATGGGAAAGGCGACGGTATTTCGCTCGGTCACAAAAGAAGAACTCGCCTCCCCAAACCTTACCATCATCACCCAGACCTGTCCCATCCATCACGATAGCGAGAACCGGCTCATTCAATCCATGCTCCAACATACAAGCAGCGGCATGAGCATGATGATGTTGTACCTTTAATAAAGGTAAGGAAAGAGATTTCGAGATACGTTCCGCCTCTTGGCTGGAAAGATAATCCGGATGCAGGTCACAAACCAATCGCTGGAGATTGAAACGAAACAAATGACGAAACCGCTCCATAGATTCCGTATAGAACCGGAAAGTCTCCCAGTTCTTTAAGTCGCCAATATATTGACTTTGCAGGATCGTCTCTCCTTTTCCCAAAGCGAACGTGTTCACTTTCTCCGCACCGAAAGCCATGATCCCTTCCACATTTGTATCCGTGAAAAAGGGTTCCGGCACATAGCCTCGGGAACGACGGATCAAGCAGGGTTGTCCTCCGCAGACCTGCAACACAGAATCATCTACCCGGTTATGGATCGGGCGATTATGATGCAAGAGGATCGCTACCTTTCCCGCTAATTGCGCCTCCGCATCCTCCGGGGTGATCGCTATTGGCAAATCGCTTAGATTCCCGCTGGTCATTACCAACGCAGGTATCCCTGTACGAGCAAACCAATCGTAATGAATCGGCATATAAGACAACATACATCCTAGCGTATGCATGCCCGGATTGATTCCGGAAGCTAACCGGCTCCGTTGCCTCAGCAGCACGATCGGACGGCGCCAAGAGACGAGGCATCGCTCCTCCATCGGTTCCGTAGCCGTATAGACCTGCAAATGTTCCAAATCACGGAACATAACAGCGAATGGTTTGGTATTCCGCTGCTTTATCTCTCGCAGACGGGCAACCGCTCTCTCGTTCGAGGCATCACAAATCAAATGATAGCCTCCGATTCCTTTAGCCGCAATAACCTCTCCACCAAGCAATAGACGAGAGGTAAGTTTCAATAAGGTCTCATAATCGATATAAGTCTCCTCGTTATAAGTCGCGTAATAAGTCGGGCCACAATGATTGCAAGCGACTGGTTGGGCATGGAAACGGCGATCGATAACATTCGTATATTCTTTCTCACAATCGGGACACATAAGGAAACCGCCCATCGTTGTCTGCGAACGGTCGTAAGGAAGGTCCCGGATAATAGAGAAACGAGGGCCACAATGCGTACAATTAATAAAAGGATATCCGATTCGATGGGGTTGCGTAGTCCGGTCTCGCATACAATCCGCACAAACAGCGATATCCGGGGAGACCTGCGTGACCTCATCCGATTCTGAATGGCTGGGCGTAATCGTAAAATCGTCAAAATCATCTTCATCCATTTCCGTAGATGTATAGGAGATCCGATGGATATAAGCGACACGAGGATGCTCGGTCCGTATACGACTTATCAGCAAATCCCGATCATCCGGAGTAGCGGCAACCAATATACGTACTCCATTATTCATATTCTCCACACAACCTTTCATCCCCAGATCTTTAGCGATCCGGTAGATAAAAGGGCGAAAACCAACCCCTTGAACCAAGCCTTGAATAATCAACGCATATACTTTATTCTTCGCCATAGCACAAATATACAAATAAATGTCTAATCAGACACGAATCGACTATCGTATTTACTAAAGAGATATTATCCATCATCTTATAAATAATATTTATCAATTTTATCTTTCCCTCTTAAACATATTAAGTATCTTTGAGGTTATTAAATAAATTGAAACGATATGTGTTTAGCGGTACCCGGAAAGATTATCTCAATCGATCGAAGCATCCCCGAAATGACCATGGCTAAAGTTGATTTCGGAGGCATCCTAAAGAATATATGTATTGAATGGGTGGATGTGAAACAGGGGGATTATATCCTCGCTCACGCAGGGATCGCTATATCTGTTGTAGATGAGAAAGAAGCGGAGGAAACACTGAAAGACCTTAAAGAATTACAAAAGTGCGTTTCGTAGACGAATATAGAAGCAACGAGAAGGTACAAACTCTTCTGGAGGCCATCCGCAAAAAGGTGACACGACCTTGGTATATCATGGAGATTTGTGGCGGGCAAACACATGCTATCGCCCGTTATCGGCTGGAAGAGATGTTGCCGCCGGATCTTCAACTGCTCCATGGGCCGGGTTGCCCGGTCTGTGTAACACCGGTCGAGACAATCGACTACGCCTTGAAGTTGGCGACACAGCCGAATGTGATCTTAGCCTCTTTCGGGGATATGATGCGAGTTCCGGGAAGTAAGGAGGATTTATTGAGCGTAAAAGCGAGAGGAGCGGATATCCGTATGCTATATACGCCCTTGGATGCCCTATCACTCGCCAAGGAGAACCCGGATAAGGAAATCGTATTCTTCGCGATTGGTTTTGAGACGACCGCACCTGTCCACCTCATGGCTTTGAAAGAGGCCATACGCCGAGGACTTCCGAACTTTTCCATATTGACTTCCTTATTCACGGTACCACCCGCTATCGAGACTATCTTATCAGATCCGGAAAGCAAAGTGAATGGCTTCCTGACAGCCGGACATGTCTGCGCCATCACAGGCAACAGGGCCTATCACCGATTAGCCGCCCACTATAAAATCCCGATGGTCGTCACCGGATTCGAGCCGGTAGATCTATTATATGGTATCTACCGCTGTGTCTCCCAGTTGGAAGCCGGAAGTTATGAGGTAGAGAACGCTTACAAACGGGCCGTTCCCGAGCAAGGGAATGCCGCCGCCCGCCAACTTATAGACGAGATGTTGGAACCTTGCGACCAAGACTGGCGGGGCATCGGAATCATCCCCTCCAGCGGGCTTCAACTTCGATCCGAATATAAAAGATATTCCTCCCGAATGAGATTTCAATTGTGTCCGGAAGAAAACCAGATCGCATCCGAATGCATCGCCGGTCTGATTATGAGAGGTTTGAGACAACCCTCGGACTGTCCCCATTTCGGGAAGGCCTGCCATCCCACCCATCCGCTGGGAGCCCCGATGGTCTCCTCGGAAGGGGTTTGTGCCGCTTATTATAGATATAAATAGAAAGATATGGATATACACTTGAATTGCCCGATTCCTTTTACCGACTCAGACCGTGTGTTACTAGCGCACGGAGGGGGAGGACGCATGACACACCAACTGATCAGCCAAGTATTTTATCCGGCTTTCCGGAACCCATTATTGGAGCAGGATCATGACGGATGCGTGTTCCCTATGGAAGAAGGGCGACTGGCCTACTCTACCGACTCCTTCGTGGTAGACCCGATCTTTTTCCCCGGAGGAGATATCGGTGATCTGGCGATCAACGGGACCGTTAACGATTTGGCTTGTTGTGGTGCCCGTCCTTTGTATCTGACCGCCGGGTTTATACTGGAAGAGGGCTTGCCTCTAGCAGATCTTCAGCGTATCGTACAATCCATGAAACGTGCGGCGGAGCGTGCCGGCGTACAGATCGTAGCAGGAGACACAAAAGTGGTGGAACGGGGCAAATGCGATAAATTGTTTATCAACACCAGTGGGATCGGGATCGTCCCTCCGGGCATACGAATCGCCCCAGACCAAGCGACTCCCGGCGATGTCGTCATTTGTAGCGGCCCGATTGGTCTACATGGTATCACGATCCTTTCCGCACGGGAAAGCTTGGGATTCGAGACGGATCTAAAAAGTGATACCGCTTCGCTAAACATTCTGATTTCTGAGCTGTTACATACTATAGGAGAGGTACATGTCTTACGTGACCCCACCCGAGGTGGCGTAAGCGGAACCCTCAACGAGATCGCCCAAGACGCTGGTGTGGATATCCTGCTGGACGAAGACGCCCTGCCTATTCCGGAAGCGGTACGTGCCGCATCCGAGATGCTAGGATTAGACCCACTTTATATAGCGAACGAAGGATTGGTTCTTGTGATCCTGCCGGAAAGCCTTGCGGAACAAGCGTTACCCCTTATGAGACGTTTTGAGGAGGGCAGGCAAGCGACCGTTATCGGCCGTATCACCAAGCAAAGCGGAGAGCAAGCCCGGGTCAAGATGAAGACATTATACGGTAACTACCGGATCATCGATATGCTAAGCGGGGAGCAACTCCCGTATTTGTTAGAATACTTAATTGCTGAGATATGGAAAATAAAAGACCGTCCGTTTACGAAGAGTGCCGTCAGAAAGGCATCTCCCGCCGGGACTTCCTGAAGTTCTGTACCACCATGGCCGCCCTGATGGGATTGGAGGCTTCGGGAGTGGCACAGGTAGTAAATGCCTTGGAGACGAAACCCCGCCTTCCGATCATCTGGCTACACCTACAGGAATGTACCTGTTGTACCGAATCGTTTATCCGTGCCGCCCACCCGATCGTGGCTACCTTGTTGTTAGACAAGATTTCCCTAGACTATACCGAGACGCTGATGGCCGCCGCCGGCGAACAGGCCGAGGCCGCTAAGGAAGAGACCATGAAAAAATATTACGGCAATTATCTGCTGATGATCGAGGGATCGTTACCTACAAAAGACGAGGCTTATTGTTGCGTAGGCGGCAAGAGTGCCTTGCAGATCACCGAAGAGGCCGCCGCAGGAGCTAAAGCGATCATCGCTTGGGGCAACTGCGCTTCCGCCGGTTGCGTGCAAGCGGCGAACCCGAATCCTACCGGCGCTAAAGGTATCCATAAAGTCATCAAAGGTAAACCTATTATTAATGTACAAGGCTGTCCTCCGATCGCCGACGTGATGGCGGGTGTCATTATCTATATGTTGACCTTCGATCGTATGCCACAATTGGATGGATTGGGCCGTCCGAAGATGTTCTACTCCCGCCGGGTACATGATACGTGCTACCGCCGTGCGAATTTCGACGCCGGTTTGTTCGTGGAGAGCTTCGACGATGAGAACGCCAAGCATGGCTACTGCCTGTATAAAGTGGGATGCAAAGGTCCAAGCACCTATAACTCGTGCGGTATCATCAAATGGAACGAGGGCACCAGTTACCCAATCCAAAGCGGTCACCCCTGTTTAGGTTGCAGCGAGGAGAATTTCTGGGACAACAGCCCGTTCTATAAACGTATGCCCGATATACACGGATTCGGTATCGAGGCCACGGCGGATCAGATCGGTCTGGCTCTTGGAGCCGCTACCGCCGCCGGTATCGCCGTACATGCCGTAGCGACTAACATACGGAAAAAAGAGCTTATCGACAATGATGAGCCGGAAAGTAAATCTACGATCTAATAAAACACTACTATCATGTCAGAAAGAATTGTCATAGACCCCATTACCCGTATAGAAGGCCACCTGCGGGTAGAGGCTGAAATAGAAGGTGGCACTATCAAGAACGCCTATAGCTCGGGTACCATGGTGCGGGGCATCGAGAATATCGTAAAAGACCGGGATCCCCGGGATGTATGGGCTTTCGTAGGCCGTGTTTGCGGCGTATGTAC
>OHQE01000933.1_pt1 | contig 10308 bp, 9 predicted proteins | sample 1577931 | NCBI WGS metagenome assembly OHQE01 (sample SAMEA3879552, study PRJEB24766) | human gut metagenome | biome: human-associated habitat; feature: feces | place: USA | collected 1985/1987 | reverse complement strand
TCTATCTCTCTTTTCTTTTTTCTTAATTTTGTCCAATATCTATTGTAGCACTACAATAGTAATCAAATAGTTTGTTCAATCCCCCTTGACAACCACCCCAACCTGCGCTATAATACCAAATAAGGAGCAAGCCACCAGGCACACATTGCCTCCACAAGTTGCACAGCTCATTATCAAACGTGCTAACAAAATGATAACGGAGCATCAGCAGCCAAGTACAATACAGAACAAAATGTATAATTGAGATACCACAGCTCAAATCTCCTAAACAAAATTGTTTAATTCGGAGGGCGATTTGAGGAGTGGGAATAAAAAACAAAGGCATGAAAAGTGATAATATATCGCTTTTCATGCCTTTTAAATTTATGTATAAAAAATTTTTAGCTAAAGTCGGAGGAGACTTTTTTCAGCTTTCAATAAACCATTTCACATTATCTGGATATTCAAAGTCTTGCAACATACTTAAACAATGTCTATAAATTGAAGTATCTATTTCTTGTTTGATCATAACATTATAATCAGAATTATTTGCACGTATGTATTCTTTAGAATATGCTGTTGTTAACTTTGCGAAAAAAGTATATACTTCGAGAAAAATGGTTTTGTCCGAGAATAATTTATCAAGTTTTTCATTAATTTCATCAAAAGTTTTATTTTTAAATGAAACACCCATAAAGCTAAGCAAATAATAGGGAATTGGATGCCTTTTATCATTATTCTTTTTTTGATTTTCTGCTTTTAAATACATAAAGAAAAGGCGAATCATATTGTCAATAGTTAAATATTCTTCAATATTAAGCGAGAAATTTTTATAAACTGGACTATTGGGTTTTAAAACATTGCTTCCCTTTTTGTAAGCTTCAAATCCGTCATGAATAAAAGCCAATATTATTTTAAGAAGTTTTTCAAGAGGAATTTCAGAAGAGGTAAAATTTTTGTAATTAATATCAAAAAATTCAAATAAGTCTTTACTCTTTGTTTTAATTATTGCATTTTTAGCTGGATTATCATATTCTGTTTTAAATTTATTTTTATCACTTGGCTTAACAAGTAATAAAAGACCTCTAGTTTTAAACTCGCTTTGAATATTGAGAAAATAATTGTGCTTTGAAGCGAAAGCTTTGTCACTAATAGCGTTTTGACTATTTGTGTACCTGACAATATTAACGTCAAGGTTAGGATGTTTTTGTTTTGTATCAGCATCAAAGACGAATACTTTTACGAGAACGAATGCCTTTGAAAATTCGGAAAACAGCTTATCTTGTGGACAATGAGACAAAACCTCAGCAATAGAGTTTACGGTTTGACAACCATTTACAATTTGAGGGTTGTCAAGTTTAAATCCATAAATATTTTTTCCATCTTTGTCAACATCTGTGCCTTTGATAGTTTCACATTTTTCACAAATAATAGTTATACCATTGTTGTAGTAAAAGAAGTTAGCTCTGTCAACTGAATCTTTTAATGTTTTAATAATTCCATTATTTATTCCTTGCGTTCCAAGATATTCACGAATATTTTCTTCAAATAATTCATAATTTTTTTCAATTGCCTGTTTATATATTTCATATATGTCAACTACATTGACAAGAACATATCTTAAATCTATCATCCACTCCAATTCATAGTCATCAGGACGAACATCTAGAGATGTAGCCGCTCTTCTTGTAGGCAATTTAGCTGAAAAATGTTTTTTCTCTGTAAATCTGTCCCCAAAGTAAATCCTTTGTATATCACTTAAAGTAGAGTATTTTGCATAAATGCTCGCTTCTATACGAGGATCATCATTTTTATCAAAATTAAATTTATCTATTAATGTATCAATATCTTCACTTGTATAGTCGTTGGTAACATAAAAATGTAACCAAATTTTATATTCACTATCTGATATGGCTCTATCAAAAATTTTTTGCAATTCAGGAGACTTTCTGTATTCTCCTTTCAAAAGAATTCTTAGTGGTGAATACAGAAAATCAGAAACATTGTCTCGTGGAACGGGAGTATTTTCTGAGTCATATTTATTCTGAATAAGGAAAAGCTCTTTTGTATCTTCGTAGTGTACCCAACAATCTATTCCTTTATCCTTAATGTCAGTGACGTTGTTTGGAATGAGTTCCTCATCTAAACTATATAATCGACTGAGAACCCAATAATTAAAGGCATATTCGTCTTTTAGTATTTTATCGTCTATATATGAGAACTGACTTTGGATTAAAGCAATATCATCAGCAATTTGCTTTTTAAAATTATTTTCCATAATAAATACTCCTATCATTATAAAGTTATCTATATATTATCACATTAAGTTAATTTTGTCAATACAGAAATTGGCACATTATAGAGTGCTTTAAATGTTATATATCAAATTTCACAGCCTTTTTCACACTCACTTTCATTATTCAAATAATTTTACAAAATTACAAATACCCCCTTGACACTTCTCCCGTTCTGCACTATAATACTACACAAGAGAACTTTTTTAGCGTTGTGCATACGTTAAAATGAGCATAATAAAGCTAAGAAAATAAGCTTTTTTGTGAGATGTGCCGCAAAAGTGTCCTGTTATTTGTTAAAGTGTAGACAAACGGCGCATAATATGATATAATGTAGGATGAGAAATGAGCGGTTTAAAACAGGCGGTCAGAAACACCGCCAAGATCATAATGTTCAAAGGAGTATATCCCCTTTGCTATAAAGTGTCAAGCCTTAGACCTTTGAGAAAAAACAAGGTCATCTTTGCCGAGATAAGAAGCGGTACGCTGACGGATAGCTTCCGCTATATCTATGAGGAGATAAAGACCAGAGGACTTGATCCGCAGGTCTATTACGTCCATAATAATAAGGGCGGAATGGGCTATCTGCTGAGATATCTGAAGCTTACTTGGCTAATGGGAAACGTGGGTTGCGTTTTGCTTAACGATACCTGTAATCTGTTCGGCGCTTTTAAGTTCAGAAAAGACACAAAGGTCATTCAAACATGGCATTCCTGCGGAGCTTTCAAAAAGTGGGGAGAAAGTATCACCGACCTCTCTTTCGGCGAGTCGCTGGAAGAATTGAGAAAGTTCCCTGCCCATACAAGCTATACACTTTGTACCGTCAGCAGTAAAGAGTGCATATGGGCTTTCAAGGAAGCTTTCGGCTTTGACCTTGATAATAATAGCGTGCAGGCAATAGGCGTATCTCGTACCGACTTTTTCTTTAAAGAGGAAAATCGTGTGAAAGCCTTTGAAAATCTCTATAAAAATTGCCAGAACGCACAGTATAAAAAAGTCCTGCTCTATGCCCCGACCTATCGTGGGGACGCTGATAAGGCTTATATCCCCGAAAAGCTGGATATAAAAGCCCTTAAAGAGAATTTCGGCAGCGAGTGGGTGCTTCTTGTAAAAAGACACGGCTTTGTTAAAAAAGAGTGGGATATCCCCGAGGATTGTCAGGACTTCGCCTTTGACATAACAGAACATATGCCTATCGAGGATCTTCTTTTTACTGCCGATATGTGCATAACCGATTATTCTTCGCTTATTTTTGAATATTCGCTCTTTGAAAGACCTATGATATTCTACGCTTTTGACCTTGACCAGTTCTATGACTATAGCTTTCTCCCGGGACCAATAGTTAAGACCAATGAGGAGCTTATAAACGCCATAAAGCAGGGAAAAGCCGACCCTACTGTCATTTCTGATTTCAGAGAAAGATTTATGGGCGCTTGCGATGGCCGTTCTACCGAAAGGATAGCCGATTATATTATGTCGCAAAACAGCGAATGCTAATTTATGTAGGGGTGAACAGCGTTCGCCCGTTGACTGCCGAAACTTTATCGGCGTATCACAATGATCTATTTGTCAGATACATTATTATAATATAAATATCAGTAAGGAGTTTGTCTATGATTTACGGTGCAATGCTCGCAGGGGGATCAGGTACAAGAGTTAAAAGCTCTAAAATACCAAAGCAGTTTATCGAGATCGGAGGTAAGCCGATCATAATCTATACCCTTGAAAATATGCTCAAGGTAAAGAGATTTGATTATATCTATATCGCCGTCCATAAGGACTATGAGGACTATATGAACGAGCAGGTGAAAAAGAATATTCCTGAAAGCGAAAAGGTAAGGATAATTCTCGGTGGCAAGGAAAGAATGGATACTATAAATAATGTCACCACCGCTATCACAAATGATAACGGAATTCATGATGACGATGTTATCGTTATCCACGATGCCGTAAGACCTTTCGTTACAGAGAAGATACTCAACGATTCCATAGATTGTGCCGCAGAATACGGTGCTTGCGTCTGCGGACTTCCATGTGCAGATACTATCCTCCATTCAAAGGGAGGAGAGTATGTTGAAGATATCCCTGCCAGAAGCGAGCTTTACAGCGGACAAGCTCCCGATAGCTTCCGCCTTGCCCACTTTATCCAAATGCAGGATAATCTCACTGAGGAGCAGAAAAAAGTCATCACAGGCACTTCGCAGATATGCACAATGAATAACCAGCCTATCCACCTTATAGAGGGCGACGCTATTAATTTCAAGATAACAACAGACAGCGACCTGCTTATTGTCAGAACGCTGCTTGGCGGTAAATAGAAAGGACTTTTTTTATGAAAAGCTTAATAAACATACCCGAAAAGATGAAAGCACTTGTGCTTTATGGCGTGGGCGACCTGAGAGTAACTGAGGTAGACGTGCCAAAGCTTGAAAAAGGCACCGTATTGCTGAAAATAAAGGCGTGCGGAATTTGTTCAAGCGATATGCCAAGATGCTTTGTAACAGGAACTTACCACTTCCCGACCATACCTGGTCATGAGTTTTCAGGTCAGATAGTTGCAGTTGGCGATGACGTTGACGAAAGCCTTCTCGGCAAACGTTCCTGCGTGTTCCCGATGCTCCCTTGCAAGCATTGTAAAGCCTGCAAAATGGAGGAATATGCACAATGCTCAGGCTATAGCTATTTCGGTTCAAGACAGGACGGCGCATGGGCTGAGTACCTCGTTGTTCCAGTATGGAACTTAGTTCCCTTCGACGATACCCTCGATTATAAAACAGCAGCGCTCTGCGAGCCTGCCGCTGTTTCAATGCACGCTGTAAATATCGGTGACATCAAAGAGGGTCAGAACGTTGTTATCATAGGCACAGGTACAATAGGCTTTATGATAGCCCTCTTTGCAAAAGAGAGAACAAAGACTGGTAAGGTGGTTATCGCAGGTCGTTCAAAGAATAAGCTTGAGTATGCAAAGAAGCTGGGCTTTGACGTTGTTGATACAAGCGTTGACGATCTCCCTGCACAGGTGAAGAAGATAATAGGTATCGACGGAGCAGACGTAACATTTGAAGCTGTCGGCTCAAACGAAGCTATCGCTTCCGCTATCGAGTCAACAGGCGCTCTTGGCAGTATCGTTCTCGTTGGCAACCCGTCAACAGACCTTATCCTGCCTAAGAATATCTATTGGTCAATACTGAGAAAGCAGATAACAGTCAAAGGTTCATGGAATTCCAGCTATAACAGCAGAGTGAACGATTGGAAGAAAGCCCTTGAAGTTTTCGAGCATAGCGACGTAAACTTTGCCGATCTTATCACACATACATTCACAATAGAGGAGAACGAAAAGGCATTCTCCGCTATCAGAAACACAGGCGAGTTCACCTTAAAGGTAATGTTCACATTTGACGATTAAACAGTCTGATGTTTGTAAATTTGAGTAAAAATTTTGTAGCCGCTTTTCAAGACCTGAAATGAAAGTTGAGGGATAGATAAAAGCGGCGGAAAGTAAGGAATAGTTTTAAATGGAAAATATGACTCCCGAATTTGAAGAGATATACGGGAACAGAAGAAAGACTATTGAGAGATTAAAAGAGAGAAACAAAAAATTTGCAGAGCTTACAAGAGTAGAGTTCAAGAGAGTTATCCTCCATATCGAGGGCGAGCTTGTGGGCTTTGAAAAAGACGAGCTTGAAAACTTGTCAGCAAGATTTGTCACACATGATAGAACTTGTATGTTCCCTGCCCAGCATTTTGAAGTAAGCGGAACTCATTTTCATCTGACAGTGAATATAATGTCCGCCAATAACGAAGCTCCTATCGCCACAGGCGACTATGACCTTAAAATATTCACAAAGTATAAGGGCATGAATAAACCGCAGATATCAACAGATACAGTGGATTATGTCCTCAGTGGCAGTACGCTTCTCAAGCTTACCTATGATAACGATGGCAGATGCCTGTCAAAACAGGTGCTTACGAACGAGTATCCTTGTATCATATCCGATAAAGTGGAAGCTATAGAGGACGATACAAAGGCGAACCCTATGAACTTCAAGCTCAGACGAGGCGCAGAAAACCTTTTCTATGCCGAGTCTGCAAGCGATATGGATACACTAGAATATAAGCTTGCCGTCACCTATAAAGAGCCTAAGCCTTCCCAGACCTTGCCAAAGCGTATTGAGAAGAAGCTTCAAAACCGTAAGAAGCTTATCATAAGAGATGTTTACGGCTTAAAGATATGGTGCTTTAAAAAGGCGTTCTCGTTCTTTAAGCATTTTGCTAAGAAAAACGGGGATATTATCCTCTTTGCCAGCGGTTCGAGAGCCGAGATAGGCGGAAACGAAAAGGTCATCTATGACCGCATGATAGAAAGAGGACTTGACAGCAAGTATAAGTTCAGATTTGACTTCAAAGCAAGTATCACTGTCAATAGGTCGATACCTGCCATGATAAGGTTCGTCTACTATCTTGCAACCTCCGATATCATTCTTATAGATGATTATTACCCTGACATCTACCTTGTGGATTATCCTAAGAACGTCAAGGTGCTTCAGGTTTGGCACGCCTGCGGAGCGTTCAAGTCATTGGGCTTTGAAAGATTGGGCAAGCCGGGCGCACCTCCGTTCAATACAAGGGTGCATAAGTGCTATACCCACGTTCCTGTAAGCTCCTATCATTCTGCGCTCCACCATGCAGAGGGCTTCGCTATCGACGAAAAGAAGTTCTATCCTGTGGGTATCCCAAGAACGGATATCTTCTTTGATGACGAATATAAAGCCAAAACAAGAGAGCAGATGCTGGAAGTTTTCCCTGAGTGCAAAACTGCAAAAACAGTTTATATGTATGCACCGACCTTCAGAGGAAATAACGCAAATAATGCTCATTTCCCATTTGATAAGCTTGACCTTACAGCATGGGGCAAATTTCTTGATGAAACGGATTCCGTTCTTATCGTAAAGCTCCACCCGTTTGTAAAAAGGCGTATCGAAATACCTGACGAGTATGCTCACAGAATACTTGACGCCTCCGACTACAGAGAGGTAAATGATATCCTCTTTATAGTTGACGTGCTTATCACAGATTACAGCTCTATCATATATGAGATGTCACTGCTTAAAAAGCCAATGCTTTTCTTTGCTTTCGACCAAAAGTATTATGAAGCAACAAGAGATTTCTATGAGCCGTATGAGGAGCTTGTTCCTGGTAAGATCGTCCACGATTTTGATGAGCTTATGACCGCTCTCAGAGATAAGGATTACGAGTTTGAGAAAATGGAGGGCTTCATAAAGAAGAACTTCAAATATACAGACGGCAAGTCCACCGACAGAGTAATAGACCAGCTTATCATGGGCATTGAGCATGAAGATAACAGCATAAGATAAAAAAAGATGAATAGAAACAGGAGGATCAGTATGGACAATGGTATGATATCAGTCTCAATGATGTGCGTCCATCTGGGACAGATAAAGGAATATCTTGACGCTTTTAAGCGCAACAATATCGAATATCTCCATATAGACGTAATGGACGGCTCATTTGTGCCGAATTTCACACTTTATCCTGATTATGTAAAACAGCTCCGTGATCTAACGGATATCCCATTTGATTTTCATTTCATGATAGAAAAGCCTGAGGAAAGGCTCCAGTGGTTTGATATCAGAGAGGGCGATTATGCGGCAGTGCATTATGAAAGCACAAAGCATATCGCAAAGTGCCTGCAATATCTCCGTTCTATCGGTGCAAAGCCTATCTTGGCTATCAATCCCGGCACACCTATCTGCGTGGTAGAGGAAGCCGTAGACTTCATAGACGGTGTGCTTGTCATGACAGTAAACCCTGGCTTTGCAGGACAGAAGCTCGTGCCTAACACGGTGGATAAGGCAAGACGTCTTAGAAAGTGGCTTGACGAAAACGGCCACGAGGACATCATCATAGAAACTGACGGCAATATGTCAAACGAGAACTGCCGCAAGCTTTACGAAGCAGGTGCAAGAATGTTTGTTGCAGGAACATCGAGCCTTGTTAAGCCGCAGGTAGAGGGTATAGACGAAAGGATATCCGAAAACCGCAAAAATATTTGTCATTTGGGATAAAAAGTTGAAAAACAAAACCGCTCTGTATACATTGTGCAGGGCGGTTTTTATTTCACACCTGCGGTATCCGCACTTTGTTTATCTACTTCACAAACCATGTAGGGGAGCAGCGCAATTTCTGCTTTGCAGAAATCCGACGTCCCGCTTGCGTTTGCTCGACAAACTCCACGTTATCCGCACAACGTGTGGCAAGACATTGTCCGCTTTTTTTCATTCGTGACAAATTCAAGCCTAACCGCTTCGATATCGGGCTGTCGAGGGCGCCAGCCCCTACACCAAAGTTCTACCGCCGCAAAATCGCTGTCGCTCTTTGCAGACTTTACCTTGTATAAGAGGACACAAAAAGCGGTGCAGAGTTTCCACTCCGACACCGCTTTGCTTATATCTTTACTTTATTTTTCTCTATAAAGTCCACATTCCCTATCATGGGAATATATCACTCCCACCGCCTGCAAAAACGAATATATTATCACGCTTCCCACGAACTTCATTCCACGCTTTTTCAAGTCTGCAGAGATCCTATCGGACCATTCGTTGGTAGTTTTATCGCACTCATACAATATTTCTCCGTCAGTAAACCTGCAAAGATAATCATAAAAGCTCCCCTGCTCCTTCACAATATCCCGAAATATTCTTGCATTAGAAATACTCGCCCTAATTTTCAGCTTATTTCGCACAATAGAACTGTCAGAGCAAAGCTCTGCGATCTTCTCTTCGTCATATCCACAGACCTTATCAAGGTCAAATTCATCATAAGCTCTGCGGAAATTCTCACGCTTGTTCAGTATGCACTCCCACGAAAGCCCAGCCTGAAAAGACTCCAGCACAAGCATCTCAAACAAATAGCTGTCATCAGTCCTGAGAACGCCCCATTCCTTGTCATGATATTCCACATACTTTGGATTTTTCAGGTCGCACCATTTGCACCTGTTCATATAAGCTTCGTACCCTCGTTGTCAATATGAAATTCCTTTACCTGCCAGCCTTTAAGCCCTGCATTGTCAAGAGAAAATTTCATCTTGCCTGCGAAATATTGATTGCTCTCGTCCACAATAGCCATGATAGTTGGACCTGCACCGCTTATGTATGCCGCATAAGCACCATGAGTGTACGCAATGTCAAAAACGTCCTTGCAGTGGGGTATAAGCGCCATTCTGTAAGGCTGGTGAAGCCTGTCATCAACTGCCGTTTTCAGATTTTCAAACTTGCCCGTAAGAAGCGAAGCCGAGAAAAGCGCCGCACGGGAAAGGTTGTAAACTGCGTCCTTGTGTGAAACTTCCTTAGGCAGACAAGCCCTCGCTTCCTCAGTCTTCAGCTCAAAATCAGGTATTATCGCCACGAATTTCAGCTTTGTGAAAACCTCCTGCTTTACCCAGTGTACCTTTCTTCCGTCAAATACCGCCGTCACAATTCCGCCAAGAAGTGCAGGCGCAGTGTTGTCAGGGTGACCCTCTATCTGTGCCGCAAGGTCAACAAGATCGTCCTTTGTGAGGGGATCTCCGAGCATTTTGTTCGCTCCCACAAGTCCTGCGATTATGCAGGCAGAGGACGAGCCAAGTCCCCTCGCCATAGGAATGTTGCTCGTCTGTATGAGTTTAAGTCCCTCCAGCTTTTTGCCGCATACCGCAAAAAGGTCTTTGGCAGAAATGTAAATAAGGTTTCGTCCGTAGGAATGTCAAGTCCGTCCGCCGCCGTTATGTCTATCTTGTCGCACTCCTCCATTTCAATGTAGTTGTAGTAAGTGAGCGCAAGACCCAGTGCGTCAAAACCTGCGCCAAGGTTAGCCGACGTGGCAGGTATCTGTATTTTTATCATGGTGAAAACTCCTTTTCTGGTTTTATTTTATAAAACTTAGCAAAATGTACAAATTATATTGCTAATTTTTGTTTTTTATGGTGTATTGAAAAAACAATTAATTTATGGTACACTTCTTATAGGAGGTGTTAATA
>OHQE01000927.1_pt1 | contig 10431 bp, 10 predicted proteins | sample 1577931 | NCBI WGS metagenome assembly OHQE01 (sample SAMEA3879552, study PRJEB24766) | human gut metagenome | biome: human-associated habitat; feature: feces | place: USA | collected 1985/1987 | reverse complement strand
GATTGTAACCTCGTTCTAAATAAACCGTCATGCGGTATCTAACTGATTAACAAATGAACAAAGAGACTGTGGTTGGAGCCTTCCTAAAACCATCAAGTGGTAGGAGAAATAAAACCAATCCACAGCATCTTATATATCATAGTCGAACCTACAGAAGAGGTAAAGAATGGACTATGACCTAATAGTTGTAAAGACCTTGGAGAGGGTCTATAAAAACTACTACTATATAATACGAGGGAGATGCAAAATGGCAGATATAGCATTCGACGATCAGGTAGATATAACTGACAAGGTTTGCCCTCTTACATTTGTAAAGGCAAAGGTAGCAATAGAGGAATTAGATGACGGTGAGGTGCTTGCAATCCGTATGAATGATGGAGAGCCGGTACAGAATGTTCCAAGAAGCATGAAGGAAGAGGGACACAAGATACTTAAGCTCGAGGACAACGAGGATGGAACATACACTCTTTACGTCAGAAAGGTTGAGGACTAATCATGGCAGCAAGAATTTCAAAGGCGGATTTTGATGAAAAAGTATTAAAAAGCAAGCTTCCGGTAATTGTTGATTTTTACTCGGATTCATGTGTGGCCTGCAAGAAGCTGGCACCGGTTCTCGGAGATATCGAGGATGATTATGAGGATAAGCTTCATGTATACAAGGTCAACACAAACTTTGACGGAGAGCTTGCTGATGAGTATGAGGTGACTGCGAATCCGACACTGCTTTTCGTAAAAGACGCAGAGGTCTTAGATAGAAAGGTCGGCGCACAAAAGCCTGCCGATTTGAAGGCGTGGGTTGAAGAATTATTATAGTCTTTAGATTATTATATAAAGCAGTCTGATACAGGATAATAACACATACAGATACCACAATCTGTGACACAGGAGGAAATAAAATGACTATCACAGTAGCAGGAGAGAAGAAAGAATATAAGGATGGACTTACATTACCGGAGCTTATCGAGCTTGAGAATGTAGATATGCCTGAGTATGTAACAGTTTCAATAAATGAGGAATTTGTTGCCACAGAGGATAAGCCAAAGACAGTGCTTAAGGATGGCGACAATGTAGAGTTCCTTTACTTCATGGGAGGTGGATGCTAATGGCAATGACTGATGAGCAGATCGAACGCTATTCACGCCACATTATCCTTAATGAGGTGGGCGTTAAAGGTCAGAAGAAATTATTAAAGGGCAAGGTGCTTATTATCGGTGCCGGCGGACTTGGAGCTCCGGCAGCCATGTATCTTGCGGCAGCAGGAGTTGGCACAATCGGTATTGTGGATGCGGATGAGGTAGATTTATCCAACCTGCAGAGACAGATTATCCACGGAACAGCCGATGTGGGCAAAGCCAAGGTAAAGTCAGCAAAAGAGACAATGAACGCCATGAACCCGGATGTTCAGGTCAATACATACCGTATGTTTGTAGATGCGTCAAACATCAGAGAGCTTATCAGGGATTATGATTTCATCATCGATGGAACTGACAATTTCCCGGCAAAGTTCTTAATCAACGATGCATGTGTGCTTGAGAAAAAGCCGTTTTCACATGCAGGAATCATCCGTTTCAAGGGTCAGCTCATGACATATGTGCCGGGAGAGGGACCTTGTTACAGATGTGTATTCAAGAATCCGCCACCAAAGGATGCAGTGCCTACATGTAAGCAGGCAGGCGTTATCGGAGCTATGGGCGGAGTAATCGGTTCGCTTCAGGCTATGGAGGCTATCAAGTATTTAATCGGTGTTGGAGAGCTGCTCACAGGATATCTGCTTACATATGATGCACTCACCATGGAGTTCCACAAGATTAAGCTTCCAAAGGATACACACAACTGTGCAGTCTGTGGCGACCATCCGACCATTCTCGAGCCAATCGACTACGAGCAGGAGGTCTGCGAGGAGACAGCGGGCAGATTTGATGCACCTCGTACACAGGAATAAAAAGACAGTAAGGAAAGGAACGATATGAGTATCATAAGAATGAAATATCCGTTTCTGGATGAAATAGCAAAATATGCTAAAGAGCATCTGCCGGAGGAGGCGTGCGGTCTGATAGCAGGCAGTGAGGACGAAAACGGTCGTCTCATCACAAAGGTATATTACCTGACGAATACAGACCATGCCGAGGACCATTTCACAATGGATCCAAAGGAGCAGCTGGCAGCCATAAAGGACATGAGAGCAAACGGCCTTAAGCCGCTTGGCAACTGGCATTCACATCCGTCTAGCCCTTCAAGGCCATCGGATGAGGATATAAAGCTTGCATATGATCCAAATGCGAGCTACATGATAATGTCGCTTATGGCAGAAAATCCTGTAATCAACTCGTTTCATATCGAGGGTGGACAGGTCACGAAAGAGGATTTACGAATATATTCTGATGAATATTACTTCTAAATCATATGTTAATGTTTTGAGTCGCAGCGAAAGCTGCAAAGAAAAGTCAGCTTCATCGAAGATGGCTTTTCTTTTTTAGAGAAAGATGTTATTATAGCATGTATATTTAATAAAACGAAAGAGCGTTCGAAAATGAAATTAAAAACGAAGGAACTTACAACATGTGCGCTTTTTGCGGCACTTATAGCAGTTGGAGCATTTATCAAGATTGATATTCCGCTTCCTATGTACACCATGCATTTTACATTACAGTGGTTCTTTGTGCTGATGGCGGGATTTCTGCTCGGGGCAAAACTGGCATCGCTTAGCGTGATAGTATATTTGTGCATCGGACTGGTGGGAGTGCCTGTATTTGCGGCAGGCGGTGGTCCTACATACATTTTAAGACCGGGCTTTGGATTCCTCTTAGGCTTTGTGCTTGCCGCATTTTTAATCGGAGCGATTACAGAAAAGCTTAAAAAGACCAATGCGTTTACACTCATTCTTCCGGCAACGGTCGGACTGGTGGCATATTATACAGTTGGAGCAATATACTTTTACTGCATGAAGAATTTCTATGCGGCAACACCTGTCAGCTGGGGCATCGTAATAGTAGATTACTGTCTGATAACTGTTGCACCGGACTTTATATTATGCGTATCGGCAGCAGTGTTTTCTGCTAAGCTTCGTCCTGTTTTTGAAGGAATACTCAATGGATACAGTGTGAAGCATAAGGCAAAAAATAAAGCATAAAGCGTAGAATAAGGTATGAAATAAGGCATGAAATAATGTATAAATAAAGTATGGATATGGTATTACAGGGAGATAAAAATGGCGTATTTTCCGATGTTTGTGGATATGACGGAAAGAGAGTGTCTGATCGTCGGCGGTGGAAATGTGGCATACCGCAAGGTGATTGTAATGCTGGATTTTGGCGCGAAGGTCACGGTTGTGGCAGAGGATATATGTGATGAGCTGAGAAAGCTTACAATTGATGATATAGCAAGCGAGGATAAAACGGGCTCATATACGGCAAATAAAGAAAACAATCAGACGGACTCGGATGCAGCAGATAGAATTACATTCATAAAGAGAAGGTTTGAACGAAAAGACTGTGATGGCATGGAAATGGTTATCGCTGCCACTGATGACAATGCTTTAAATCATGAGATTGCAGAGTATTGCAAAGCTAATGGCATCATGGTAAATGCGGTCGATCAGAAGGCTGATTGCAGCTTTATTTTTCCGTCATACATAAAGGAAAAGAATCTTGTTGCGGCATTTTCGAGCGGAGGAAACAGCCCTGTGCTGACTCAGTATCTGAAAGGCAAAGAGCAGGAGATTCTTACTCCGTTTCTTGGTGAGCTGAACGAATACATGGGACAGATCCGCGAAAAAGTAATAGCGCAATATGACACTCAAGCCGAGAGAAAGCGTGTGTTTAAAGAAATATTGTGTGCAGCTATTGATAATGGAAGGATTCCGGAAATATAGTTTAAAGTATGGTATTACAGATTTTAAGTTGTTGTTCATTTATAAATGATAAATGGAAAATGGCATGATCCGTAGGAGAATAAAATGAGGTATTTAATAGGAACGAGAGGCTCAAAGCTTGCTCTTGTTCAGACTGATTACGTGATAGATAAGTTAAAAAGAGCATATCCGGATGATGATTTTAAGGCTGTTATCATAAAGACAACAGGCGATTTAGAGCAGAAAAAGGCACTCGATAAGATTGGCTCAAAGGGTATCTTCGTAAAGGAGATAGAGGACGAGCTTTTATCGGGAAAGATTCATATGGCAGTCCATTCCATGAAGGATATGCCTGATGAACCGGCAGCAGGGCTTACATTTGCAAAGGCATGGAAGCGTGAAGATCCAAGGGATGTTTTGGTGCTAAAAAATGCCGCTTCACTGGATGAGCTTCCTCATGGTGCCGTGATAGGAACCGGAAGCAAGCGCAGAAAGTATCAGCTTTTAAAGCTGCGTCCTGATCTTAAGGTGGTTGGCATACGCGGAAATATCGATACGAGGCTTCGTAAGCTATATGATGGTGAAATTATATATGAAGAGATTGCCGATAATACTGTAAATAACAATGAGATAGCTAACGAAAAACAGAATAAGTATAACGAATACAGGCTGGATGGAATCGTACTTGCAGCGGCGGGAATAAAGCGTATCGGAAGAGATTCTGAGATCACACAGTACTTTTCGGAGGATGATATGATTCCGGCTCCGGCACAGGGCACACTGGCGCTTGAGCTACGTGCTGACAATGCTAAGCTGATGGCAAAGCTTGATGCTTTGTCAGATGAGAAAACCAATCTGTGCGCAGGCATTGAGAGAGAATTTTTAAAGCGAATCGGTGGAAACTGTCATCTGCCTGTGGCTGCATACTGTGATATTGTAAGTGAAAAAGACCGCGGTAATGACAGCAACAAAAATAACAGGCTAAAGCTTCTTGCGATGTTTGGCTCAGAGGATGGAAAAAAGCTTGCAAGGACAGAGCAGGTATGGGATATTACATCAGACAGAAACAATATCGTGGAGCGTGCGGTGCACGATATTCGGTATAAATTAGAAATCGACTAAAAAAATATCAAGTCATAATTTTTAATCATAATAATTCAGTAGAAAAATAATTAGGAAAATCATGAGAGAAAACACAGGAAAAGTAGTATTAGTTGGAGCAGGACCGGGAGATACGGGCCTGCTCACTTTAAAAGGAGAAAAATATATAAAACAGGCGGATTGTCTGGTGTATGACAGGCTATCATCACCAGAGTTTCTTTCAATGGCAAAGGCAGGCTGTGAGCTTATTTATGTGGGCAAGGAAAATCATAAGCATGTCATGAAGCAGGATGCCATAAACGAGCTTTTGTACGAGAAATCAAAATATCATGAGCTTGTAGTCCGTTTAAAGGGCGGAGATCCGTATGTCTTTGGAAGAGGCGGAGAGGAAGCTCTCTACCTAGTAGATAGAAATGTGGAGGTAGAAGTGGTACCGGGTGTCAGTTCATCGGTTGCAGCGCTTGCGGCTGCAGGAATACCTATCACACACAGAGGCATAGCAAAAGGCTTTCAGGTCATCACTGCGCACAGCAGAAAGGATGAGGAGGCAGATATAGACTATTCCCTCCTTACAGATGAGACAATCACCTGTGTATTTTTGATGGGACTTGCGCATGTAAAAAGCATTGCAGCAGGGCTTATGAAAGCAGGACGAAGATCGGATACTCCGGCAGCAGTGATATCGAACGGCACACTTGCTGCGCAGCGCAAATGTATAGGAACGCTTGCGGATATCGGAGAAAAAATCGAGGAAGCAAAGCTGACATCACCGGCTATAATCGTTGTGGGGGATGTGGTTTCACTGAATGACAGGCTTGATTTCTTTGAAAAAAGACCGCTGTTTGGAAGAAAAATCACAGTACCGTATATCAAAACAAACGAATTGATAGCAAAATTACAGCAGCTTGGAGCAGATGTCACACCGGTTAAGACAGGCATAATAAACCCGATAATAATTCCTGATTTTGCCAATAAGGTAAGATCGGCTGACTGGATAGTTTTTACAAGCAAAAACGGTGTAAGATCATTTTTCTATAATCTGGAGCTGGCAGGTGCAGACATCAGGCTTATAGCAAATGCAAGGTTTGCAGTAGTGGGAAAAGCTACAGAAAAAGAGCTTGCAAAGCATCACATAAATGCAGATATTATTCCGGCAGAACAGACCGGAAAAGAACTTGCAGGAGAATTGAGTTCATATATGGGCGATAATGATGAAATCAAAGTCTGCATTTTCTCGGCAAAGGAGGCTTCACCTGACCTTGAGGCAGGGCTTAAAGAAATATGTCAATTAGAAAAAATTGATGCATATGTAAATGAGCAGGCATATGAGAGTATTCCTGAAAGCATTGGAAACATGGTAAGTGAAGCTGTTTTTACAAGCGCATCAAATGTGGAAAGATTTTTTCATATGCTGCCGGAGAATGCATACGTGGAAACAGCATACTCAATAGGTGAAAAAACAACAGCAGCATTAGAGCAGCACAATGTCAGAGAGATAGTACAAGCTGATGATAGCAGTTATGAAGCGCTGGTAGATAAAATATCTTATAAAGATGCTTTTAAAGATTAAGAATTTATGGTGACAAAAGTTATATAAAGTTATATAATAAATGCAAAGTTATATAAGGTTATATAAACTTATATACGAAACAAAAAGTTATATAAAGTTATATAAGGGGAAAACAAAATGCAAAATCCATTTACATTATCATTCGGGAAAAAACCACTGCAATATATATCAAGAATCTCACAGACCAATCAGATAGTAGAGACATTTAGGTCAGAAAATCCTGTAAACCAGCTTTTTATGATAACCGGGGTAAGGGGATCGGGCAAAACGGTTATGATGACCAATATAGTATCAGAGATAAAGAAGGATGAGGAATGGCTGACAGTTGAGCTTAACCCTACGAGAGATATGCTTCAGAGCCTTGCAGCCAAGATTTACAGTATGCCTCAGATGAATAAAATATTTGTCAATGCAAAACTGGATTTTTCAGCGTTTGGACTGGGCGTTTCCATAGAAAATGCAGCACCGGTTACGGATATAGAAAATGTGCTGGAATTGATGCTTGAAAATATAAAGAAACATAATAAGCGGTTACTCATTTCAGTTGATGAGGTTACGAACTGTGAATTTGTAAAAGTATTTGTCAGTTCATTTCAGATATTTCTGAGACAGGATTATCCTATTTTTCTGCTTATGACGGGGCTGTTTGAAAATATATATGATCTGCAGAACGACAAGGCACTTACATTTTTGTACAGGGCGCCTAAGATAATGCTTGAGCCACTTAGCTTTACAGCAGTCAGGAAACACTATATGGATATTTTTGAACTGGATCAAAGAGAGGCAGACAAAATGGCAGCTCTTACAAAGGGATATCCTTTTGCATTCCAGGTATTGGGATATCTTTACTGGGAAAACAGGGATGATCACACGATAGAAGATATTTTACCGGAATATGATCAGTGCCTTGATGAGTATGTGTACAGTAAAATCTGGTCGGAGCTGTCAGAGCTTGATAAAAAAATATTGTTGGAAATATCAGTAAGTGGTGAAGAAAAGGTAAAAGAAATCAGAGAAAAACTGGATATGAATTCAGGATTATTCTCGGTATATAGAGACCGGCTCAAAAGAAAGGGGGTTATAGATACCTCTGAGTACGGTAAAATTACTCTCACACTTCCACGATTTGAAGAATTTGTCAAAACGCGCCAAATGTAATATACTATATCCATCTGAAACATTAACATAATAAAGGAGAAGCACAATGAAAGAATACAGTATAGGTACAAAGTGTGTACAGGCAGGCTATGCAGCCGGAAACGGAGAGCCGAGACAGATTCCGATTATTCAGTCAACTACATTCAAATATGACACAAGCGAGGACATGGGAAAGCTTTTTGACCTTGAGGCAGAGGGCTATTTCTACAGCAGACTGCAGAATCCAACCTGTGATACGGTAGCAAGAAAAATCGCAGCTATGGAGGGTGGCACTGCTGCCATGCTCACATCATCAGGACAGGCAGCCAATTTCTATGCCATGTTCAACATATGTGAGTGCGGAGACCATATCGTGGCATCATCATCCATCTATGGAGGCACCTTCAACCTCATCGCGGTAACTATGGCGAAGATGGGTATTACAGCTACATTCGTATCTCCTGATGCTACAGAGGAGGAGCTGAATGCAGCATTCAGACCAAACACAAAGCTTATGTTTGGTGAGACTATTGCCAATCCTGCGCTTACGGTGCTTGATATAGAGCTTTTTGCAAAGGTGGCACACGAGCACGGAGTACCGCTTATAGTGGACAATACCTTCCCGACACCTGTAAACTGCAGACCGATTGAGTGGGGCGCAGATATTGTCACACACTCTACCACAAAGTACATGGACGGACACGGAGCCACACTCGGCGGAGCAATCGTAGACAGCGGCAAATTCGACTGGATGGCACATGCAGATAAATATCCGGGACTGTGCACACCTGACGACAGCTATCATGGCATCACATATGCAGAGAAATTTGGCAAGGAAGGTGCGTTCATTACCAAATGTACAGCACAGCTTATGCGCGATTTTGGTTCTATGCAGTCACCACAGAATGCATTTATGCTGAATCTTGGCCTTGAGTCACTTCATGTGCGTATGCCAAAGCATGTGGAAAATGGACAGGCAGTGGCTGAATTTTTGGAAAATCATCCAAAGGTTGCCTATGTAAACTACTCAGGGCTTCCTTCAAACAAATACTATGAGAGAGCACAGAAGTATCTTCCAAACGGAGGCTGCGGAGTCGTATCATTTGGCTTAAAGGGCGGCAGAGAGGCAGCGTCTGCATTTATGAAGGCATTAAGGCTTGGAGCAATCGAGACACATGTGGCAGATGCGAGAACCTGCTGCTTAAATCCGGCAACAAGCACGCATCGTCAGATGAATGATGAGCAGCTTAAGGAAGCAGGAGTGCCGGCAGAGCTTATCAGAATAAGCTTAGGTCTTGAGGACAAGGTGGATTTGATTGCAGATATCTCAAACGCACTCGACGCTATAAAATAAAATATATATTCATAAAATACACAAAAAGAACAAAATTAGTAAAAACAAAACTTTACGAAATGACTTACTAATGATATAGTAGTGATAGGTATGAAAGAGTTTTAATAATTATTTTATTTTTGTGGGAATTATTATGAGTAATAGATTTGATGATGAAAACAATATAGAGATGGATATAAAGACCGCATTCGCATCCTGGGGAAAGTATGTTTTTAAGTGCTTTCCGCAGGAATGCCGTTTGAGGTCTTTTTTATCAGAGGATTCATTAGATGGCTCAGAAGAGAAAAATGTGGATATTATAAACAATCCGTTTATAGACAGCATGGTTGACAGGAACAATCTGCTGAAGGCTGTTGAACAGATTGCAGATGGAGAAAAATTTGCTACTGTAGTACTGCATGCCAAGGAAGGAACAGATACCTACAGGATATCATTCAAGTCGATTTGCTTTGATGATGCTGGCAGAACAGTTGAGGCAATAGGGCTTGCTGAGCAGCTTGATGAGCGTCTTAACGAGAGTGAGATGGTGAATGCTTTAGGAAGCAACTTCAACAGTATCTACTATGTAGATGTAGACAACAATAAGATGTATCCATACAGGATGAATCCTTCTGTCCGTGCTATGTTTGGAGAAGTGCTTGAGTCAAAACCGGGCTATCAAGAGATGATGGAACAGTATGTAAATGCTATCGTCTTAGAGGAGGATAAGCTTCACATGCTTTTAGAGACATCAATTAATAATCTGCGCAGGCAGTTTTTGATAAAGGATACCTATCAGCATGATTACCGCATCGTGAGGGATGGACAGGTACAGTATTGCAGAGCCAAGTTTGTCAATGTGTCTGGCGTGGGAGAGCTGCACAAGATGATAGCGGGCTTTTCGGATATAAGCCCGGAGAAGCAAAGAGAGCTTGAGCGTATAGCGTATGTGGATGCAGTGACCGGAGGCAACAATTACGAGAGTTTTAAAAAGAAGCTGCGTGACAGAAACGTATCAGGATATCTGATTTCCATGGATATTCACTCCTTCAAGATAGTGAACTCCATCTGTGGTGTGGCAAAGGGCGATGAGGCGCTTAGATGGATTTCTGAAAATATACGCGGTGTTGTAGGATATAATGACATATCAGGTCATATAAATGCAGACAGATTTGTTATTTTCTTTGCGGATGACAAGATAAATAAGGTTATCAGAAAGATAGAGACCATCAATTTACAGCTTATTAAGGTTTCAGAATCCTTAAAGATTCCAAAGATTCAGCCATACTTTGGTGTGACAAAATGGGAGCCGGGCAAAAAGGTTGAGGAAGCATACGGCGAGGCCAACTTTGCCAAGAATCGGATCAAGGAGCGGAAGGACGTGCTCTATCAGATATACAGTCAGGCCGATACAGAAAGGATTGTCGAAGAAAAGCAGAT
>OHQE01000908.1_pt1 | contig 10616 bp, 6 predicted proteins | sample 1577931 | NCBI WGS metagenome assembly OHQE01 (sample SAMEA3879552, study PRJEB24766) | human gut metagenome | biome: human-associated habitat; feature: feces | place: USA | collected 1985/1987 | reverse complement strand
CATTGACAATCAATTTGTTATAATTTTAAGCCTATTTCGCGACTGTCCCTATTTACGGTAGCGATACCGGAAGTGCTTTCACAAAAAATCATTAACCAGTATGAAAAAACTAACGCTTTTGTTGGTGTCTTTTTTCGCGGTTTTCGCTTTGGGCCTCACGGGTTGTAGCGACGACCCGGATGTGAAACAGGAGACACCAGTCATTAAGGCCTCGAATCCCGCAGACATCGCAGCCGTTGCGGGTAAGGTAACAGTACCTTACACCGTGGATTATGCCGTAGATGGTTGTTCTCTCGATGTGACGTGGGATGCGACTTGGCTGCACGATCTGTCGGTCAGTGCAGATAAATTCACTCTTCAGGCAGACGCCAATCCGGGTGCTGCGCGGGAAGCTAAACTCACGCTGACTTACCCGGAGGCAACGAGTGTGGAATTGACGGTTCGTCAGATGTCTGCTTCGGAGTCTATTTCGATCAGTCCGAAGACCTTGTCGTTCTCGTACAAGGGCGGCGAGGAGACTGTTACCGTTACCAGTTCGAAATCCTGGACGCTGGAAGGTAGCGCAGATTGGGTTGAGGCGGACAAGACGGAAGGCGAATCTGGCGAGAGCGTCGTGAAGTTTACGGTTTCTACGACCAATGAGACAGATGCGGCCAAGGAGGTGACATTCAATTTCGTAAGTGGCAGTGAGAAGGCCCCTCTCAAAATCCAGCAGAATCAGGAGGGGAAGCTCATCATCGACGAGGATTCGAAAACGATATCTGTGTCCAATACGGAGCAGAATGTAACGGTGAAACTTCAGACGAACATCGAGCCTGTGACGGCTACGATCGAGGAGGGAGTCGATTGGATCGAGGCTGTGGATACCCGCGCTATGATCGACAAGGAGTTCTCGTTCAAGGTGTTGGCGAATACGGAGGGTGGCCCGCGTGACGCGACGATTATCTTCAAGAATGCAGATGCTTCGGAGCATATCGTAATCAAGCAGGCGGGCAAGGAACTGACCTATCCTGCCGTGATTCCCGATAAGGTGCTGAAGACCTACATCATGACGAACTTCGATACGAATAAGGACGGTGAGATTTCGAAGGAAGAAGCCGAAGCGGTAAAGGCGATCGAGCTTACGGGGTCGGAGATCGCATCGATCGACGGTCTGGAATATTTCCCGAATTTGGAAACGGTCGATTTCACTACGCACCGTTTGTTAAAGGCCGATTTCTCGCAGTGTTATGCTTTGAAGGAGCTTAACCTGAGCAGCGGCGCCGGCCTTTCGTCGGTCGTGCTTCCTGCCAGCTTGGAAGAACTCTCCGTTATGTCGTGTAATAAGCTCAAAAAGATCGATCTTTCGGTTGCACCTAATTTGAAAAATCTCTATGCTTCGAGTGCTGGTTTCGTGGTCGCTCCCGATTTGAGCAAGAACACCAAGCTGGAAATCATCGGCTTCAGTTCGGCTAAATTCAGTACGATCGACGTTTCGAAGAACACGGAACTGAAGTCGCTGAATGTCGGCGGCGACGTGTTCAACAGTTTGGATGTTACGAACAATACAAAATTGACAAATTTGGCGGTAACGGGTACAATTACAACGCTCGATCTTACGAAAAGCGCACAGTTGGAAGTTCTGAATATCAGCAACACCAAGATTTCAGAGATCGACGTAACGAACTGTCCTTATCTGCGTTCGATCGACTTCGGCAGCACCCCGATCGTCGAGATCGACCTTTCGAGAAACCTGCTGCTGACTTCGGCATTGGCATATATGGCGAACTCCCTGAAAACGGTTTGGTTGAGTAAGGGGCAGACGATCGAGAGCACGTCGAATATCGAGAGCTTTATCCAATACAAGGATTATGAGGCAGGGCCGGATGCTATCGCTAACATCGAAGACGAAGCGTATAAGACTTATCTGCTGACTTTCGATAAGAACGGGGACGGTAAGCTCGACAAAACCGAGGTCGAGGCGATCACCGAGATCAATATCAAAGGTTTGGGTATTAAGTCCCTTAAAGGTGTGGAATATGTCAATTTCACGAATGTGCGGAAACTGGATTGCTCGGACAACGAGCTGACTGAGCTTCCTGTTGCCGGATTCTTCACCAATCTCGAGGAGATTGATTTTTCGAACAATCAACTGACCGGGCGAATCGAACTGAATAAATGTAAGAAGTTGCGTATTCTGAAAGGTAGCGGCAATATGCTCGAGGAGGTTGCTTTCGAAAACTCGGTATTGGAGTCTGTCGATTTGAGTAACAACCAACTGACCCGCTTCCAGTGTTCGTATAATACGAGTACTTTGAAAAGCGTAAATGTGGCGAATAATTTGTTGAGCGAGTCTTCCGGTTTCAGTTGTTCCGACAATGCGGTTCTTACGGATTGGAACGTAAGTAATAACAATCTCAAGTATGTTTATCTCCATTCGACTCCGATGTTGGAGAATTATAATGTCAGCGGAAATCCGCTTGTGGAACTTACTTTGTTTGGTGCCGGTTACGGGACAGCTTTGAAGACGCTCGATGCGAGCAATACTGCATTGTCGAGTCTGGATATTTCGGGTAATATGTCGTTGCAGTCTCTGAATGTAATGGGGTGTGCGACGCTGACCAAGATATTTGCCGGAACTCTCGACGTGGAAGCTATCAATATCGAGAAGGAGAGCTATACGATTATCGAAACGAGTACGATTGTCGATGCGATCAAAGATAATGCATTCCGTGAGTTCCTGATTGAGACCTATGGTTCCAATGGGGGTATTACGCAGGAGGAAGCTGATCGGGTTACGGATTTGGAGCTTAATGCCGACAATGCGGCGGAAGTGAAGTCTTTGGCTGGTATCGAATATTTTCGGAATTTGAAGACGCTGAAGGTGTCTGGGTTGGAGTCTTTGGATGATACGAATTTGGCTGTTGGTAATATCAATTTGACTTCGGTTGATATTTCGTTGGTGAAAGGTTTGACGGCAATCGATTGCAACGGTCTTCAGAGCCTGACGACTTTCTCCTTGGTGGTGACAGGTGCGGCCGGTACGGAGGTTGGGCCGAAGCGTGTCGAACTGGATAAATGTCCGAAGATCGAATCCGTGACGGTAAAGGATTGTCGGGCGATTGTTGCTGTGACCGTAACTGGTTGTACGGAATTGACTTCTCTGAATCTTTCCGGCTCTTATTTGGAGAAGTGGGAGAGTGAACCTAATAGTGGTAAATGGATCTATCCTTCGATAAATATCTATACCAATACAAAGTTGACAGATCCTGCTAATTTCATTCCTGCGGCTAATCTGGTCGATATTTGGGCTACTTCGGCGCAGATCGAAGCATTCCAGAAGTATTTTGAGACAAATTACAAGTGGACCGGTACTTGGCATAGTAACGATGAAATGCCGTCCGCATCGGTCGTTAGATAATTGAAGCCGTGTCGGGCATCGATGTCCAGATATGCGGAACGCTAATTGGAGTCCCGGTCGGAAAATACCGACCGGGACTTTTTTGTTCGGTTGTGGACGATATGTGGTGTGGAACGTATTTTGTCTGAAAAACGAAATAACCCGAAAGGGTTGTGTGTCGGATTGAACCAGTTGCGGTCGGTTTTATCGGAGCTGGTCGGACTGTTGGGGGACCGATGTTCCGTGTTTGCCGGGGATGAATATTTGTTTATCCTTGTCGAAGATAGGAAGCGGTTGGGCGATTTTTGTGTATAAGTCTGTACGATTGTTCTCATTTTTCTCTGTCTTCGATTTGGATCGGATAATTGGATATTTCATTGCGACAAAATGCAAATAAATTTGCTTTTGTACCCGGCTTATTCGTATCTTTGCAAAGATGCGCGAATCGAGGCCGTGTGTTTCGTTCGTGCTGTTTTGTAAAATCCCGTTAAACCGACGACCTGGTGCCTATGAAGACCCGATTGAGTGCAATTTGTTTGACTTTAACCGCAACGACGATGATTTCCTGCCATGAAAAGAAGACGGAGGATGCTCCCTGGATCCTGGACCGCTTCGACGATATTAAAATTCTCCGCTACGAGGTGCCGGGCTTTGCCGAGCTGCCTCTTCGGGAGAAAGAGTTGATCTACTACCTGGCCGAAGCCGCCAAATGCGGCCGCGACATCATGTTCGACCAGAATTTCAAATACAACCTTCCCGTGCGCCGCACGTTGGAGGTGATTTATGAGAATTACGACGGTGACCGTACGACGCCCGAATGGAAAGCGCTGGAGAAGTACCTCAAAAAAGTGTGGTTCGCCAACGGAATTCATCACCACTATTCCAACGACAAGTTCGTACCCGAATTTCCGAAGGAGTATTTCCTCGCGGTTGCCGAGTCGATCCCCGTCGAGAAGTTCGGCGATGAGCTCAATGCGCTGCGGGCTGTCGTTTGCGAGGCGATTTTCAATCCCGAACTCTATAAGACCCAACTCAATCAGGCCGAAGGTCAGGATTTGGTGACGACTTCCGCCAACAACTATTACGAAGGCGTGACACAGGCCGAAGTGGAAGAGTTCTACCGTAGCATGGCCGATCCGGCCGATCCCGAACCGGTCTCCTACGGATTGAATTCGAAGCTCGTGAAGGATGAGGACGGAACGATCCGCGAGCGGGTGTGGAAAGTAGGCGGTATGTATTCGCCGGCGATCGAGAAGATTGTTTACTGGCTGGAGAAGGCGCAAGGCGTTGCCCAGGAGCCGCAGAAGGCGACCATCGCAGCCCTCATCGACTATTACAAAACCGGCGACCTGCACGATTTCGACCGTTATAACATCCTGTGGGTGCGGGATACCGTATCCAACGTCGATTTCGTGAACGGGTTTATCGAAGATTACGGCGACCCGCTGGGACGCAAGGCGTCGTGGGAGTCGCTGGTCAATTTCATGGACAAGGAGGCCTGTCATCGTACGGAGGTTATCTCCGAGAATGCGCAGTGGTTCGAGGATCATTCGCCTGTAGATTCCGCCTACCGGAAAAAGGTGGTCAAAGGGGTTTCGGCCAAAGTGATTACGGCAGCGATGCTGGGCGGCGACTGTTATCCTGCGACACCGATCGGTATCAATCTGCCCAATGCGGATTGGATCCGCAAGGAGCACGGTTCGAAGTCGGTGACCATCGACAACATTACCTACGCTTATGCTCAGGCGGCGCATGGCGACGGATTCCTCGAGGAGTTCATGCTGCGTCCCGAAGACCGTGAACGTATCGACAAGTACGGCAAGTTGGCCGACGATCTGCATACCGACCTGCATGAATGTTTGGGACACGGTTCCGGGCAGTTGGCTCCGGGTGTGAAGGGCGGTGAGTTGAAGAACTATACCTCGACGCTCGAGGAGGCCCGTGCCGATCTTTTCGGGCTCTACTACCTGGGCGATCCGAAAATGGTCGAATTGGGGCTGATTCCGTCGCTGGATGTGGCGTATGCGGAATATGCCCGGTATATCATGAACGGTATGATGACGCAGCTCGCACGTATCGAGCCGGGCAAGAATGTCGAGGAGGCGCACATGCGCAACCGCAAGCTGATCGCCGAATGGTGCTACGAGCAGGGGAAGGCCGACAACGTGATCGAGTGGATCGAGCAGGATGGTAAAACGTATGTCGTGGTGAATGATTATACGAAGCTGCGCGAGCTGTTGGGTCGTATGCTCCGCGAGGTGCAGCGTATCAAGTCCGAAGGCGATTTCGAGGCCGGCAAAGCACTGGTCGAGAAATATGCCGTGACGGTCGATCCGAAGCTGCACGCCGAAGTGCTGACCCGTTACAAAGCCCTCGATATCGAGCCTTACAGCGGTTTTGTGAATCCGCAGTACGAGCTGGTGGAGAAGAACGGCAAGGTCGTGGATGTGAAGGTTTCTTATCCGAACGACTACGTGAAGCAGATGCTCGAATACAGCCGGGATTACTCCTTCCTGCCGAATCTGAATTAAGATTGAACGATACATTGAAATCAGGGGAAACTGGTACACAGTTTCCCCTGATTGTTTTTCTGCGGCGAATGGAAAATCGTAAGATGCGTTAATGTAGGCCGGATTGTCGTGTATCGTATTTCGAATTCGGAATTCGTGCGTTTATCATCCCTTAACATGCAGATACTGATATACACAACATAGCATCCTTTTGGGGAAGGTAATGAATCGAGATCCCCTTCGGGAAGAGAATTTGGGAGAGGGGGGGAGAAGTGTAGAGGCCGGTGTCTTTTGTTTTGACGTCGGAAGGTGGAAACTATCGTGTTTCCGTCGTTTCCTGGGACTGTAGCTCCTGTGCTCGTCGTTCTCGGGCGTGCGAGATGAGTTCCCGTAAGTCGTTTACGAGTTCTTCTCCCTGGGTACAGGAGACATAGATCCGATTTTCATATATATCGGTGATTTCGACGAAATTCCGCCATTCGGAAGCGTAGATTTTGACCCTTTCGAGATTTTTCAGGTCGAAATAGTGTCCGTAGAACCCGAAAAATCCGTAACCGCCGAAATAGGGCACGTAGCCTCGGAGTTCCTGCTTCTCGACTTGCCGTACGGAGGCGATCTCTTCGGGATGAAGCTCCGTGATGTCGAGCAGACAGAGGATATGCAGTCCTTCGTCGTCCACGAGGATGCGACGCGGAATGGAGAGTGACATCAGGGCGACGAGCGCCACGATGAACGAAAAGAACCAGGCCGAAAGATAGCCTCCTTCATATAGAAAGTAGAGCCCGATCCCCAGTGCGAGGAAGATCGTGAGGTAGATCGTCGTGAGCGAAAGCGTGTGGCGGCTGAAGCTGTATTTATAGATTTTCTTCACGGGATGCTCTGGATAAAAGAATTGCTTCAGCGATCGGAAGATCGTCCGCTGTCGTGATTTTCAGGTTGCCGCGCTCTCCGTGGCAGAGCGTGACCGCATGTCCCGCCCGTTCGACGACCGAGGCGTCGTCGGTGAAGTCGGGGGAGTAGTCGAGTTCATAGGCACGACGGAGCAATTCCGCGTCGAAGACCTGGGGCGTTTGTACGATTCGCAGCGTATTGCGGTCGATCGGGTGCGATCCGTCGGGTGTGAGCTGCCGCAGGGAATCGACGGCTTCGACGACCGGAATGGCCGTCCCGTGGGCCGCCGCACACTCCACGGCTTTCAAAATCAAGTCGGACGATACCAGCGGACGTACGCCGTCGTGGACCGCGATCAGTGCGACGGTTCGGGGCAGAGCGGACAGGCCGTTGCGTACCGAGTGGAACCGTTGCGGCCCGCCCGCCGTGCAGGTGTGCTTGGCTATGTCGAAACGGGCTGCCAGATTCTTCCAGAAATCGATCTGTCCTTCGGGAAGGACGACGACGATCTGCGTGCTGTGCAGCGTTCTTGCAAAGGCGTTTATCGCATGGCCCAATACCGGCAGCGATCCCAGCATGCGGAATTGTTTGGGAAGCGGACCTCCCAGGCGGCTGCCGCTCCCGCCGGCGACGATGATTACTCCTGTTCCTTGCTGTTCCATATCAGTTTCTTTCCGAATCCGAGGGTATTGTCCGTGAATTTCATGTAGGAAATCTCTACAACCCACAACGTCAGCTCGGCGAGTGCTGCGAACGGGAAGCGGCGGATATATGTTTTTCGTGCCTCTTCGTCCGCTTCCCGCACCGTTCCGCAAAGCTGGAGCCCCTGAAGTTTGCCCACTGCCTTGCTTTCGAGCGCGATGCCCAGCGCTACCTGCCGGTTCGCCTGCATCTCCTCCGCATGGCGCGTCGTCTTATCGGCCGCGAATACGAGCAGATTGCGCTCTGGGTCGTAGGCGTAAAACGCGTGCGAGCAATAGGGCTGTTCTCCGGCGACGGTCGCCAGTGTCAGGACGTGGTGTCGGCCGATAAAGCGGACAATGCGCGGGTCGATCATAATTTACTGCTGAAAACCAGGCTGTCTGCCGTTTTCGACGGGGTGAGTACGATCGAGTCGAGTTGTTTGATCTTGTCTTCTTCCTTTACCTCGCCGTCCAGTTCGGCCATAATTCGGTCGCGGACATATTCGTAAGCGGCACGGTTGGCTTTGTGAATCGGTTCGCCCGGTTCCTGCGGAATTTTCAGCGGGTCGATCGGTTTGCCGTTGCGCCAGACGCGATAGTCCAGATGCGGACCCGTCGATGCTCCGGTGCTGCCGACATAGCCGATCAACTGCCCCTGCGATACGCGGCTGCCCTGGCGAATCCCTTTGGCATAGCCGCTCAAGTGCAGATAACCGGTCATAAAACCGTTGTTGTGTTTGATCTTGAGTGTATTGCCGCCTCCGCCTCCCCAGCCTTTGAAGATGACCGTGCCATCCGCTACGGCGTGTACCGGAGTACCTTTCGGAGCTGCGAAATCGACGCCCGTATGGGCTCGGTAGGTTTTGTAGATGGGGTGGAGCCGCGAATAGGTGAACCGGGAGCTGATGCGCGTATATTTGAGCGGCGTGATAAGCATCAACTTGCGCAGGCTGTTGCCGTCCTGGTCCCAGTAGGCGATTTTATTGCCCTGGCGGAACGGAATGGCGTAATAGGTCTTGCCGCCGTAGTTGAATTTGGCCCCCCATATACGCCCGATGCCGGCCGGTAGGGTGTCGATGTAACGCTCGTCGTAGATGACCGTGAAGTTGTCGCCTTTCTGGATGCCGAAGAAGTCCACCGTCCACTGGTAAATGTCCTCCATTTCGGCGGCCAGCGCATAGGGCAGCTCCTGCTCCATGATAGCGCCCCAGAGCGACGAGTTGATCGTGGCGCTCTTCTTGGTGCGGCGCACGGTAAACTGTTTTTCGCCCGTGCGGACGCTCACCGAGTCGTCGTGGAATCCGAAGACCACGTATTCGGCGACGTTGCGTTCGTAAACCAGATAATCCAAGTGCGGGGCATAGAGCGAATCCTCGTGGATGAAGGCCGTGTACTTGTGTCCCGCGCGGATGTTGCGCAGCGGGAAAATATCCTTCGAAGCCTTGTCGAGCCGGTCGATCGTCAGCGCCGAAACGCCGAATCCGTTCAGGATTTTGCCCAGCGTTTCGCCGCTTCCCACCTCGCCGGTCTCGGTGCGGTAATTGTCGGCGTTGATGCCGTATACGATGTTGTGCTGCTCGGCGGCTTCCTCCCCGGCCGTCTCCTGCTGCTGCGTTCTGCTGCACGCCCCCGCCGCAACCAGCAGCAGGACGCATATGGGTAATCTGAGACTTTTCATAATCGAAACAAAGATATAAAAAAACGACTCTTCCGCCAATTTTATTATTCGTTTGTCAGTGAGGCCTGAGATTTGCTTTTTTTTGTTTTGCGTTCCGAAGATTTATTTCTACCTTTGAAAAATTGTGTAGATAAACAGACCGAAGATGTTGAAATGCCTGCTTGCACCTGCAGCTCTCTTATATAAAGCGGGGGTGACTTTCCGTCACCGCTTGTTCGACTGGGGAGTGCTCAAAAGCGAGAAGTTCGACATCCCGGTCGTCTGCATCGGCAACATCACCGTCGGCGGTACGGGCAAGACCCCGATGGCCGAAATGGTGATAGCCTACATGTCGCAGATGCACAACGTGGCCCTGCTGTCGCGCGGCTACGGTCGCCGCACCAAAGGCTACCGGGAGGTGAAGACCGATTCCCACTACCGTGACGTGGGCGACGAACCGCTTCAGATCAAACTCAAATTTCCCGGCACGGTGGTCGTCGTGTGCGAGAAACGCGCCGAGGGCATCCGCCGCATCCGGGCCGAACACCCCGAAGTAGACCTCATCATCATGGACGACGGCTTCCAGCACCGTTATGTGGAGCCGAAGATCAATATCGTGATGATCGACGCGACGCGCCCCATTCAGCATGACAGGATGCTGCCGCTCGGAACGCTGCGCGACCTGCCCGAAGAGCTGCATCGCGCCCACTATTTCGTGGTCACGAAGTGCCCAGAGAAAATGGCCCCCATCGACCGGCGCATCATGCGCAAGGTGCTGATTCAGGTCGCCTACCAGCGGGTGTATTTCACCCGTTTCGAGAGCTTCATGCCCCAGCCGCTCTATCCCGATGCGGCCCCGGACGAACCGCTTCTGCACGGGCGGCAGGTCATCGCGCTTTCGGGCATCGGCAATCCCAAGCCGTTCCTTGCGACGCTGCGCGAACGCTACGAGGTCGTGCAGGAGATGACGCTGGAGGACCACCATGTTTACAAGGTCCGCGACCTGAACCGGCTGCGGGACCTGCTGGGCCGCTGTCCCGGTGCGGTCATCGTGACGACCGAAAAGGACGCCGTGAAACTGACCAACCGCGCCAAGATCCCCGAAGAGATCCGGCGCAGCATATACTATTTACCGATAAATATTTCATTCATAGAGGATTCGGCTACGGATTTTCTGCAAAAACTAGAAGAAGATGTTAGAGGAAATTAAAAAAACGGCGGCTTTCATCGACGCCGCCACCGACTCTTTCGCTCCCGAAGTGGGCGTCATCCTCGGCACCGGTTTGGGCGGCTTCGCCGATAAGATCGAGACACGCTTCGCCATCGAATACAAGGATATTCCGGGATTCCCCGTCTCCACGGTCGAAGGACACAAAGGCCGTATGATTTTCGGCATGGTCGAGGGCCGCAGGGTCGTGGCCATGCAGGGCCGTTTCCACTATTACGAAGGCTACGGCATGCAGCAGGTGACGTTCCCGGTGCGCGTCATGCGGCAG
>OHQE01000896.1_pt1 | contig 10753 bp, 7 predicted proteins | sample 1577931 | NCBI WGS metagenome assembly OHQE01 (sample SAMEA3879552, study PRJEB24766) | human gut metagenome | biome: human-associated habitat; feature: feces | place: USA | collected 1985/1987 | reverse complement strand
GGCACTGTGCATCTGGCACAGCGCCGCGGGCTTTTTTATCACAGGAGGTCATTCAGAAGATTCATGCACTTAACCTTCTGTTGGAGATTTGCGCTCCCGTACACATTCAGGGTAAAAGATACGTTCTTATGTCCGAGGATTTCAGAAAGAGACTTTATATCAAACTCCGGTATCTCGATTGCCCTAACTGCGAATGTATGACGGATCTCATGAAACTTCACTTTCTCCAATCCGTTCCGCTTCAAGAAACGTGTGAAAAATTGCCGATATGTTCTCGGCTCGGTTGGCTTGGTCTTGCCCGTGAGGAAATAGTGATTTGGGTTTTCCGTGTAAAACTTCTTGATAATGTTCATGAGAAGCGACGGAACCGGAATCGTTCGAGCGGAGGTCTTCGTCTTCGGCGGTCCTATATGAAGATACGATTCTCCCTTCTTCTTGTCATAGATACGCTGGACGGTTTTGTTGATGCTGATGGTCTTGTCCGTCAGCGAAATGTCCCTCATCTGCAAGCCGCACAGCTCGCCTATCCGGACTCCGGTAAACAATGCAATCAGAATCCCCGCTGTCTTCCGGTTCAAGTCCATGTAGATACACTGGATTAGAGCTTGCTCTTGATCTTTTGAGAGAGAAACTACTTTCTTGATACCAAGCTCTTTTGGGTATTCGATTAGGTCCCAGTTCAGGAGTGGAATAGCCCGTTCCTTGTAGGCATACTCCATTGACAACCGGAGAACGAGGATAACATCCCTTATCGTCTTCACGGTAAGCCCTCCGGTCTTATCCAAGCGTCCAGCATTGTAGAGATACGAAATGTAGCTCTGGATGTCCGCTTCAGTGATGCTGCCAATCTTGCGCTTGCCGAAATACGGGATCAGGTGATTTTCGGCAATCAGCGTAAAGCTGGCGTGGGTTGACGGCGTGATCATGGGCTTCTTTTGATTTAGCCATGTGTTCACAAGCGTCTTGAATTGTGTATTGTTAGTCATAATGACCACCTCCACGAACATTATCCGGTGGAGGGATAATCAGGGCATTAACACCCTCAAGTAACGGTCTTGAGAAGCGTCCGAAGCTCCGCTTTCCGGGCTTCGATGAGCCGTGGAGAGCAGAGAAATTGTCTGATTTTGCAGAACGGGTAACACGGAAAAACAGCAACAATGAAACTGACCTACCCCTGACAATATCCTCGAAAGATGGTCTTGTCGATCAGATCAGTTACTTCAACAAAACCGTTGCAAGCAAAGACATGAGCGGATATTACCTTTTGAGAAATGGCGAATATGCGTATAACAAGAGCTATTCCGTAGGTTACGACTTCGGTTCAATAAAGCGGTTAGACCGCTATCCTATGGGAGCGTTGTCTACACTTTACATCTGTTTTGCGCTCAAGAAGCACGATACAGACTTCATTAAGGTGTACTTTGATTCACTCAAATGGTACAAGGAAATCTATATGATTTCAGCAGAAGGGGCAAGAAATCACGGATTGCTTAATGTCCCAACAGATGAGTTCTTCGCCACAAAACACTATCTGCCGGAGAATACTACCGAGCAACGAAAGATTGCAGACTTTCTCATTGCCTTAGACCGTCGTATCGACGCGCAGCAATCTCTCGTAGATAACCTCAAGAAGTATAAAAGAGGTGTGCTTTCTGTTGCATTTGGTAAGTACGGGAGCATCTGCTCATGGCAGACAACACCATATCCGTTCGCTGAACTTGCCAGCAGACGAAGCGAAAAGTATGATCCGCGCTCAGGTGAACAGATGCCATGTGTGGAATTGGAACATATCGAGCAAGAAACCGGACGCATCATTGGTAGCATCCCATCGACACAACAAAACAGTATTAAAGGTGTCTGCAAGTCAGGGGATACGCTCTTTGGAAAGCTACGCCCTTATCTAAGGAAATACGCTTTTGTAAAGAAGGACATGGTGTGTTCCTCTGAAATATGGTCCTTAGTCCCATCGGAGACAATAATCCCAGAATACCTCTTTTATCTCGTTCAGACAGATGAGTTCATTAAAATTGCGAATATTAGCTCCGGGACAAAAATGCCACGGGCTGAATGGTCGAATATCGAAAAGTCCGTTTTCTCTGTACCCAATAAAGAAGTTCAAGCCCAAATTGTTCAGACACTTCGAGGACTTGATTCGAGAATGCTTGATGCTATTGATATGCTTGGTGAACTCCAACTTATGAAAGAGGGATTGTTGCAGCAGTTATTTATATGAAGAGTTGCTGTAACAGCCCACGCCTAATTTTTTGAAGGACTATTACCGTTTCTGCTTCCTTCTCAATTAGGTGGTCAACTTCACTCAGCACTGATGCAACTTTACGCTGCACATCATAAGGCGGAGTAAGGATAGTTGTTTTAGCAATTTCAGACTTGCTTATTGACGACACTTTGATTCCCTGAATCATTCGATATATTTGTCTTCTAAAGTGATACGAGTTGAAATAATGCCCAAGAAACATAGGAGCAAACCTGTCATGTGGGCGGCAGGGAATCGTATGCAAACCAGACAAAACCCTCTGATTTGTTACTCCAACAATCTCAGTAGCCTTGCCGACGGTATAGTCCTCAGCGGTGTCAGCAAAAACAATGTCACCGTTGCGAAGATAGCTTGACGATGAAAACTTCTCAATATCTCTGTCTGGTTTAATACACGGAACAGACAATGCCCCAATATCTGTTACAGTTCCATATTTGATTAGCACATCCCCATAGTGTATATTTCGGACATCGCCAACATCATAGGATAGATCGTCTCTTGAAAAGGTGTTGTTCTGCAAAAGCCTAAACCCATCTGCAAACGAAACGGTCGGACATCCACTCTTTGAAATTTCATCAAACAACGACGAAGACAGTCCTCTTTTATACTTCTGATCAAGAAAGCAGAAACAGCTATATGACAGACGAAATCCCTTGCAATAGCGGAAAATCTCTGCTACTGCAAGGGATTTTACTTTTAGATCATACCGGAATGAGGTCTGAAAAAAGACCTCAAGTAACGGTCTTGAGAAGCGTCCGAAGTTAGCATTCAGAAGAGCAGATGGCTCAAGTTTTCCCAGTTGGAGTAGGACTTCTCTAAGCTCTATTATAGAGCCTTACTCGGAAAAGGTATATGGGGAACATAAGTATGAGGTTCTAACATCCTCTCGTGAAGGTCTTCAACGACAAGTTGATCACTTTGGGTCAGAGCAACGGCATGATACGGACGGATATAATGTTATTCCGTTCGGTTACTGCACATATCGCAATAGAAGTGATGACGGGAGGTTTGCTTTTAATATCAATACGATCAGTTCAAATGCGATTGTCAGCAAGTTCTATCCGGTTTTCCGTTTCACAAATGCAAACAGCCTTTTCATGTCTGAGTTTCTTAACTCATCATCACGAGCAAAGAAGAAATTATCTGTCCTCGCGGTCGGGACAAGTCAAGTGGTTCTTTCATTCGAGGCTTTGAAAGCAGCAGACTTCGATTTACCATGCAAGGACGAACAGGATAAAATAGCATCTTTTTTTGAATGTTTGAATAGGCGTATAGAGTACCAGCGGACTTTAGTAGATGCCCTCAAGAAGTATAAAAGAGGTGTCGTTGCGGCTATTCTTTCACATCAGCTAAAGTTCTCAGATGCAACCGGAAGCCCATATCCAGAATGGACATCCTGCACGCTACAAGACGCAGTGGATTTTCTGGACGGACAGCGTAAACCACTTGAAAGTGCGGACAGAGCCAAACGGCAAGGACAATATCCATATTACGGCGCATCGGGCATAATAGACTATATTGATGATTTCATCTTCGATGAGCCGCTGCTCCTTCTTGGTGAGGATGGGGCAAATATACTTAATCGCAGTACGCCGTTGTGTTTTATCGCAGAGGGAAAATATTGGGTAAACAACCATGCTCATGTAATGCGACCTAAAGCAGGACAGAATATTAAGTTCCTTTGTGAGCTACTTGAAAGTCTCGATTATACACGCTATAACACTGGCACGGCACAACCAAAGTTAAACCAAGAAAAGTGCCGTAGAATTGAGCTTGCTTTGCCTGTTTACGAAGAACAATGTCGCATTGCCAATTTTCTGTCTGCCCTTGACCAAAGGGCAGACAAAGCGCAAAGCGTTCTTGATTATCTGCTTTCAAATAGAGCTGGTCTATTACAACAGCTCTTTATATAAAAAGCTGCCTCATATAGCCGTCCCTCGTTTTACTCAGAAGGTCAAGTGTTTTTTGGGTGGCTTGCAATCGTGTCTCCACAACATCAAGAATATCCGCGTACAAAAGTTGTTTCTCATGGCTGGGATACATAACAGGAATACCCATAAGCAAATCATCCGTCATAGATACTCGATCATGACGAACGCCTTGTGAGCCGTTATCATAGATGTACCTGTACCATGCGTCGCTCTTAAAGTACCAAGCGAGATATGAAGGAGAAATATCTGCTTGCAGCACAAGACAGGTATATAGCGGTGAGATAATACCTTGTTCACTGAGAGTATATCTATTGAACGGTCCGTATGGCGCAGAATTTGACTTTCTCGGATTGTAAACAAAGTCTCCATTTTCGATGACATAGTAATTTGCTGTGTTTCCGTCTACTGCAATATCCTTGTCAAAGAAATCGCGCTGAGGAATTAGTCCGTATTCCGCAGAGTTGGTAATTACATTTTTTATTACTCCATCTGCGTTACGGCGCGAAACTTTTTTGAAAATATCACCAAGACGAACACAAGCCCACTCTGCGCCATCCTGAGAAGGGAGTTGGCGAAAAATGCGCTGCATGACACCTCTTTTATACTTCTTGAGGGTTTCAACCAACTCCATTTGTCGCTCGATTCTCTTGTCGAGAAGCCGAATAAACGAAGCAATTACTTGCTGTTCGTGCAATACTGGCAAAAACATTTGGTATGAGCATAATGTCTTAAAATACAGTCTCGTTCTCGTACCTCCTTTTTTCTGCTGAATGCAGAATACGGAGAATAACGGTGACGAATTAAGTGTATCGACTAAAAAGTCCGTATCAAGGACTTCTTTTCTGACAGTAAACACGGGGTACTCTTTGCTTACCAAACCGTTTGCGACCAATCTATTGATATTGAAATGGAAAATATTATCATCGCTCATGTGGCGATATGTTATACAACCATACGGAAGAACACTAAACACCGTTGTCTCAGCGTTGGCTTGCTTATCTATGAAGTAATCCTCTTGAACAAATAGACCTTGCCTCGATGATGTTAAGAGCGGAAAACCGCTTTCTTGGGTAGCATAGTCAGACAGTTCGATCAACAGATTGCCAAGTTGTGCAGCTCTCCACGGCTCATCGAAGCCCGGAAAGCGCAGCTTCGGGCGCTTCTCAAGACCGTTACTTGAGGATACATTTGCCATAATTATTTGCCCTCCACATCAAAGGGGAAATCCAGCCCCAGCTCATCAAAAAACGGTTTCAGTTCTGCATCAATATCCTTAATTTCAGATTGTAGCTTACGGATCTCAGCGGCAACTTCATTCAAGTCAATCTCAGGTTCCGGCTCAAAGGTATCAACATAGCGAGGAATGTTTAGGTTGAAGCCGTTTTCTTCAATCTCCTGCATGGTCGCAACATGAGCATATTTTTCGACATCCTGACGGCGCTCGTAGGTCTCAACAATCTTGTCAATGTCGCACTCACGAAGGATGTTCTGGTTCTTTCCGGCTTCAAAGTCGCTGGAAGCGTCGATGAAAAGAATGTTGTCAGAGTTACCGTTTCGCTCTCTCTTGAGAACAAGGACGCATACGGGGATGCCCGTACCAAAGAACAGATTTGCAGGCAAACCGATTACCGCGTCCAGAACATTTAATTTCTGAATGAGATGCTTGCGGATTACTTCCTCAGCAGCACCACGGAACAGGACGCCATGCGGCAGAAGAACGACGGCTCGTCCGTCCTCATCCATGTGGTAAACCATGTGCTGAACAAAGGCAAAGTCAGCCTTGCTCTTCGGAGCAAGTTTGCCATACTCATTGAAACGCTCGTCCTCCATGAAGTGCATATCGGCAGACCAGTTTGCAGAATAAGGCGGATTGGCAACCTGAACACGGAACTTCATGTCTCCGAAGTAGTCATGCTCTAAGGTATCACCGTTGTAGATGTTAAAGTTGCGATATGGGATTCCGCGCAGAATCATGTTCATTCTGGCGAGGTTATAAGTCGTGGAGGTCAATTCCTGTCCATAGTAGTTTCTCACATTGGCGTAGTTCTTGAGGCGCAGCAGCAGCGAACCAGAGCCACAAGTGGGGTCGGCTGCATCCTTGACATCCGTGAGACCGAGGCAAGCCAGACGGCAAAGCAATTCGGCAGGACCGGAGGGCGTATAGAACTCACCGGCTTTCTTGCCAGCAGTTGCAGCAAACTGACCGATCAGATATTCATAAGCGTTACCAAGAACGTCAATTTTGGTATCATCCACGCCGAAGTTGATTTCGTCCAGCGAAGCGATGATCTTTGCCATAACAGCACTTCTATCTTTGACAGTATGACCGAGCTTCGATGAATCGAGCTGCATATCAGAAAACAGTCCGTCAAAGTCCTCCTGAGAATCGTTTCCGATTGTGGACTCCATCAGCGCGTTGATTGCGCTCTGCAAGAACTCAATGTCGAAGGAACGGTTTTCTACCATCTTGACCATCTTGCGGAACAAATACTGTGGCTCGATGACATAGCCGAGATCGCGCAACGCCTCTTCGACAACAGCGGTCTTGTACTCTTCGTCTGCCCACGCCTCTTCATAACCGATACCGTCATCCTTGAGAAGATTCGCCATATACTTCTCTGTCCGGTCAGAAAGGTAGTAGTAGAAGATCATGCCCAAGATGTAGTTCTTGAACTCATACGCCTCCATGTTTCCGCGCAAGGCATTTGCCATTGCCCATAGCTTATTGCAAAGCTCCTTCTGATGAGCCTGAATCGAATTATCCATTTATCTCTCTCCTTATTGGTATTTCTCTGTGTGCTGTCGGATGAAATCAACGATCCGATTTACAAGGGAGCGTTTCTTCAAAAGCGGCAAGGGCTTCTCAATCCGATCTCGGATATTTCCTGCATCCATTGTGCCGGAAAACTCATATTCCGAAATAATATCTGTCAGCATGGATGCGTCAATATCCTCGGTCTTCGCAAAGGCAACGATCTCTTCGCGCTTTGCTTCATTTTCAAAGTCGTTATAGGCTGCATCAATTTCATCCGCACTTTCTAAGCCGACAACAACACGATCCAAGAATGCTTGCAGGATTTCGACTTTCCGGAGCAACTGCGGATTATCGGTTCTCCCCAACTCGTCCTTAATGTGTTTAATATCGTAATCCTTTTGTTTGGGATCATCGAAGTGGATGTTACGGATCAGGTTCATGATGTATGCGACATTGATCCTGTCACTCTCCATCAATTCGATGCAGAAGTCAACGTCATTCAGGACGGAGACAACCTCGCGGTCAGTTTTTTGCCTTGAGTAGAGCATGAGGTATTTGCTCTTATAGTCCTGATATTCTTGCTCGGACATGATAAGAGCATCCTGATCGAAACTGAACTCAATAAAGGTCTGCAACGATTGGAGGTACTTTGTCAGCTCACGGAAGGTCACGACAAACTTCTTCTGATCGTCCTCGTTCTGCATTGTGTCCACGGACTCAGGGAACAGCGCGATTTCCTTGAGCTTCATCACCATTTCGTTGAACTTCTCCACGAAGTATTGATACCCCGGAACAACAATGCCGGAAGTATCTTGACTCTTAGAGAAGAGTGTCAGCGCGTCATCGGTGCGTTTTTTGAGGTTGCGGTAGCAAATGATAATGCCAAAGGGCTTTGTTTCCTTCTCAACACGGTTTGTGCGGGAATAGGCTTGCAGCAGATCATGATACTTCAAATCCTTGTCCACATAAAGGACAGAGAGCTGCTTGCTGTCAAATCCGGTCAGGAACATATTCACGACGATAAGAATATCAAGCGACTTTGTTTTCTTTCCCTTTACTCGGTCAGAGATGTCCTTGTGATAAGCCGAGAACGTATCTGTGGAGAAATTGGTCCCGTACATCTCGTTATAGTCCTTGATGATACGCTCCAACGAATCACGGCTATGCTCGTCCTTGCCCTCGGCATCCTCATTCTGCCCGTAGGAGAAGATGCCGCTGATATTCAGGTCATGCTTGATCTTCTTGAAAATGTCGTAATACTTAACAAGGGTATCAATAGAGGACACGGCAAAAATAGCCGTATACTGTCCATTTCGGGTTTTCGCCTTGTGGTTCTGGATGATGTGATTGGCGATCAGAGACATTCGCTCATCGGACATATAGAGTTCGCCTATATCAATCGCGTCCGCGAGTGTCGGGTCATCCCAGTCGAAATCACCCTCCATTGTTTTTATGTATTCGATGTGGAAGCCCAGAACATTATTATCGAAGATGGCGTCTTTAATCAGGTAATTGTGAAGACACTCACCAAAGAGCATTTCTGTTGTTTGCGTGATTTTACCCTCAGTTTTACCGTTGACTTCAAACCGAGGTGTCCCCGTGAAGCCGAAAAACTGTGCCTTTCTGAAATGCCGCACAATGTCCTTGTGCATATCCCCAAACTGGCTGCGGTGGCACTCGTCGATGATAAAGACAACCTTCTCGTCTTTGTATGCGTCCATTACTTTCTCGTACTGAGGGCGCTTTACAGCGTTTGCCATCTTCTGCATCGTGGTGACGATAAGCTGCCTGTTCTTGTCCTTCATCTGGCGGACAAGGACATCGGTGCGATCTGTCACATCAACGGAACCAGCCTCAAACTTGTTAAACTCTTCGGTTGTCTGAGAATCCAAGTCTTTTCGGTCAACAAGGAAAATGACTTTCTTGATGTTCGGATTTGCTGCGAGGATTTGCGCCGTCTTAAAGGATGTAAGCGTCTTGCCCGCACCGGTTGTGTGCCAGATATACGCATTCCGGTTTGTGAGTGTTGCCTGACGGATCAGTGCTTCTACGGCATAAACCTGATAGGGACGCATGACCATCAAAATCTTATCGGTATCATTTAGGATGGTGTAGCGTGTCAGCATTTTAATGATGTGATCCCTTGCAAGGAAAGAAATCGAAAAGTCCTTCAAATTGGTGATGCGGACGTTATTGAAATCAGTCCAGAAGAAAGCAAGGCTATACATCAAGTCTCTGTCGGAATTGGCAAAATACTTTGTGTCAACACCGTTGGAGACAATAAAGAGCTGAATGAAATGATACAGCCCGTTGTAGGAGTGCTTCTTATAACGCATGACCTGATTGACTGCCTCGCGGATGTCAATGCCACGGCGCTTTAATTCTACTTGGATCAGGGGTAAGCCGTTTACGAGAATCGTAACGTCGTAACGATTGACGTACTTTCCAACCACGGTCGTTTGATGAGTAACTTGGAAAATGTTCTTCGTGTGGTCCTGATCAAAGAAGGACAGATATACCTTTGTACCATCTTCACGCTCAAGGACAAACTTATCCCTCATGATTTTTGCACTCTGGAAAACTGACTTTCCGAGCATGAGGTTGAAGATACGCTCCCACTCTTTATCGGTGATAGGCGTATCCAGCTTTGGCGCATTGAAGGCTTCAAACTGAACTTTGAAGTTCTCCACCAGCGCGTCATAATCAGGAATTGCGACTGTGGTATATTCCTGCTTGTTCAGTTGCTCAATAAACTGCTGTTCAAGAGCCGCTTCGCTTTGGTATGCCATATCTTCATCTCCAATACTTGAGGATCATTTGTTGGTTGCCAGCCTGTCCTCATTTCTATTTTATCATAGCAAGTGTCCCAAATACCGGACTTATTTTCGTTTCAACTGCAAAACCACGTCACCATCATCTGTAATTTCCATTTGCATTGTTTTTAGGTACTTTGCGATGAACTGTTTTTTCTCAGACGAACTCATCTCAATGCGCGTTGCCTTCAAAGCGGCACTGAACATCTCGTTGATATTGAGCCTGACGGTTTGGTCAATATAACGCTCCATTTCTTTGAAAAGTGCGCCAAGCTTGATGTCCTCGGCATTCCCAGAGTAGAAGTCATCAATATAGCAATAAAATATCCCTGCATTCAGAAGTGCATTCTTCAAGTCCGGTCCGCAGTTCTCTCGTTCAATCATAACTAAAAAACGTGCTTCCGGCAGAGACGAGATTAACCCCCAGTAGTCGGAGTCGCTGGAAACAAGAATAAAGGAATCGACGTTATTCTTGTAGTGTTCCTGACAAGTTCGGGCAATAAGCATGACATCAACGAGTGACTTGCTTTGCTTCACCCGTTCAATCATCATGCGTTCAACATGAATTGCGGTGAAGCTGTCTAATATCCTCCATGCGGAGGCGGTATGCACATCATCAAAGAGAATGATCGACGCAATTTTTTGTGTATACTCGTGATCGAGGTTTTTTAAGGTAGCACACAGCTTGTAGGGATCAGAGTTTTCACAATCGACAACGATAACAGTCTTTTCGCTGCTCTCAATAAACTCATAAATACTTCCTTTGATATAACTCCCCGCATCTGAGACTTTGCTATATTCGGTGAAATAGTCGTTGTTCCAACTGTACAGCAAGGTAACGAACTTCTTATCATTGTAAAGAATGTTGCCGACTTCCTCCGGCTGCCAGTTTATGTACATCTGATAGGGATAAAAAAGCAAATGAGAGTAATAAATGTCGGCAGCCACTCTTGTACCATCTTCCTTCAAACCATCAGGC
>OHQE01000893.1_pt1 | contig 10771 bp, 6 predicted proteins | sample 1577931 | NCBI WGS metagenome assembly OHQE01 (sample SAMEA3879552, study PRJEB24766) | human gut metagenome | biome: human-associated habitat; feature: feces | place: USA | collected 1985/1987 | reverse complement strand
CTATTATACCGCCCGGTATTGAAGAAGGCGATCACGATAGAGGAAGTGGAGCTGAAATTCGGGACGGACGTGACCTTGATCATCCGTCGCCTCTTGAAGACCTCCGACCTGTATGCCCGGAACACCGCCGTCAACTCGGAGAATTTCCATCATTTGCTTTTCTCGTTTGCCGAGGACGTACGTGTGATCTTGCTTATGATCGCCGACCGCCTCTGCCTCATGCGTATGGGAAAACAGATGCAAGAGGATGATCGTATCCGGCTGGCTACCGAGGCCTCTTATTTGTACGCTCCCCTCGCCCACCGGTTGGGCTTATATACGATCAAGAGCGAGCTGGAAGACCTTTCCCTGAAATACACGGACAGGAAACAGTATGACTTCATCAAACGGAAACTGAATGAGACGAAACGTTCCCGCGACGCTTATATCGCCGAGTTCATCGCCCCGATCAAGCGGAAGCTGGCAGCGGCAGGATTCAAGTTCGATATCAAGGGGCGTACCAAATCCATACATTCCATTAATAACAAGCTGAAAAAGCAGCAGGTGGAATTCGAGGGTATCTACGATCTTTTCGCTATCCGGATCGTATTGGATACGCCGCTGGAGAAGGAACGCTCGGAATGCTGGCAAGTCTACTCCATCGTCACCGATATGTACCAGCCCAACCCGAAGCGTATGAAGGACTGGATCTCTATTCCGAAGAGCAATGGTTACGAGAGCTTGCACATCACGGTTATGGGGCCGCAAAATAAATGGGTAGAGGTGCAGATCCGTACGAGGCGAATGGATGAGATCGCCGAGCGAGGCCTAGCGGCGCATTGGAAATACAAGGGCGTGAAAGCGGAGAGCGGGCTAGACGAGTTCTTGAATACCGTACGTGCCGCCTTGGAGGCCAAGGAGAATAATCCGCTCGACTTGATGCAGGATTTCAAGATGGATCTATATAAGGATGAGATCTACGTCTTCACGCCTACCGGCGAGCTTATCAAGCTGGCCAAGGGAGCGACGGTCCTCGATTTCGCCTTTGCCATCCACACGAAGCTAGGAAGCAAATGCGTGTCGGCGAAAGTGAACGGTAAGAACGTTCCGATCAAATACACCTTGAACAACGGCGATAGCGTATCCGTCATCACGTCGCCCGCCCAAAGCCCGAAGCGGGATTGGCTGAACTTCGTCGTCACCTCCAAGGCCCGTGTGAAGATCAAGCAGGCCTTGAAGGAGGAGACGGTGAAGGCCGTGGAATTCGCCAAAGAGATGTTGCAGCGCCGCTTCAAGAACCGGAAGATCGACATGGACGAGCCAACCATGATGCGCTATATCAAGAAGAAAGGATTCAAGACCGTCACGGACTTCTACATCGAGATCGCCGAGGAACGCCTCGATCCCAACCAAGTAATCGACGAATATCTGGAGGCTTTCCGCAAGGAGACGGAGACGAACGAGCGTACCGAGGTGCGTAGCGCAGAGGAATTCGTGACGATGACTCCGGTGGAGGAGATATCGACGAACAAGGATGTCTTGGTGATCGACAAGAACCTGACGGGTATCGAATATAAACTCGCCAAATGCTGCAACCCGATTTATGGCGACGAGGTTTTCGGTTTCGTCTCCACGCAGGGTATCAAGATCCACCGTATGGATTGCCCGAACGCCCAAGAGATGTTCAGCCGCTTCGGTTACCGGATCATCCGTGCGAAATGGAGCGGCAAGGGAGACAATGGCTATACGGTTACGCTGCGGGTGATCGGACGGGACGATATAGCGATCGTCACCAACATCACCTCCGTGATCGGAAAAGAATCGAACGTCACGCTTCGCTCCTTAAACATCAACTCGGTAGACGGATTATTCCAAGGTAACTTTACCGTATTGGTAAGAGATACGACCGCATTAAACTTGCTGACGAAAAAGATCAAGGCGGTAAACGGCGTGAAAGCGGTAGAGCGATTAAATTCTTAGACAGTGTACTGTGCACGAAGTACCGTAGTACTCTGTACGAAGTACTACAGTCCCCTCTAGGAAGTACCGCAGTACTTCGTACAGGGGACTGTGCCAACTGTAAGACTGGGCCTTGGACTATCCCGGATCACAGAATCGGCGTCAGCCCCATCTTCTCCGCACGTTGTATTAGGAACTGCCGGGCCGCCTCATACTCGTTCGGGATCACGCCGTCGAGGATGGCGTTCTTGATCGCCTCTTTCAGCACGCCGACAGGCTTGGAGGGAGCCAAGCCAAACGTCTCCATGATCTCCTCGCCGGATACCGGGGGCTGGAAGTTACGGACACGGTCTTTTTCCTCTATATCGGCCAGCTTCTCGCGCACCTTACGGAAGTTGTTCAAAAAACGGCGAACCTTCTCCGGGTTCTTGCTCGTGATATCGGCCTCACAGAGTTTCATCAAATCGTCGATATCATCTCCCGCGTCAAACAGCAGACGGCGGATCGCCGAATCCGTCACCTCATCGTCCGACAAGGCGATCGGACGCATATGCAGGCTTACCATCTTCTGCACGTACTTCATCTTCTCGTTCATCGGGAGTTTCATCTTCCTAAAAATACCGGGGATCATCCGATCGCCGATAAAATTATGATTATGGAACGTCCATCCCAAGCGAGGGTCGAAACGCTTCGTGGCAGGCTTGGCGATATCGTGGAAGAGGGCGCTCCAACGCAGCCATAGATTATCAGAAGTCTTGCTCAAACGATCCAGCACCATCAAGGTATGGGCGAAATTATCCTTATGCCCGATCCCCTCCTTGGTTTCCACGCCCTTCAAGGCGCAAAGCTCGGGGAAGATCAAGGGCAACAGTCCACATTTATCCAGCAAGTCGAAACCGATAGAGGGCTTTGGCGAGAGGACGATCTTGTTCAACTCGTCCACGATACGCTCCTTGGAGATGATGGAGATACGCTCCCGGTTGCGGATGATGGCGTCGAAGGTATCGGGATCGATAAAGAAACCTAATTGAGTGGCGAAACGAACCGCGCGCATCATCCGGAGCGGATCATCGCTGAAAGTAACATCCGGGTCTAAAGGCGTACGGATCGTAAGCTCGTCCATATCCTCCAACCCGCCGAAGGGATCGACCAATTCTCCGTAACGCTCCTTATTCAGGCAAAGGGCTAAAGCGTTGATCGTGAAATCGCGGCGGTTCTGGTCATCCTCCAAAGTGCCATCTTCCACGACTGGCTTACGGCTGTCATGGCTGTAGGATTCTTTCCTTGCCCCCACGAATTCCAGCTCCAGATCGCCGGCTTTCACCTGCGCCGTCCCGAAATTCTTGAAGACGGAAAGATAAGCGCCACGCCCGATCTTCTTGGCCACTCGTTTGGCCAACTCGATACCGCTGCCTACCGCTACCACGTCTATATCCTTGGATGGGCGGTTCAAGAAAATATCCCGCACATATCCGCCTATTACATATACCTCAACACCTAGCTCTTCCGCCGCCTCCGATATCAAATGGAAAGGCTTCGCGGATATATGATTTACTATCTCTTCCTCGTTTATATACATATTTATGTATTCCAAATCCAATAAAGAGCGCAAAGATAATCAAATTTCATGTACTTTTGCGGTATCAAATACATTGAACGAGAAAGATATGAAAAAGTTAGCGATCTGTATAACGCTCATTGCCGCCATTTTAACGGGCTGTAACGGAGACGAGAAAGCGGCTCAGGCCCGTTTGGACAAGGCCCGGGCCATGTACGAGAATAACGAGTTTTTCGGGGCGAAGAACGAGATAGACAGTATCCGGACGCTCTATCCCAAGGAAGTAAAGGTGCTGAAGCAGGGATTAACGCTTATGCGCCAAGTAGAAGTAAAGGAGGCGGAGCGAAACATCGCTTTCTGCGACAGCTTACTCCCGATCAAGCTGGAGGAAGTAGAGGGATTGAAGAAAGGCTTCGCTTTCGAGAAGGATTCCGTTTACGAGGAAATCGGCAATTATATCTGGAAACAGCAGACGATCGAGCGCAACGTGCAACGTTGTTACGTACGTTGCGGCGTGAACGAGGAGGGCGAGATGTATCTGGCCAGCGTATATTACGGCGGACGCCCCATCGAGCATACGGGAATCAAGCTGAGCCTGAAAGACGGCCAATTCGCCGAGACCGCTTCCATCCCGTACGACGGCGGACTGAATTACCGCTTCAAGGATATGGGAAGCACCACGGAGGTAGTGACCTACAAGGGGGAGCACTGCGTCGATGCCGTCAAGTTCATCTACGATAACGAGAAAGAGCGGATCAAGGTGGAATACACGGGAGGCAAGCCTTACATTATATATATGGCGGACGCCGACAAGAAAGCGATCGTCAACACCTTCAACCTCGCCACCGTATTAAGCGATATCAAGAGCATGAACACCTTGAAAGAGAAATCAGAGAAGAAGATCGCTTATCTAAAGAATAAACTGGAGGAGTAGAATCCCTCCATACAAATGGCCTACCTATAAAAAAGCACCGGGATCCCTACCATACAGTAGGAATCCCGGCGTTAGTATACAGACTGATATCCACTATCAGTTATTCATCATTTAACGACGACCTTCTGGGCGGTCTCGCCATCAACGGAAACTACCACGATACCTTTCGATGCCGGCATCACGAAGTTATCTGAAGAAGCGATAGCGGAAGCGGTGGTCTGACCTAAGATGTTAGACAATGTAACCGTCTTGCCTGCCGCGTTCAAGACCGTAACGCTAGCCTCGCCAGCGATTACCGTGAAGCTGGCAACCTCTTCCAATTGTTCGTTGGAAACCGGAGTCGGAGCATTCTCGATCGTGAACGGAACGCCAACATTAGACATTACCACAACATTGTTTACCACACCTACATAAGGAGTCTTCAACTCGCCCACAGCCACAGTGCGATTCAGCTCTTTCTGGTTCTCCAATAAGTAACCACCATCCTGAGTTGTCTTGAAGGCAAACAAAGCGTTGTTATCCAAAGACGGAACGATATTCGCTTTATCGCTGAAGCCTACACGGTAGTAAGTAGCGCCATTGCTAACGAATGTCTCGTTAGAATCCCGCAAGGATACCATATAGTAGCGAGGAGAAACAGCTTTGGTAGTTGTCTCCGGCGTATAGATCGATGTCGTGATGAAATACAACGGTTTACCAGCGATCACGGTATCGGCTTCTTGAACCCATAAAGAGAAGTTGTCAGTCTCATAAGTTGACTTCAAGATATCTTGGCCTTCGTTCTTCACTTCGGCGAAGAAATTCAGCGGATTCATCGTCAAGAACTTGCCATTCGTACCGAAACGTTTGTGAGAATCGTCGATAGAAGCGTACTCCGGAGCCTCTACAGCGACAAAGTCGAAGTAGTTAACCTTATCGGAAAGGATCAGGTTCGCCGTATTTACGTTCATAAAGACATATTGGATGGTCGCACCTACAGTGGTAGCCATCTGGTATTTGCCACCGGTCGTAGCCGTATTGAATACGAATTCCAACGGAGCGGTATAATCAGATAATTTCAACGGCCCGCCATTCTCGCTGGCAACCAAATCATTGCTGAAACGTTCTTTCAACATATAAGTCGCATGATACAAGGTATCACCTAAAGCACGGGCACCTAAACCATCCGTTACATTTTGTACGGAATCTTGGCTAACCACGATACGAAGAGCGGCTGCGTTCGCTGCGTCACCGGATTTAATCATCAATACGGAATCAGAAGTAAACGCATACAGATCGTCTACGCCCGGAGTACCGGAGATTAAGTTCAATACATAGCCATTATCGGCGAGTTCCTCCGCAGAGAAGTGACGAGTACCCAAGAACTTATCCTTTAAATCCACATTCGCTTGATATTCCACCGTAATAGAATCGGTGCTACCCCCAAATGTATAGGTATTGGCCATACCTTGAACGGCGAAGATCTCCTCGTTAGAAATAATAGTCGTATTCGTATTACGGTCTACAACCGAATACATCCCGTTGTTTTCCTTGATATACCACTGTCCCTTCGGTTGATAGATAGAAGGTTTGAAACCTGCCGCGGTTACCAACTTATCGGAAGCGGCACTCTTATCGTAAGCGACAGCGTATTGTCCGCTCGCACTCTTCAAGAAGTATACGCCTGTACCTGTAGCGATCGTAGAAGGAGTTCCCTTCGTTACGGTAATGACAGGAGCGGCTCCTTGAGCAGGTTGAGTAGAGCCGGACTGCAAGTCAGATACGGTCAAGGCTTTCGTCTCGATCACGCTGGCATATACGACACGTACGTTCGGAACGGAGGTCATCGGACTTGCGTTCACGGTCGGAGCGGCAGCGGCATACATAGCCAAAGCATCGTTCTTCAAGTTGATCGTGAAATAGAATTTCTGGAAATCAGCGTTACCCAGTGTATGCAAGCCACTAGCGTCATAGGTGGAGTCAGCCGTAAACTTAGCCCCATATACACCGGTAGCACCGGCTATCACATTCTTCAATGTATCGACACCTAAGTATTTTGCTTTACCATCACTAAATACTTGGTCACCTTGGATTTGCAAGGTCACATATTTAGCGTTCGCAATAGCGCCTGTAGCGGGAGCCGCCGTATTCTTCGCTATCAAGTTCTTACCCTCGAAGATATTTCCTTGATAATTTCCTCCAAACGTCAATTGAAAGACTTGGAAACCATCCCCTAGCTCACTTGCGCTCAAATACATAGCGTCGCTAGGAGCCTCTACGGTAAATTTCGTAGAAGAAGCAGAAGAACCTAAGCTCAAGTCTGTCCCAGCTACATCCAACGCCAAGATTTGATTGTTTCCGTAATAAGCCTGAATAGCGCTACCACCGGCAGCGTCAGAGAATGTCCACTGATTCACGCCCGATGTGATAACAGGCTTTGCCGTAGATGAAGCCGCAAACGACAAAACGGCCTGTGTCTTCTTGTTCTTGAATTGATACACAGGACCAGCAGGAGTCGTGCCCGCATTCGTGATTTGCCACAAGGCAGAATCAATAGCGGCTTTGGTAGCGTCTGACGCCAAAGTTTTAACAATTACTGAGTCGGCTTTCTCACCACTTAAAGACAAAACGGAAGAACCTGTCTTTAAATAATAATAGTTACCGGCTTTCCACTGAGCCTCCGGAACGGTCGTACTCGACTGAGCATTAGCCGAGAATACGCCCGCAACCATCAGGGCCGCAGCAATAAGAGTACATTTTTTGTCCATAATCAAATAGATTTTATTTATTAATCACAGTCTAAACAGGGGTTGTTTAGAAAAGGTTTTGAGGGCGTATGAGATTAACAATCGATTTAGCGTCTTATAACAAAAATCGTCCTATTCTCACGAACAGGACGACTATACTACTAAAAATGTAAACAGTGTATTTATATAGTAATATCATGAAACTATATATTTTGGAGAAAAACCGCTCCACCTTCACAGGCAAAACGGCTGGAAATCTAATCTACTCAATAAATATCTTCACAGGCTTACTCGAAATAAGCATGTTCTTTTACGACATGACCTCTGTCATCGAAATAAACCTTATATATCTTACCATTTCTGGAAAGTAATACTACCTTATACTTCACAAACGTGCTATTGTTTGACACCTCAACTGATTTCACCATACATCCCTCATAGGAAGTATTTACCGCATCACGCAATACTTGGGGCATATCAGTTACCTCGATCGGATAAAATTTATCCTGTGCCACTGTTTCCTTAGCGCTACCGACCATCCCGGCTTGCGCTTCTACATCAGGGGCAATAAATAAGCCACATAAAGCGACAATAACCCCGTAAACAATCTTTTTCATACCTTAAAAACCTAAACCTTTTTTCTCTTACATCATAAATTCGCAGTATAGGGTGCAATCTCCGTGCCAAAACTCACCCTAAAAAACGACAAGAGAATAACAAGTTGTAAATCCGACAATTAACCAAAAGCGAAGAATCAATCATTCGGTTGCCAAAGTGTGGAACAAACCGTGGAATGTGGAAAATTTCCCCACGAGAGTGTGGAATCTCTACACACTACTATAAAAAACGAGGCCCACCCTTAATCTATATAAGGATGAGCCTTAAATCATTCTACTTAAATATAATCAAATAAAAATACTAAAGTAATAAAATAAAGTTCCGTAATATCGTATACACTCTGTGTCTAATCTCTAATTTGCGATTCACAAAGATAAATCTTTTTGTTCAACCATCTATAAAATAACCGCACATCTAACGAAACTCAAAGATTTTTGAACAAAGAGATTCCTTTTAAGGACAAGTCATAGATTATCACGAACTTCAATCCTTCGCTTGGTGTACGGTAAGTTGCGGGAATGGGAAACCGATACCTACCTCATTGAAGGTCGCGTAGATATTCTTGTTAATATCGAAATACACGCCCCAATAGTCGGAACTGTTTACCCAAACACGTACCACCACGTTTACGCTGCTGTCCGCCAAGGCTGTCAAGGCGATAAACGGAGCGGCCGGCTCGGACAAGATGCGGGAATCCTTCGCCAATACAGACTCTATCACTTGCTTTACTTTCTCATAATCGCTGCCGTATTCCACGCCAAAAGTCCAGTCTACACGGCGAGTCGTCTGGTTACTGAAATTAGTCACAACGCCACTGCTCAAAGAGCCGTTCGGTATATAAATGACCTTATTATCAACCGTACCTAATACGGTATGGAACATCTGGACCTCTTTCACGGTACCGCCAACGCCCTGCGCCTCAATATAATCACCCACCTTATAAGGCTTGAAAAGAAGGATGATCAATCCACCGGCAAAGTTTGACAGGTTACCGCTCAATGCCATACCGACAGCGACACCGGCGGAAGCCAATAAGGCGGCAAACGACGTAGTTTGAACGCCTAACGCCCCTACGACTGAAATAATCAATAAAATGGTTAAACTGACATTCACCAAACTGCCGACAAAAGTCTTGACAGAAGGATCGATATCCCGTTTGCTCAATATCTTCCGAACCAGTTTATTTAGTAAGTTTATAACCAATCGTCCCACCAAAAAGACAATAAGGGCTTTAATAATCGTAAAACCCAATTGGGAGCCATGCTCAACCAAGGATCTGATAGCTTCCTCTAATTTAGAACTCGCTTCTACAGCTGCTAATAATACCATATCTCTTCTATTTTAATTAATCTATTAATTATATAACAATCTGATCTTCCAAAATATTATGAAATGTAGCAAAGGTATAAAGTTTTTTTAATCTGGTAAAACCATGAAATAATTACGTAGCTTTGCGATCAATCAAATAACACGTTAAATTCGACAGCATGAAAATCCTTGCGATACTCGCCGCCCTTTTCCTTTCAATAGGCTATGGCCACGCTCAGACATACGAGAAGTTTGTCGAGAAAAGTTTTGACTTCTTGGACAAGAACGACTTAGTCTCCGCCGAAGAGAGCCTACGAGCCGCCATGCGCCTCGAACCGGGAAACCCCAACAACTACGCCTTGCTCATGAATCTCGGGACGATACAGCGCAGACAAGGGAAACTGGAAGATGCCCTTCTCTCCTATACCGCCGCCCTAAGCCGCCATCCGAATAATGAGGCCATACTGGAAAATCGTGCCGGCTTATATACGGAAATGGGTGAGATAGAAAAAGCGACGAACGATTACAATGCCCTGTTAATCTTGAACCCCCATCATCAAGAGGCGTTATATTGCAGGGCAATGCTTCATTTACAACATAAGAACTATCTTTTGGCCGAGCAGGATTTCGATAAGATACTGGAAGTAAACGAAAAATCCGTGAAAGGACGTCTGGGACACGCGATTCTCGAAAAGCTACGGGGGAATTACGATGAGAGCGAACGCATCTTTAATTACTTGATCAGCGAGATGCCCCGTGAATGGATCTTATACGAAGGCCGTGCCGATCTATACTTCATGATGGGCAAGAACGCCCGGGCTATGGCCGATATCAATCGTGTTTTCGTGGAAAGTACCCCGACAGCCGCTTTATATGTATTGCGAGGCAAAGTAAAACTCGCCCAATATGAGAAGGCATCGGCCGCCTTAGACTTCAAGAAAGCTGAGGATATGGGATATGATAAAACGACTATCGACGAGTTGATGAAGATGGCTCGTTAAGGTTGTTTTTATACGTATAGTAGCATCGGCTCACGCGAGTAGTGGTATTGGCCTACGCCACTACTGGTGCGAAATCGGCCTATTTATACTACTTTTCCGTGATATAATTGACAATCCAACTACCCACTTCTTTCGTTCCATATTTCGCTCCACCTTCCACTTGGATTTCCGGCGTACGGACATTCGCGTCGAGGGAAGCGTCTACGGCCTCACGGATCAAGGCGCCCTCTTCTTTGAGGTCGAAATACTCGAATAACATCGCTACCGAAAGGATTTGCGCCAAGGGGTTCGCAATATTCAGCCCTTTCGCCTGCGGCCAAGAGCCATGAATCGGCTCGAAAACCGGTGTGCTCTCTCCGGTAGAAGCGGAAGGCAGCAAGCCCATAGAGCCGCTGATGCAAGAACCCTCATCCGTCAAGATATCACCAAACGTATTCTCGGTTACCATCACGTCGAAGAATTTCGGCTCTTGGATCATACGCATAGCGGCGTTGTCCACATACATATAGTCTGTCGTTACTTCCGGATAGCTAGGAGCCATCTCTTGAGCGATCTGGCGCCATAGACGGGAAGAGGCAAGTACGTTCGCCTTGTCAACAACCGTCAGGTGCTTATTCCGTTTCATCGCATACTCGAAGCCCACTTTCAAGATACGCTCGATTTCCGGGCGGGTATACATATTCGTATC
>OHQE01000886.1_pt1 | contig 10839 bp, 6 predicted proteins | sample 1577931 | NCBI WGS metagenome assembly OHQE01 (sample SAMEA3879552, study PRJEB24766) | human gut metagenome | biome: human-associated habitat; feature: feces | place: USA | collected 1985/1987 | reverse complement strand
GTGCCGCAGGTTTACAAGCTGGCTGATTTACTGCGCAAAAACGGCCTGGCCGTGAAAGAGAATATTAAGGACGATATGAGTCTGGTTAAGGCGATTAAGCAAGCAAAGGGGTGGAAATAATGCTGACAGATATAACCTTAGGACAATATTTCCCCGGTAACTCCTTTATCCATAAGCTTGATCCGCGTACTAAGCTGTTGGCTACCTTGATTTATATCATTGCTATTTTCTTTGCGGTAACGCCGTTGGCTTATGGCATTCTGACCGCCTTTGCAGCTGTGGTAATTCTTATTTCGAGAGTACCGTGGATGCTGGTCTTCAAATCATTGAAGCCTATCTGGATTATTGTTATTCTGACGATGCTGATTCATATGTTTACCGCTCCCGGTGAGCATATTGTTTTTACCTGGAAGTTTTTGAGCGTAACTGCCGAAGGTATCGACATGGGCGTAAAGATGGCAGTTCGCCTGATTCTGCTGCTGCTGTTTTCTTCGGTGCTGACCTTTACGACATCACCGATTGTACTGACAGACGGTATTGAAAATCTGCTGCGTCCGTTCAAAAAGCTGGGTGTTCCTGCGCATGAGCTGGCTATGATGATGACCATCGCCCTGCGGTTTGTCCCCACTCTGCTGGAAGAGACGGATAAGATCATGAGTGCCCAGCCGGCTTCCAACGGAACCATGATGGAGCATCCGGAGGTAAGCATCCAGATCGCGGTAGCGGCCACGGTGATCTTATTATTCAGCGGTCTGCTGGCCGGGCTGATCCCCGCATGGCGAGCTATGCAGATCAAGGCGATAGATGCCATACGAGAAGAATAAACAACAATTGTCAATTAATAAAACTATATAATCATGAAGAATCGCATTGTAAAAAAGATCCTGCGTATCATCTTATTAGTACTTGTGGGAGCAGCGGTAATCGGTACATTCTATTTCTTATGGAAGAAAGCGCAACCGGTCATCACCGTTTATGAGATCGTAACCCCAGAAAAAGGGGATGTGGAAACCAAGACGGTCGCTACCGGAAACGTAGAGCCTCGTTTCGAGGTGGAGATCAAGCCGCAGATTTCCGGTATCATCTCCGAGCTGAAGAAAGAAGCGGGGCAGATGGTCCAAGCGGGAGAGATTATCGCCATTATCAAGGTAATCCCCGAGATGGTACAGCTCAACAGCGCCGAATCGCGTGTGAACCTTGCCAATATCTCTTTAAAGCAAGTGGAAGAGACTTATAAGCGGGATACGCAATTATTTAAGCAAGGTGTTATCGCCCAAGAAGATTTCGACCTTTCCAAAGCGAACTACCTGAAAGCCGTGGAGGAAAAGGATAACGCGCAAAGTGCCTTGGAGATCATCCGCGACGGTATAGCCAAGAACTCCAGCGTAGCCAGTACGACCCAAATCCGTAGTACCATTACCGGTATGATCTTGGACATCCCCGTTAAAGTAGGTAACTCGGTTATTCAAGCGAATAATTTCAATGATGGTACGACGATCGCTACCGTAGCCAATATGAACGACATGATCTTCAAAGGAAACGTAGACGAGACCGAGATCGGACGCATCCACGAGGGAATGCCGATCAAATTGACCGTCGGCGCCATGGAAAGCCGTTCATTCGACGCTTTGCTGGAATATGTATCGCCCAAGGGAGTAGACAAGAATGGAGCTATTCAATTTGAGATCAAGGCGGCCGTAACGATCCCCGAAGATGCTTTCATCCGTGCGGGATATAGCGCCAACGCCGAGATCGTGCTAAAACGTGCGGAAGACGTGCTTACGATCCCGGAAAGTACGGTTGAGTTCCAAGGGGATTCCGCATTCGTTCAGTTAGTTAAACAAGAGCAACCGGAACAAGTCTTCGAGAAGCATCCTGTAAAGGTAGGTCTGTCCGACGGTATCAAGATCGAGATTCAAGAAGGACTGGCCGCGACCGATAAAGTCCGGGGCGCAGCTATTGACCCGAATAAGAAATAAAAGAAAGATTGTATGATGAGAAGAAACTTATATATACTGGCAATCGCTTCCCTCCTGTCCGGAAACTATGTTTTCGCTCAGGATGCGGTGAAGCAATGGAGTCTGGAGGAGTGCATCCAATATGCCATCGAGCATAATATCGACTTAAAGCAAAAGGAGCAGGAACAGGAAAGCCGAAAGGTAGACTTACATACCAGCAAATACAGTTGGCTCCCGGCCCTAAACGGCAGTCTTGGACAGAGCTTCCAGTTCGGACGCTCCACGTCTAAATCCGGGGTGATCGTAGACCAGAACGCCGCCAATTCCACATTGGGGATCAATCTGGACATGCCTTTATTTGACGGGTTAAAAATACCGAACGATATCGCCGCCCGCAAACTTGATCTAAAAGCGTCTATCGAGAACTTGAATAAGGCGAGAGAAGACCTATCCATCAATATAGCTTCCTACTACCTGCAAGTACTTTATAATAAAGAGCTGCTGAAAATAGCGCGACTGCAAGTGGAACTGGACAAGGAGCAGGTGAATAAAACGGAGGCCATGGTGAACGCCGGAAAGGTGCCTCTTTCCCAACTGTATGATATCAAGGCCCAATTAGCGAAAGATGAGGTCACGCTTACCGAGTCGCAAAACAATGTGAACCTCGCTTTATTGGATCTTGCGCAAAGTCTGGAACTAGAGCGAAGCGACCGGAATTTCGATATACAGACTCCTGTAATTGAAGATGCTGTGGCTGATAATATGAGCAGTATCCTACCTCCGGAAAACATTTACGATCATGCGGTTACGTTCAAGCCTCAGATCAAGGAACAACAGTATTTGCTAGAGAGCCAAAAGAAAATGTTGCGTGTCGCGCAAGCGGGCTATTACCCCAAGTTAAATTTCGGGGCTAGTTACAGCAATGGATATTATCATTCTACTTCCGGAGGTGAATTTGCCGATACTCGTTCCTTTAGCGAGCAGTTTAAGCAGAATGGGCAAAAGATCGTCGGATTCTCATTGAGCATTCCACTTTTCAACCGCTTCCAAGTACGCAATAGCGTTCGTACCGCAAGGATCAACATTATCAACCGGGAATTGCTGATGGAAAATACAAAGAAAACATTATACAAGGAAATCCAGCAAGCGTACTACAACGCAACGGCTTCCCAAGAGAAATATACGGCTTCCGACAAATCCGTCACGGCGAGCAAGGAAGCGTTCAATTATGCCCAAGAGCGTTACAACGCAGGTAAAAGCACTGTCTTTGAATTTAATGAGGCTAAAACAAAATACGCGCAAAGTCTAGCGGAACAGGCACAGGCCAAATATGATTTTATCTTCCGTACGAAGATTCTAGATTTCTATAATGGTAACCCTATCCGTTTATAAACGTTAATTAATACTTCATTTTTTTCATTATACACACAAAGTTTAAGGGAAGATATCCTTTATGGACATCTTCCCTTTCAGCATCCATTAAGGCATTTAGTCTGCACAGAACTATGTTTAATAGCATAATTAACAAATAGATAGCTAAGACCAAAAACCCTCCTGCCAGCTATCATAATGCAATAAGATCCCCAGTACAACTAAATTGAATTTGGCAATATCAATCAATATTATATTAGTTTTAGAATGTTTTATAACAGTTTGCTTTTTTATAATAAAAATTAGTATATTTGCGGCTGTGATTTTCAGGAGTCTTGGTGTGTACATTTTTTTGATAAGTATTTTAACTGTAGTTCTGTGCAAACTATGGTCTCTTGAAAAAATAATGTGTGTCTAATTAACAAACAAATTCATTCTATGAAGCACAAATTAACGCTTGTACTACTCTCATTCTTTCTGGGAGTGCAGTGTATGGTCGCCCAGCAAATGAAGGTGACCGGTGTAGTGATTAATGAAGATGATGGGGAGCCTGTTATAGGTGCATCCATCGTAGTAAAAGGAACCACTATTGGAACCATTACCGATTTAGATGGTAAATTTGAGTTAGAAACTCAGAAAGATGCTAAGCTAATTATTTCTTATGTAGGTTTACGGACTCAAGAAACTACAGCTCAGCAAAACATGAGAATTGTTCTTTCTTCAGATTCTCAAGCTATAGATGAAGTTGTTGTCGTAGCTTATGGTACCGCAAAGAAAAGTTCTTTTACAGGTTCCGCATCCACGGTGGGTGCCGCTTTGATGGACAAACGTCCATTGAGTAACGCCCTCTCCGCATTGGAAGGAAACACTTCCGGAGTACAAATGACTTCCTCTATCGGACAACCGGGAGAAGCTGCCAAGGTAACGATCCGTGGTTTTGGTTCTGTAAACGCGGATAATGCTCCTTTATATGTAGTGGATGGCGCCATCTTCAGTGGTGATATCTCTTCTATCAGCCCATCTGATATCGAATCAATGACAATTTTAAAAGATGCCGCTTCTACATCTTTGTATGGATCTAGCGCAGGTAACGGTGTGGTTTTGATCACGACCAAGAAAGGTTCTACCAGCAGTGGCGCAGGTGTTACCTTGAGTATCTCACAAGGTTGGTCTAGCAGAGCTTATAACGATTACGCAAAAGTAGGTGTATACGATTATTATCCTTTGCAATGGCAAATGTTGAGAAACGCAAATATGTCACTCGGACAAAGTGCTGCCGACGCTGCCGCTAATGCTTCTAAAGATATTATCAACAAATTAAAATATAATCCTTTCGTAGGAATCGCCAATGACGCAATCGTGGGCACAGACGGTTTATTGAATCCATCAGCCTCGGCTTTAAAATGGGGTGAGGACCTTGATTGGGAAGATGCCGCTTACCGTACCGGACATCGCCAAGAATATAATGTAAGCTACAATACAAAAACAGAAAAGAGCGACACATATGCTTCCATAGGCTATCTGAATGATAAGGGATATATGATTAAGACAGACTTTGAGCGTTACAACGCACGCTTGAACTATAATATCTATCCAGTGAAATGGTTCAAGAGTGGATTGAATTTAGGTTTAAGTCGCACAAATTCCAATTATTCTACTTCTACTTCTAGCAACTCCGCTGGTTATGGTAACTTATCTCGTTTCATTCGTTCTATGGCACCGATCTATCCGGTACATAAGCATGATATTGAGACAGGGGCTTATTTGGATAAAGAAGGAAACGTAGTTACTGATCCGGCTTTATATACCTATGATTATGAAGGAGCCCGTATCTCCAGCAATGGACGCGACGGTATCGCTGAGGCCCAGTGGAACGATCGCTTGATGTCTACCACAAACTCTAGTGCCCGTACTTATGTAACGATCACTCCGATCGAAGGATTGAACTTAACAGTGAACTACGCATTTGACAATAAGGATGAACGCCGTAGAGTATATGAGAACCCAGAGGTAGGTGACGGAACCGCAGGACCGGGACGTTTGAACATCCGAAATAGAAACTACTTGACCCAGACTTTCAACCAATTGATCAATTACACAAAGACTTTTGGTAAACATAACATCGAAGCTTTGTTAGGCCATGAGAACTATAGCTACCGCTTCCAACATAACTATGGAATGAAGACCAACGAGATCGTTTCCGGAACATACGAGTATGGTAACTTCGTAAACGTAAGCTCAATGGAGTCTTACACACGCGAATATAAGAAAGAAGGATACTTCGCTCGTTTGAACTATGATTTCGATGATAAATATTATGTAACAGCCTCGTATCGTCGTGACGGTTCCTCTCGCTTTAGCAAGGATAACCGTTGGGGTAACTTCTGGTCATTCGGAGCATCTTGGCGTATCAGCCAAGAAGATTTCATGGAAAACTTGACTTGGGTGGACAATTTGAAACTGAGAGCATCCTACGGTGAAACCGGAAACGATGCCATCTATTATACAGATGATGACACACAACAGGATTACTATCCTTATCAAACCTTGTATAATTTGGGTATCAACAACGGTTCGGAAGCAGGTCTCTACTTCCCGACTATGGCAAACAATAATTTGAAATGGGAGACACAGGTTTCTACCGACGTCGCTTTAGAATTCGGATTGTTCGGTCGCTTAAATGGTACGGTCGAGTTCTTCCGTAAGGCCTCCAGAGACTTGTTATTCAATGTTAGCCAGCCGTTATCCAGTGGTGTCGAAAAGATCGTACAAAACATTGGTAAAGTTCGTAACCAAGGTGTGGAAATCGACTTAAACTACCAAGTATTAAAATCAAAAGATTGGAAATTATCAGTCGGCGCAAACGCTACATTCATCAATAATAAGGTGACTCGTCTGCCTGATGCCAACCGGAAAGATGGTATCATCAAAGACTCTAAGAAATTGATGGAGGGACATTCAATCTATGAGTTCTGGTTACGTCAATGGTGGGGTGTTAATCCTGATAACGGAGATGGATTGTATATCTTTGATGCCGAAAACAACACCGATGCGAATGGTAATATTAAAGATGCGGTAAAAAAGACACTTGTAGAGAAAGATGGTCAAGTATTGACAAACTCTTATAGCTATGCGAAATATGATTTCAGTGGTTCTGCCGTTCCGAAAGTATATGGTGGTTTCAATATCAATTTGAGCTATAAGGCATTCGACCTTTCTACCGTATTCTCTTATTCATTAGGAGGTAAGGTGCTTGACTCGAGTTATAGAGGATTGATGGATGTAGGTGAGTTCGGTTATGCGATGTCACCGGATCTACATAACGCATGGACAACTCCGGGCCAGATCACAGATGTACCTCGTTTGGACAATAACTCAGGTCATGCGACTAGCATCGGACAATCCTATTCTACACGTTGGTTGACAAACGCAAATTACTTGAACTTGCGTACTGTCACTTTGGCTTACAACTTGCCTAAGTCTATCCTAAACGTTATCAACATCAAGAGTGCACGCGTCAATGTCAGCGCAGAGAACTTATTCATGTTGAAAGCCCGTCAAGGTCTGAATCCGCAAGCTAACTATGCCGGAGTATCTTACAATGAATATATGCCGGCTAAGAACTTTACGATCGGTTTAAATGTATCGTTCTAAATTCATAATACATCAAACAAAGGAAAAGATATGAAAAATATACAATTATTCAAACACATCGCAGCAGGACTGCTTCTAAGTGGCTCTCTGATCGGCACAAGCTGTTCCAGCGATTATATGGATACAATCCCAACCGAGAACGTTTCATTCACGACAGTATCCACTTCGCTCGACAATCTTTATCTTGCACTGAACGGTATTCATCGTAAGATGGTATCTCAAGACTTAGGCAACCAAGGTTTGGGAGGTGAGCCCGGTTTCATCATCGGTCGAGAAGCGTTAGCTGATGATTTGACATGGGACACGCAGACTTGGCATCAAGGTTTCTTAAACTGGAGTTATCCAACGAACGCAACAAGTTCGTACAACTCCGGTGAGTGGGAAACTTATTATAAGTTCATTTTGAATGCAAACAACATCTTGAAAGCGTTGAATGATAACTTTAGCGATGAGTCAAAACTCACAGATAGCGAAAAAGCGCTTGCGAACCATATCAAGGGCGAGTGTTTGGCAATTCGTGCATGGAGTCATTTCAATCTAGTACAATATTATGCGAAACCATATCGTAACGGACAGGACAACTCTCAACCGGGAGTTCCTTATCGTACGAGTCCGGAAATCGAGCCTATGGCACGTAATACGGTAGAAGAGGTGTACACGAAGATTCACGGGGACTTAGACGAAGCGTTGAACTTATTGGCAGACTATGAGCCAAATGATAAGAATCATTATAGCCTAGCATCGGTTTACGGATTGAAAGCACGTGCTCTTCTGACTCAACAGAAATACGCAGACGCAGCTACGGCCGCAGTGAATTCTATCAATGAAGCAGAGAAAGATGGCTGTAAGATCATGTCTCAGTCTGAATTGATGAATGGTTTCGCTAATATCACTTCCGCTACGAAAGAGGCGATGTATGCCGCAATGACACAGAATGACCAAACGGTTTATTTCTACTCTTTCTATGCGTATATGTCTTGGAACTTCAACTCCAGCTCTATCCGCACAGGTATCAAATGTATCAGCCAAAGTACTTACGACTTAATGTCGCCAACCGATCTTCGCCGTCAATGGTGGGATCCGACAGGAAAGGCAGAAGTACCCGCAACTTCTTACAACCAGCGTGTTTATCAGAACCGCAAGTTCACGGCACGCTCTACAGCTGATGCTGTAGGTGATTTTGCCTTCATGCGTATCAGCGAAATGTACTTGACTGCAGCCGAGGCTTTCGCTCGTTCCAATCAAGACGCAAAAGCAAAGGAATATTTGCAAGCCTTGTTGAAAGAACGTGATCCAGAGTACAAGGATTTGGGTAACACAGGCGCAAAACTAGCGGATGAGATCATGACACATCGCCGTATCGAACTTTGGGGCGAAGGTTTCCGTTGGTTCGACTTGAAACGTCTAGGTTTGCCATTGGATAGAACCGGGTCTAATTTTGACGCTACTTTCTGTGGTTTCTTGCACAAGGATCCGAATGCTGATGGTTGGATCTTCGAGATTCCAAAAAAGGAAACAGATTTCAACGACTTGATCGAAAAGAACTATTAACACTCTTTTTACGTTAACTTACATTAATCACAATCCCCAAAGTATACTTTAACAGGTTATCTTTGGGGATTTCTTATATCACTATTTATGAAAACAAATCATTTATTTTCAGCTCTGCTCTCTTTAGCGCTTATATGTCCTGGAATAGCGCAAGAAACACATTATCAACGTCCTCCTGCAGTTATCGAGGAACTGGCCTTGGCCAAGCTATCTCCGGTAATCCGGATTAGTGATAACAATCAGTGGGCACTCCAGTTAGAGCGTTCCCCGTACCGATCTATCGCCAAGCTTGCGCAACCGGAGCTTAAATTAGCGGGAATGCGTATCAGTCCCGAAACATTCAATACGAGCCGGCAAGCCGAATATACGGGTGCCAGTTTAATGAACATCGCTACTCAAGAAGAAATCAAGATAGAAGGAATTCCTGACAACGCAGTAATCACAGAAGCCTCATTCTCTCCTTCATCCAATAAGGTAGCTCTATTCGTGGAAGAAGCGAATGGCGTATATCTTTATAACTGTACCCCGGAACAGCCCGTAGCTCAGAAAGTAAGTACCCGTAAAATCAACGCGACAAGTGGAGCGGAGATCTTATGGATTAGCGACAATGAGTTTATTACGCTTATGGTTCCAGAAAACAGGGGGAAGGCACCGGAGAAACCCACAGTTCCATCCGGTCCCATCATTCAAGAAAGTACTGGAAAGGTGATGCCCGCTCGTACCTATCAAGACTTGCTGAAAAATCCGTACGACGAGCAATTATTCGACTATTACTTCACCTCCCAATTGGTACGTATAAAAGAGGGCATTGTGTACGAGATCGGAAAACCGGCAATCTACGGCAGTACGCTTTCATTATCCCCGGATAAATCTTTGCTACTTATCGCGACAGTTCATCGTCCGTATTCCTATCAAGTACCGGTATATAACTTCCCACAAAAGTTCGAGGTCATAGACTTACAAGGCAATTCCATTTATACGTTAGCGGATAATCCAACCATTAATATACCGATGGGATATGACACGACCTCGCCTTATCCCCGCCAATTCGGATGGAGATCGGATCAACCGGCTACCGTTTACTGGGCGGAAGCGCAAGATAAAGGAGATCCTAAGCAAAACAAGACTGATTTCATGGATATTATCTACCAAATAAGCTATCCGTTCAACAGCGAGAAACAGGAAGTCGCAAAGACAGAGAAACGTTTCCGCAACATCCTGTGGAATGACGATGCTTTCGCTTTATTGATCGAGACTTCCCGGGAGACTCGAAAAAACAGGACATTTACTTTTAAGCCTTGCTCTTCTGAGTCTCCGGTTCTATTATTCGATGTATCCACCGACGATAATTACAACAATCCGGGAAATCCACTTACGGTTAAAAATGCGTATGGTAAATATATCGTTTATATCAATAAAGCCCACAATGAGTTATTGATGCTTGCCCAAGGTGCCTCTCCTAAAGGGGATATGCCTTACCTTAGCCGTTACAATTTGAAAACAAAAAAGAACACAGAACTTTGGCGCTGCGAGGACGGATATTATGAGACCATCCTAAAGGTAGCGAATCCGGAAAAGCTGCAATTGATCACTTCACGGCAATCCATTACAGAACCGGCGAATCTCTGCTCTCGTGACTTGAGAAAGAAAAAATTCGCTCAATTGACTCATTTCGCCAATCCATATCCGGCCATGGCAAACGTTAGTAAACAAAAGATTAAATATAAACGTGCCGATGGATTGGACTTAACCGCAACGGTATATCTCCCTGCCGGATATGATAAGTCAAAAGAAGGCCCGCTACCCGTCTTGATGTGGGCTTACCCAAGAGAATACAAGAGCAAGGCCGAGGCATCCCAGGTACGTGGTTCCCAATACATGTTCACGAACATCAATTACGGATCACCAGTCTATTGGGTATTGAGAGGATACTGCGTAATGGAGAATGTCGAGATGCCGATCGTAAGCACGAGCGAGGGAGCGGAGCCAAACGATGATTTCATTGAGCAATTGACAATGAACGCCGAGGCGGCCGTAAAAGTCATTTCCGAGATGGGTGTAGGTGATCCGAATCGTGTAGCCGTAGGAGGACATTCCTATGGAGCTTTCATGACAGCGAATCTATTAACACATACCAAACTGTTCAAAGCCGGCATCGCACGTAGCGGGGCTTACAACCGTACGCTTACCCCGTTCGGCTTCCAAACAGAGACCCGTACGTATTGGGAAGTGCCGGAAATATACAACACGATGTCTCCATTCATGTATGCGGATAAACTGCATGGAGCCTTGTTAATCATACACG
>OHQE01000881.1_pt1 | contig 10866 bp, 5 predicted proteins | sample 1577931 | NCBI WGS metagenome assembly OHQE01 (sample SAMEA3879552, study PRJEB24766) | human gut metagenome | biome: human-associated habitat; feature: feces | place: USA | collected 1985/1987 | reverse complement strand
CAAAGAGCGGAAAAGGTGCTCGTAAAGGAAAACCTCAGATCTCATTCAACACGAATCTTGCGTTTGATAAGGTTTCTACATTACCTGAGTTACAAACTGAATATGGACAAGGTAATGAAGGTGCTTATAACCCATATTCGGGATTTAGCTGGGGACCGTCTATCTCTGACTTGGCGAATGATCCTGTATATGGCGGTAATGTACAAAATGAATATACGAAAGGTGGATTGCATAATGGACAATACTATGTGCCTCAGCGTGCTGCGGCAGGATTGGATCCATGGGCTACTCCCCAAGCTTATAATAATGCGAAAGATTTCTTCCAGACTGGCGTTACTTGGAGTAACTCTGTAAATGTAGCTCAATCTTTCGATAAAGGAAACTATTCATTTTCTTTGGGTAATACGACTTCTGATGGTATCGTTCGTTCTACGGGAATGGATCGTTATAACGTGAAGCTGTCGGGTGAGGCGCAATTGCATGATAACTGGACGACTGGTTTTAACGGAAACTTCGTGACATCAAAGATCAAGAAGCAAGGAACCGCTAATGACGGTGTTACCGCTACGGTTTATACGGCTCCTATCAGTTATACTATGGCGGGCATACCTTCCCATATCGAAGGTGATCCTTATACTCAGAATACGTTCCGTGAGAACTGGATCGATGATGGAAACTGGGCGTGCGACAATAATAGCTTTACGGAGAGATCTCAACGTTTCTTCGGGAATGCGTTCTTGAAGTATTCTACTAAATTTGGTACGGACAATCATAAATTGGATGTGAAATACCAAATTGGTGATGACGCTTATACGACCAATTACTCTGATATTTACGGCTACGGTACAACTGGTTATGCGAATGGTTATGCTAGCGAATACGGTTTTACGGTAAATGAGATGAACTCATTGTTGACGTTTACGTATAACTGGAATATCAATGAGGACTTCGTATTCGATGCTTTGTTGGGTAATGAGCTTGTAGATAAGCGAATCAGTAATACTCAAGCCGTGGGATATAGCTTCAACTTCCCGGGCTGGAACCATTTGAACAACGCTTCTGTATTCAACAGCTCTCATGAGTATAAGAGAAAACGTACGGTAGGTAACTTCGCTAGCTTATCTTTGGCTTGGAAGAATATGCTTTATTTGAATGTTACGGGACGTAACGATATCGTGTCTTCTATGCCGAGAGATAACCGTTCGTTCTTTTATCCTTCCGTATCCCTTGGATGGGTATTCACGGAAGTGGAAGCCTTGAAGAATGATATCTTGACATTTGGTAAGATCCGTGGCTCTTACGCAGAGGTAGGTATGGCAGGAGAATATGTGCCGTCTTATTATTATACGCCAGGTTATGGTGGTGGTTTCTTCCAGGGAACACCTATTATGTATCCGATTAATGGAAATATGGCGTATATTCCTTATTTCGTGGTTTATGATCCGAACTTGAAGCCTCAGAACACGAAGTCTTATGAGCTTGGTGCTGACTTGACTTTCTTGAATGGTTTAGTTTCATTGAATTATACGTATTCTCGTCAGAACGTGAAAGACCAAATCTTCGAGGTGCCTTTGGCTGGCTCCACAGGTGCTTCCAGTATGATGATGAATGGTGGAAAGATGCACTCAAACGTACATGAGATTACATTAGGTATCTCTCCGGTTGATACGAAGAATTTCAAGCTGGACTTCGCTTTTAACTTCTCAAAGATCGACAATTATGTAGACGAGTTGGCTCCGGGCGTAGAGAGCATTATGTTGGGTGGTTTCGTGACTCCTCAAGTACGTGCAGGTATCGGCGATAAATTCCCGGTAATCTATGGTGTTGGTTACAAACGTGATGGCGAAGGACGAATTGTAGTAAACGAAAAAGGTATACCAGAGGCTGGTGAGACCCAAGTAATCGGTAAGGTTTCTCCTGATTTCCGTTTGGGTTTCAATACGAATATCGAGTTGTATAAATTCCGTTTGGCTGCTGTATTTGACTGGAAGCAAGGTGGACAAATGTATAGTGGTACGGCTGGTGAGACAAACTTCTACGGTACAAGTAAGTTATCTGGAGAGGTTCGTAAGAGTGATAAATATCATTTTGACTATGCTGCTGTTGAACAGAAGGGCGTAGATGCGGATGGTAAACCTATCTATGTTCCCTATACGGGTGGAGTGAAAGGATCAGATGCAGAGGAGTATTTCAAAAGCGTGAGGGGCATTGACGAAGCCTATGTCTATGACAACTCGTTCTTGAAATTGCGTGAACTTTCATTGTCATATCCTGTATATAAGAAAGATAACTTGAATGTAAACGTGAATGTTTTCGCCCGATCCGGAGGCTACTCAAGGAAATAACAATATGGCTGGCGCTTTCGAGCGTTTCTCCTTACCGGGTACATCTAGCTACGGTTTTGGTGTCAACGTAAATTTCTAATTTATAAAGAAGACAGATATATATGAATACAATAATAAAATCATTTAAAGGGTTGGCTGTTATGTCGGCCGTATCCTTGGCATTGGCTGGATGTTCCGAGGATGTAATGGATCGGATTAACCAAGATACGAGCCATACAAATAGCGTGGATGGCAAATTTATCTTGGCCGACTTGATTACTTCTACTGCATTTTCCAACGTTAGCGGAGACTTCAATACCTATTCATCTTCCTACGTGGAATATGAAGTGGGTATCGAAAACCAGTTATATAACGCGGAAATTCGTTTGAATGAGCCTTCTGCCTCTTCTACGTTTGAGAATACGTGGGGAAATGTTTATACAAGCTTGAAGAACGCTCGTATTATTATCGGTCAATGTCAAGAAGGTAAGCGTGATGAGGGAAATTTAGTGACGAGAGGTATCGCTGAGGTCATGGAAGCTTACAATGGCGCTCTATTGGCGGATATATTTGGAGATACACCTTATAGTGAAGCTTCTTTATTGGATGAGAATGGCTCACCGGTGAATATGAATCCTAAAATAGATAAGCAAGAGGAGATTTATGTCTCTATAATGGCCTCCTTGGACAAGGCGATCGAGGATTTGAATCAGTCTGATCGTTCACCGGTTGGTACGTATGATTATTTGTATAATGGAGATGCCGAGAAATGGATTAAATTCGCTTATGGTTTGAAGGCTCGTTATACGATGCGTCTGATCAATCGTTCCACGGATAAGCAAGCTGACTTGAATAAGGTTTTGGACTATGTATCAAAATCTTTTACTTCTGCGGATGACGAGGCTGCATACGCTGTCTATGATGCGAATAATATCAACCCATTCTTTGGTTACTTCGATTCTCGCGCTGGTTTTGCCAATAGCCAGAGCTTGACGGACAAGTTGATTGAGCGTAAAGATCCTCGATTGGAAAGAGTGATGCTTTCTCCTACTACGGCTGACAAGAAACGCGTACAGGTTACAGGCTCTGCTGATAAGAACTTAGTTCCGGCCCCGAATGGTACTCCTGAGCAGAATATGCAGAAATATGGTGTTTCCGCCTTTGTATATTCAAACACGGCTCCTACGATGTTGATGAGTTATCATGAGTTGAAATTCTTGCAAGCTGAGGCGTTATGTCGCTTAAACCGTACGTCTGACGCCGAGAAAGCGTTGAAAGAGGCGGTAGCTGCCGGAATCGCAAATGCTGAGAGAAGTGTCTCTTCTGCTATCACTTATATGGGTAGCAAAATGGTCGTGAATTCAGAAAAAATGACAGAGGAGACGGCCAATACATATTTCGATAACCAAGTTAAACCGTTGTTTGCTGTAAATCCTTTGAAAGAGACCATGATCCAGAAATATATGGCTTTGTGGGGGGCATCGGGAGAGGCTACCGAGACTTTTAATGATATCCGTAGAATGAAAGGATTAGGAGAGAATTTCGTGACATTGGCGAATACGAAAAAATTCCCTCTTCGTATGCCTTATGGTAATAGTGACGTGGTATCAAATCCGGAAGTAAAAGCCGCTTATGGCGACGGTCAATACGTATATTCAGAGCCTGTATGGTGGGCTGGCGGAACTCGCTAATCAAGATATAAAAGCATAACGAGTGACAACATTCAAAAAAGGGGAAGAATATCTTAATGATATTTTTCTCCTTTCTTATAAATCCACATTCTAGCCGAACTTCAATCGTGTCTCAATCTTCTCAAGATCGCGGACAATCGTCATATCCATGATATTGCTATAGATCTCGGTAGTACGAACACTTTTATGCCCTAACAACTTTTGTACCGTAGTTATATTCGCTCCATTATATAATAATAAGGTAGCATTTGTATGCCGAGCCGTATGAAAAGATACCTTCTTATCAATACTTGCCAATTGGCTGATTCGGCGTAATTGCTTATTCACGTTTGAATTAGAGGATAAGGGAACACCAAACAGGGTTCTCGGCGCATTCTTATATCGCTCATAGATAGGTAAAGATTTACCCTCGAACAAGAGAAATAGCGGCAAACGGACACTCACGTCTGTCTTCACCGATGAATAAACCAGCCAAACCTTATCATCAATAATCAAAAAGTTCTCTTTCGTTATACTTACTATGTCTGAGAAACGTAATCCCGTGTAGCAACTAAATAAAAACATATCCAGACACCGGCGCAATGTACGCTGCCCATCCAGCTTTAAGTTTTCCAAACGACCTAACTCCTCAGGCGTTAAATGAGTACGCTTACTCTCTTGATATTTAATCTTATATTTCCGAAATGGATATTTGTGCAACTCGAACAACTCCTTATTAATCGCCAAGTTGATATATCGTTTCAAATGCTTCATATGTTTAGCGATCGTATTTCGATGATACTCCTGCTTCAATAAAAAATATTCAAAATCGCATAAGAAATTGAAATTAATATCCTTAAACAGAACGTCCTTCTTGTATAAGGATAGAACATGCAAAGTGGACAAATGGTTTTTTAACGTCGATTCTTTTAAATTACTATGTAAAATCTCCTCACGCATGAAAACAAGAAAAGAGGAAGACGTAGATATCGAAGAGGTCTCCTCACGCAGATCCTTCAACGAAAAACCGTTATTCGCTTGTCTCTTCTCCAGCTCATCTCTCTCCAACTCCATAACATAGTTCTGAAGATACAGGTTTAACGCATCCATATTCGGATGATTCTTTATGGAACGTCTCTTGTTGTCCCATTGACAAGGTTTCACATAAACCTTCGTTGAAAAATACCTCTTTTGCCTATTCAAATAGGCCTCTACTTGAATCAAAGCTTTTCCTTCCGCATTCAATTGCTTTTTTCGATTAAACACTAAGTTGTAAATTACTTTTTCCATGATACATTTATATATTATCTGATTGTAAACACGAAGGAACAATAATAAGTTCTTTGTAGCACAATCTACAAACTAAAAGTTTGTTATCACGGATTACCAACTAATAAAAAACCATATATCAAAGTAAATAAAAAGGGCCTGCCAAATACATGGCAGGCCTCTCCTACTTTTCAAGATATTAAATCATATCAATAATCTTCACCTTCCCAACCTGTTTTACGGAATCCTTTAACCGTCATCGACTTTCCATTTTGAGTCAAGGTAAATTCAATGGCATCCACTTTTGTATTGGCTTGAGTAGTATAACCATCCACAATTACTTTACCAGAGATATTGAAGGTTACAGTAGAATTTATACCATCATCCGCATGGAGCAGATTAGCGATACCATCCCCATCAAAAGATTTAGAAGCTACATCGCAATGAATCTTGCCACGTACTCCCCAGTCGTTTGTGGCAACACTCATTTTTATCCACATCTTATCCGTGGCATCATCAGTCGTATTGTAAGTATTGCAGGTCACACCTTCCGCCAAGACACCACCATCCTCACCTGTAACATTAACTACCCATTCGCCACATAAAGGATAAATGGCCGTGTATTCTATCTCGTAATCACCATAGGTCTCACAAGAAGAAAAGGTGACCAACGCCAATAAGATAACCAGTAATTTATTTATCTGTTTCATATTCAAAAAGCTTTTCTGATTAATATACATTTATAACACCCATTTATTTATGCCACCATTGTTTTTCCGCTAACGGAACTACCGCCGGAGTATTAGGGTTATAGTCTGAAGATGACTTCGGATACAATAAACGACGAGGATATTCACCCGGAGCCAACGCAGAACCAATGCAAGGAGTCAACTGCCCCCAAATATATCCTTCCTCATCCACATGCTTTGTCCCTAAAACAGGAATACCGGTACGATTGATATCAAACCATGCGTCCCATGCTTGACAACGAGTGGAAGCGATCCACTTCTGGGTCAAAATAGAGGTAAGCATTGAATTTTGGTCCGTACTATCGAAAGCATAAGGAGCACCTTCCGAAATAAACTCGGCAGCAGAATATCCCCAACGTTCAAACGCATAGTTCACACCTTGTTCATAAGCCACTTTCGCTTTAGCCACATCATTCAAACGAGCGTAAGCTTCCGCTTGCAGGAACGCTACCTCAGCAGCAGACATAAAATAAACAGGATCCGTAGGACCTAGCTTAGCCACAGAGATCATACGAGTTGTTACCGCTACCGAGTTTGGGCGGTCACCATACTTCAAAGCTGTTGTCTCGCCGGAGCCATCCGTATTAGGTGAATAAAAATCATTTAAACGAGGATCCTCATATTTTTTCAAATAATCGCAAACCGTAGCGCACGCACGAATATTTACAGTTGAATTCAATTTACGACGGTCATTCTCATACAATGGATTTGATTTATTTTCCAAATCTTGAAAACAGTCCATCTTAGCGTCTACACTCAGCAAATCTCCTTCGTCGAGCAATGCCTTGATAGCAGCTTTATTCGTATCGAAATCACGCATCAACAATTTTAGCTTTAAACTCTTCGCAAATTGAATCCACTTATTCACGTCACCAGCGAACACCAAGTCTTGTTTTGTAACCGAAGGCAAACCACCTGCGGTAGCCTCCGCCTTTTTAGCGATAATCTCATCCAACATCGCTAATAATCCCGGATAAACCACAGTCTTACTGTCATCATACTTTGGTGTAGTATTCTCATTTCCAAGGATAGCTTCTGTAAAAGGAATAGAGCCATAAGAGTCCACTAGGATATGATACATAAAGGCAGTCATAGTCTTACCCATTACCCAATAATTCCATTCTTGAGCCGATTCAGAGCTTTTGATAACCAAATCCAAGTCTGGCAGTGCTATTGAATAAGGTATAGACCACAAACGAGAATCGGATGCGTTAGTTATCGTATAGTTAACCAATGTATTATACTGGTTGGATGTATGTCCCTGCGTACATTGCTGAGACCACATGCTACCATATAATTCGTAAGTACCACCTACAATACTTGCTACTCCTGCGATACCAGAAGGAAGCAAAGTAGAAGAAGAGGCTTCCGTTGGATATTCCGGATTCTGGTTAATATCCAAATAATCGGAACAAGCTGTAGTCGCCATCAACAAGCAGCTAACCAGTCCTGTATATATTAAATTGTTTCTTTTCATACTATCTTTACTTTTTAAAGTTACTTATTATAATACGACTTTAATACCACCACCAAACGTACGGTTTGTCGGAGCCGCACCAAATTCACCAATTTCAGACAAGATGTCATTACCATAATTCGTACCTTCCGGATCTACGTAGTTGTTCTTTTTCGGGGTCCACATAAATAAATTACGTCCGATCAAACTAACTTGAACCATAGAGAATGGGGTTTGTTTCAACCATGCTTTCGGCAAAGAGTAAGAAAGTGTAATCTCTCTTAATTTCAAGTAATCTTTAGGTAAAATCCAATTTCTATACTGAGCGTAGTTGGAGGCGTTATTATAGTAGGTATTAACAGCGCTAGAAGCACCTCCCCAATGTACGATAGGTATATCATTCTCTACGTATTGACCATTTACGACTTTCACGGAATTAGGAACCACAAATGGTTCACGATTATTAAACACCGTATAAGTAGAGTTTCCGGCAAATGTAAGCAATTGAGAGGTATATGAATAGAACTCACCGCCATTACGCCAATCTAATACCGCTGATAAAGTAATCCCTTTCCATGTGAAATGCGTATTAAAGCCCATCAAGAAATTAGGAGTAGACGTTCCTACGATCTCTTTCTTGCTAGCATCAATTGTCGGCATACCGTTATTATCAACGATCACCTTACCATCATCGGTCGTGGCCAAAGCCGGAACCTTGAAAACGCCCAAAGGCTGACCTACTTCCGCAACGAAATCCACTTGATAGGAACTTGTCAATTTATACTCAGTCACATCATCCCATAACTCTTTCACCTCACTCCAGTTCTTACTGAAAGTAAAACCTAATCCCCACTCGAAATCTTTCGTACGAACAGGAATGCCATTCACTGCCAACTCGACACCTTGATTCGCAATCTTACCTACGTTGCGGGTCATAGACGTATAGCGAGACTCCGGAGCCAGACTAGCAGATATTATCTGATCTTTCGTACTCTTATTATAATAAGCAGCATCAATATCCAAGCGATTGTTAAACAGATGCGTTGTTAAACCGAACTCCCATTCTGTCGTGATCTCCGGACGAAGATCCATACTCGGCAAACGATTATACTCTGTCAAGCCTAATGTATTATTAATAGGTAAATATAAATCTCCAAAACCTAAACTGATTTGAGTCGGTGTAAAATAACTGCTAGTACGGTAAATCGGGGCATCGTTACCAGTCTGTCCCCAAGCTGCACGAACCTTCAAGAAATTCAGATAATCAGATTTCAAATCCTCAAACATATCCGTGATGATCAATGAAGTATTCACGCCACCATAGAAAAAGCTATTATTTCCTTGAGGTAAAGTAGATGACCAGTCGTTACGAATAGAAGCATTCACAAACCAGAAATTCTTGTAACCAAACTCACCTTGAGCGAACAAACCAACCAAACGGCGTCTATCAGAGTAAGTCGTAGTCATGGGCTTATCAACACCATTCGCTAGGTTAAACCATCCCGGTTGCTCCAAACCATACAGATAAGATTTCAAATAAGAACTCGTTTGTTGATTCAAGTTCCATCCAATCATACCATTCAAAGCGATATCCTCACCGATTTTATAATCTGCGTTTAAGAAAGCGGTCGCATCAATTTGCTCCACCTTGTCACGACGTTCCGTATAAGTACCGGGCTGCTGCTTCTTACCACCTAATTCACTCCAAGACCCTGAAGCGAAAGTCACTTTTTCATTCCATCTCTTTTGAGTAGCGTTCGTAAAGTCACCACCTAAACGTCCAACCGCCTTCAAACCTTTCATAATCTCAAAAGCAAGCTCGATCTTACCATAGACACGGTCGTCTTGATATTTATTACGATTATGATCTAACACCCAATATGGATTCTCCGCATAAGCTGTATAGAAGTTATCCGTATTAAAATAAGGATTCGTATAATCTTTCATTGAGCTAATATCTACATCCACGGCATGTTGCAAAATCTCAGAAAACATCGTTGCACCATCATCTCCTTGGCCAGCAGCAGCTTGTGTGATATCTTTACGGACATAGTTCAAGTTTAATTCCGCAGAAAAACGTTTATATTTCATATTACCTCTTAACGAGATTGTATTACGAGCATATGAATCAGCGTCACCCGGTAATACACCGTCAGACTTCACATTACCATAGGAGGCAACAAAACCTAGTTTATCATTACCCATACGAATCGAGACGTTATTATTCGTCTCAAAACCAGTTTCATAAAAATCACGAAGATTGTTCTTTACATACGAGAAAGGCTTAGAAAGCGGAGTTAATAAACCTTCTGAGCCGTCTGAGTAAGGTCCCCAGATATGATCACGACCATCCAAAACCGGTCCCCAAGAACCATTCTCCATAGGTCCGAAAGATCCCCATCCTTGTCCGAAACGATCTTGTGTTTGAGGAACACGCAATACGCTAGATCCCATAAATGAGCCATCGTACGTAACAGAAAGCTTCTCAGCCCCAGCCCGTTTTGTTGTCACCATGATAACACCATTAGCAGCCCGGCTACCATAAAGGGCAGTAGCGGAAGCACCCTTCAAGACTGTTACAGACTCAACATCCTCTGGGTTAATGTCATTAGCTTGGTTACCAAAATCCACGGAGTTAGAGAAAGAATCCTCACCTTGGAAATCATTCATAATAGGCACACCATCCACCACATACAAAGGTTGATTAGCACTGAAAGAACTGATACCACGCACGATTACTTTCTGAGAAGAGCCTGTAGCACCACCGCTAGTAATATTCAAACCCGCAACCTTACCCGTCAAGCCTGACATCACTGATCCAGACTTAGCGGCATTCAAATCTTCACTCTTCACAGTAGAGGCTGCATAGCCCAACGCCTTTTCCTGCTTTTTCATACCAATCGCAGTTACGACAACCTCCTCAAGATTCTGGGTACCAGACTGAAGGACTACCCTCAACACATCTTGTACCGGAACCTCACGAGCAATCATACCCACATAAGAAATTACCAGAGTCTTCGCGGAACTTGGTACATCCAAACTGAACGCACCATCAAAATCCGTTACTGTTCCTGTAGTAGTACCTTTGACTATTACAGACGCACCAATAATCGGTTCACTGTCTTCGGCGGAAATAACAGTTCCTGTTACTTTCCTCGTCTGAGCTGTGGCCAATCCAATGCCTAAAACTAGGCAAAGTAAAAGATAAGTCAACTTTTTCATAGACACACTCTTTTTTTGTTTTACTTACATATTATTAATTCGCAATAGATTTTTAGCAACATGAAAATTAAGGTTCGGATAAATGCAAATATAACAATAATTTTATTATAACAAGTAAACAATTAAAAAATTTCAATAAAATAACAAGAAAAGATAAACGGGTAGAAAATTTGGAG
>OHQE01000874.1_pt1 | contig 10933 bp, 4 predicted proteins | sample 1577931 | NCBI WGS metagenome assembly OHQE01 (sample SAMEA3879552, study PRJEB24766) | human gut metagenome | biome: human-associated habitat; feature: feces | place: USA | collected 1985/1987 | reverse complement strand
CGGGCCGACGAGAGCAACGGCCCCAGCCCGTCGTGCAAATCCTTCGCGAAACGCGACCGCGATTTCTCCTCGGTGCGCAGCACGGCCGTCAGGATGCGCTTGTTGAGCAACTGCCGCTGGCGGTTGAGCCGGGCGATGTACTTGAAAAGCTTATGGGCATACATCACGCCGATCGACATACTGATCGAAATGACCAGTCCCAACCAGACGAACACCTCATAAGGCAGCGTCTGACCGTTGGCACGCAGGAATTGCACGACCCGTTCGACGGAAAGGAGCGTAAATCCGATGGTGAACAGAATCCAGATCGAATTGTACTTGGTCGTACGGATCAAACGGATGGCGAACAGAGTCGCGATCGTCTGGATGACGATGGCCACGATGAGTAAAATTTTGATCAGCATATTGAATATTCCGCTAAAATTCGAATTCTTCCGCTCCGACGCACCGGCCCGAACCGCTTCCCGTCTTCACGAATACAAATATAAGAAAAGACGGGAGTAATTGAAAATTTATTTTCGGACCGCCTGTTCAAACACCCTCTATTCACCTCGAAACGAACGAAAATCGCCTCGGCACATTCCTGCGACTCCGGCAATTCCGACTTCGGACCGAAATCCGGAATTACGCCCCGGGCAGCTTCCGCCGCAAAACAGGATCGCCCAATCTCCGGCACCAGCCTCCGGTCCGATAAATCCTATCCGAGTATCCGCTCCAGCGGAGCCATCTGCGCATAGTCGGTCATATCCGTCTGCACGGGAACCACCGAAACATAGCCGTTCGCCAATGCCCACTCGTCCGTATCGGTCGATTCGGGTTCGCTATTGACGAACGCACCCGTCAGCCAGAAATACTCCCGGCCCCGAGGATCGTGGCGACGGAAAAACTCCTCGCGCCAATACCCTTTGTTCTGGCGGCACACCCGAATACCCTTCACCGCTTCGGGCCGTCCCTTGGGTATATTGACATTCAAACAGAACGGCGTGGGGGGATTGGCCTCGACCACCGCACGCACGATGCGCTCGCTGTAAATCTTCGCGGCTTCGAAATCCGCCTCCAGACTGTGATCGTCCAGCGAAAGCCCGATGGCAGGACAACCGTAGAAACTGCTCTCGATCGCACCGCCCATCGTACCCGAATAGAGGATATTGGCCGCCGAATTCGAGCCGTGATTGATCCCCGAAAGCGCCAGATCGACCTTGCGGCCCTTGAGAAAGTAGTCGAAAGCGATCTTCACGCAATCGACCGGGGTTCCCGAAAAAGCATAAACCTCCACACCGTCGCCTTTCGACACTTCGCGCAGGAAAAGCGGATTATTGATCGTTATCGCCTGACTCATACCGCTCTGCGGCGTTTCGGGGGCAATGGCGACCACCCGGCCGAACTTGCGTGCGACCTCAAGGAGCGCCTGAATACCTCTTGAATTGTAACCGTCGTCGTTGGTGACGAATACCAACTTCTCTTTCATCATATTTTTCTCCGATTTTAGTGACAAATATACGAAAAGGCGGGCGACATTCGTCGAACTCGGGAAATTCCCCGCATGCCGATCCCGTCGGAAAATTCCATTGTAAACAAAAAGGATCGGGGCAGGGAGTTGCAGACTAACCGCAAACCATGTGCCTCAAAGTTCGAGAGCCATCCATACGCACCGCCCGTCGAAGCAATCCGCACCTCCCGACACGATTCAAGATGAAACCCGTTCACCTCCCACACCCGCCGCAGCCGGCATCGCCGCACAATCGGTCCGGCTGCGGAGTCATCTATTTTTTAGACAGCCGATTGCCCGTTTGGGAAAAAGTTTCTATATTTGCGGACCGTATCAACCTCTTATATTGGGTGCGAAGCCACGACCGGGAACATCAATCCGTTGATTTTCGGAGGATTGCAGAGTAAGATCCCTGCATGGTAGGCAAACACAGCGATAATGTTGAACGCAGAAATCATCAAAAAAATTGTTGCAACAATGAACAAGGATGCAGTAATCCGGCTCGTCAACGAGCAGATGTGGACCAAGACGGATGTTCCGTCGTTCCAGGCCGGTGATACGATCACCGTTACGTACAAGATCGTCGAGGGTAACAAGGAGCGCCTGCAGAGCTTCCGCGGCGTAGTTATCCAGATCAAGGGTACGGGCAAGACCAAGATGTTCACGATCCGCAAGATCTCCAACGGCATCGGCGTCGAGCGTATCTTCCCCCTCTATTCGCCCCACATCGAGAGCATCGAGGTAAACAAGCAGGGCGTGGTTCGTCGCGCACGCATCTACTACCTGCGCAACCTGACGGGTAAGAAAGCCCGTATCAAGGAGAAGAGAGCCGCTTCTACGAAGTAGATCCTTCCGCCTGCAAGAAAAAAGCCTCCGTTCGAACGGAGGCTTTTTTCTTTAACACGAATCTTCACAACGCCGATACCCGCACCAGCTAAAAAAACGCTATTCCGGCCGGGCAAACATCTCGTCCGTCACCGGGTAGTCGATTTCGAAACCCCGGATAATAACTTTTCCCAACTTCCGACAGACAAGACAAAGATCGAGTTGCGGCCCGCCTTCCCGCGACCGACCGAAGAGCCACATATCCCTGCCAATACCCGGCCGTCGGCCGTCCGCACTACGGACGATCCCGAAACGCTCCGAATAAATTCGTTGCCTCCGAAAAACAAAAAGGTTGCAAACGAATATCGTTTGCAACCCAGCCGACCTCCCGGTCGTTTGCGGAGAGAGAGGGATTCGAACCCCCGGAGCCTCGCAGCTCAACGGTTTTCAAGACCGCCGCAATCGACCACTCTGCCATCTCTCCGGGTGCAAAAGTATAACGGATTTTCGATTCTGCCAAATCTTTCCTCCGGGTAATTCCAAGTCGCCCGGTCAAAAAAACTCTCCTGAAAAACAGGATCCGATCCCGAAGCATGATATTTCGCCTCTCCTTCAAATCCTGAATCGAATCCAATTCTGACCAATTATATCCATTTTAGTCCACTTTTTAAGAAATTACGAACAAAATATTTTCCTACTCGACTTTGTTTTCGTACTTTTGCTCCGTTTTAAGACAAGCATTTTTGAAAGCATGGATGAGAATCGCTCCGAAACTCGTCCGAGCGCATAAACTTACCACAGAAATCAATATATTTTTCAAATTATCAACTAAAACTTTGATTATGAAGCAACTGCTACTAACGATCTCGGCCCTGCTGTTCGCAACGGCGGTCTGCGCCGAAGGCTACCAGGTGAATACCTTGAGTGCAAAACAGTTGGGAATGGGACACGTGGGAACAGGTATGAAACTCAATTCCGAGTCGATCTATTTCAACCCGGCGGGAACCGCCTTCCAAACCTCCCGATTCTCCTTCTCGGTCGGCATCACGGGTATCAAATCCAATGCAACGTACCTGTCGAACAACGACTACCGGGGCAATCCGCAGATCCAAGCCCACTCGGACAACAAGATTTCGACGCCGCTCTACGCCTATTTCAACTACAAAGCCACCAAAAATCTGGCCGTCGGCCTGGGATTTTATACCCCTTACGGCTCGTCTATGAACTGGGGCGACAACTGGGTCGGAGCACATCTGATCCAAAGCATCGACCTGCAAGCCTATACGTTGCAGCCGACAATCTCCTACAAATTCTGGAATAAACTCTCGGTAGGTGTCGGCATGACGATCACCTGGGGTACGTTCGACCTGTCGCGCTCCATGTTCCCCGTCGGCGAAGCGACGAACAATACGATCGCCGGATTGCTGACCGCCGCAGGGCAGGGACAATACGCCGAACTGTTCACCCAGGCCGGAGATCGCTCCCTGGTATCCGCCCGGCTCAAAGGCGACGCCAAAACTGCGATCGGCGTAAACGTAGGTATCCTGTGGGACATCACCCCGGAATGGACCCTCGGTTTCTCCTATCGTTCGAAAGTGAAGATGAAAGTCGCAAGCGGCACGGCTAACCTCCTGTATGCCTCTCCCGAAATCGGGCAGGTCCTCCAGGCAACGGGAATGATTCCCGACTTGAGCAGCGCTTGCGTCGAAACGGAACTCCCGCTGCCGGCCAACCTCGCTTGGGGCGTGGGCTTCCGACCGACCCCGAAGTGGGAAATGGCTTTCGACATCCAATACGTCCTGTGGAGCGCCTATAAATCGCTCCACGTAGATATTACCGACCCGACGACCGGGGCATCGGTTTACGATCTGCCGACGAGCATCAAGAACTATAAGAACACGGTGGCCACCCGTATCGGCGTCCAATACCACGCCTGCAAATTCGTCACGGCACGCCTGGGTATGTACGTAGATGAAAGCCCCGTACGGAGCGATTTCCTCAACCCCGAAACCCCTTCGATGACCAAAGTATCCTACACGGCCGGCGTGACGATCAACCCCTGCAAAAACGTATCGATCGATCTGGCATACGGATATATCACCTCGGCAGACCCGGAGCGGACGGGATCGTGCGACTACTACAATTCACTCACTTACAAAGCGGTCTATGCACAGACATACGGGCAGCTCATCGCAGGCGGAATGGCCCCGGAGCAAGCGAAAATCCAGGCTCATACCACGGCAAACGACAAGGCGATCCAGCCTTTTTCGGGCAACTATTCCCTGTCGGCGCACACTTTCGCTATCGGAGTGAACCTGAAATTCTAAAACCGCCCCGATTTCCCGTAAAAATCACTATATTTGCAGTGCGTACTTTCCCGGTACGCACTGTTTCTGTTTATCGGGATCTCCGGCACGACACACGCTTCCCGATCGAAAGCCAACGATTCCTCCCGGCCGAAACGACTTCGGGAAGAAGCCGGACAGCTTTACAAGGCTCCATAGTTCAAGGGATAGAACGGAAGTTTCCTAAACTTCAAATTCGCGTTCGAGTCGCGGTGGAGCTACTATCTTCTCTTCAGGACGACCTACCCGGTCGTCCTGTTTGCATATTGCTCCCCATATAATCCGATCGAAAGCCAGCTTTCAACGGCATACCACCGATCATATCGACATCCGAAATAGTTTCGTTCGATCCGGTTTCTTCCATTGCAGCCACAAAAACGAGCCAGAACAATTCGGTGTCCCGGTTATTCGCCCGACATGGCTTGAACTGCGAAGCGACCAAAAAACTCCGCAACGAAGTCCGCCATCTTCCGGAAGCAGGTGACAAAACCCCATAAAAAACGGGAGCAGACTTTCCGTCCGCTCCCGTTCGATTATGATAAAAATTGTCTATTACTTGGCAGCCTGAATCGCCTCCAGATCCTCCTTCAATCCTACGACCAGATTGTCGTACTCCCGCATACCGGTACCGCCGGGAATCAGGTGGCCGCAAATCACGTTCTCCTTCAGGTTCTCCAACGGATCGACCTTGCCCTGGATCGCAGCTTCGTTCAGCACTTTGGTCGTCTCCTGGAAGGAAGCGGCCGAAATGAAGCTCGAAGTCTGCAATGCGGCACGGGTGATACCCTGCAGCACCTGCGTCGAGGTTGCAGGAATAATATCGCGCACCTGCACGGGCTTCATGTCGCGGCGCTTGAGGCTCGAATTCTCGTCACGCAACTTGCGCATCGAGATAATCTGCCCCGGCTGTACGGCCGTAGAGTCGCCGGCATCCGTTACGACCACCTTGTCATAAAGCTCGTCGTTCACGTCCATAAACTCCCACTTATCGACGATCTGATCCTCGAAGAAGCGGGTGTCGCCCGGATCCTGAATCTTGACTTTCGACATCATCTGGCGTACGATCACCTCGAAATGCTTGTCGTTGATCTTCACGCCCTGCATACGGTACACCTCCTGCACCTCATTGACGATGTACTCCTGCACCTTCGTCAGACCCAGGATATTGAGAATATCGCTCGGGGTGATGGCACCGTCCGAAAGCGCACCGCCGGCCTTCACGTAGTCGTTCTCCTGCACGATGATCTGACGCGACAGGGGCACGAGGTAACGCTTCATATCGCCCTGTTTCGAGGTGATGATGATCTCACGGTTACCGCGCTTGATCTTGCCGAAGGTCACCTCGCCGTCGATCTCCGAAACGATGGCCGGATTGGACGGGTTGCGGGCCTCGAACAGCTCCGTAACACGCGGCAGACCGCCGGTGATGTCGCCGCCCGACTTGCCGACGGCACGCGGAATCTTGATCAGGATATCGCCGGCCTTGATCTTCGCATTGTCCTTGACAACCACGTGGGCCGACACCGGCAAGTTGTAGGATTTAACCTCTTCGCCCTCCTTGTTGATCACCTTGATCACGGGGTTCTTGGTCTTGTCCTTGGATTCGATGATTACCTTCTCGGAAAGACCGGTCTGCTCGTCGCGCTCGTCACGGTAAGTAACACCCTCGATAACACTGTCATAAACAGCTTTACCCTCATGCTCGGAGATGATTACCGCGTTGTACGGATCCCACTCGCAGATCATGTCGCCCTTCTTGACCTCGGCGCCATCGCTCATATAGAGCATCGAGCCGTAAGGCAGGTTGTGCGTATAAAGCACGATTTCGGTCTTGGGATCCACGATGCGGAACTCCGACTGACGCGAAATGACGATGTCCACGGCTTCGCCCTGCGGGTTCTTGCCCTTCACGGTGCGAAGCTCGTCGATCTCCAGACGACCTTCGTATTTCGAAACCACATTGGTCTCGACAGCCGTACCGGCCGCCACACCGCCGACGTGGAACGTACGGAGCGTAAGCTGCGTACCCGGCTCGCCGATCGACTGAGCGGCGATCACGCCGACCACTTCGCCCTTCTGCACCATGCGGGCAGTGGCAAGGTTGCGGCCGTAGCATTTGGCGCATACGCCGCGGCGCGCCTCGCAGGTCAGCACCGAGCGGATCTCGACCGACTCCAGCGGCGACTTCTCGATCGCTTCGGCAATCGACTCGGTAATCTCCTCGCCGGCCTTGCAGATCACTTCGCCCGTAAGCGGATGGATCACGTCGTTCAGGGCCGTACGGCCGAGAATGCGGTCGTAGAGGGTCTGCACGACGTCGTCGTTGCGCTTGATGGCCGTAGCCGTCAGGCCGCGGAGCGTACCGCAGTCCTCTTCGTTGATAATCACGTCCTGCGCAACGTCCACCAGACGACGGGTCAGATAACCTGCGTCGGCGGTCTTAAGCGCGGTATCGGCAAGACCCTTACGGGCACCGTGCGTCGAAATGAAGTACTCCAGCACCGAAAGTCCCTCCTTGAAGTTCGAGAGGATCGGGTTCTCGATAACCTGCTGACCGCCCTCGACGCCCGACTTCTGCGGCTTGGCCATAAGACCGCGCATACCGCTCAGCTGACGAATCTGCTCCTTCGAACCGCGGGCGCCTGAGTCGAGCATCATGTATACCGGGTTGAAACCGTCGTCGTCCTTGATCAGCGTGTCGATCACGACCTTCGTGAGCTTGGTATTGATGTTCGTCCAGACGTCGATGATCTGGTTGTAACGCTCGTTGTCGGAGATCAGGCCGCGGTTGAACAGCCTGCCGACCTTTGCGATCTGCTGGTCAGCCTCAGCGATCAGTTCCTGCTTCTGCGGCGGGATCACAGCGTCGCACACAGCGACGGAGATCGCAGACAGAGTGGAGTACTTGTAGCCCTGTGCCTTGATGGCGTCCAGCATCTTTGCGCACTTGCGGCTGCCGTTGCGGGTCATGCAGCGGGAAATGATGTCGGGCAGAGTCTTCTTGGTCACGCGGAAGCTGACCTCGTACTCCAGCCAGTGCTCGGGATCAGTACGGTCGATATAACCCAGATTCTGAGGAACAGGGTTATTGAAGATGATGCGGCCGACGGTGGCTTCCACCAGACCGGTGCGCTCCACGCCGTCAATGGTCATGGTGCGGCGCACCTTAATGGGTGCGTGCAGGGTAACGATGTGCTCTGCATAAGCCATCAGGGCTTCGTTCTCATCGCGGAACACCTTGCCTGCGCCCTCGTCATTTTCACGAACGGTGGTCAGGTAGTAGCTGCCCAGGATCATATCCTGCGTAGGCACGGTAACAGGTGCGCCGTCAGAGGGCTTCAGCAGGTTGCCGGAAGCCAGCATCAGCATCTTGGCCTCACGGCAGGCATCCTCGCCCAGGGGCAGATGGACTGCCATCTGGTCGCCGTCGAAGTCGGCGTTGAATGCGGTACAGGCCAGGGGGTGCAGCTTGATTGCACGGCCCTCCACCAGCACCGGGTTGAAAGCCTGAATGCCCAGACGGTGCAGGGTAGGTGCACGGTTCAGCAGAACGGGGTGGCCCTTGATCACGGTCTCCAGGCTGTCCCACACTTCGGGCTTAGCGCGCTCCACCATCTTGCGGGCGGACTTGATGTTGTTGGCAATACCCTTCTCCACCAGATCCTTCATGACAAAGGGCTTGAACAGCTCCAGAGCCATTTCCTTGGGCAGACCGCACTGATCCATCTTCAGCTCAGGGCCGACGACGATAACGGAACGACCGGAGTAGTCAACACGCTTGCCCAGCAGGTTCTGACGGAAACGTCCCTGCTTGCCCTTGAGCGAATCCGACAGCGACTTGAGCGGACGGTTCGACTCGTTCTTCACGGCGTTGCTCTTGCGCGAGTTGTCGAACAGCGAATCGACCGCCTCCTGCAACATACGTTTCTCGTTGCGCAGAATCACCTCCGGAGCCTTGATCTCGATCAGACGCTTCAGACGGTTGTTACGGATGATGACGCGACGGTAGAGGTCGTTCAGATCCGACGTAGCGAAACGTCCGCCGTCCAGCGGCACCAGCGGGCGCAGCTCGGGAGGAATCACCGGCAGCACCTTCAGCACCATCCACTCGGGTTTGTTCCGGCCTTCCGAAGCACGGAACATCTCGATCACATTCAGGCATTTGAGCGCCTCGCTCTTGCGCTGCTGCGAGGTTTCCGTCGAAGCCTTGTGACGCAGGGCATAGGACATGGAATCCAGATCGACCTGCTGAAGCAACGTATAGATCGCCTCGGCACCCATCTGGGCCACGAACTTGTTGGGATCGCTGTCATCGAGCGACTGGTTGCCCTTCGGCAGCGCGCCCACGATGTCCAGATACTCTTTCTCCGAAAGGGTCTGCAACCGTTCCACACCCTGCTCGGCGGCAGCACCGGCGTTGATTACCACATAGCGCTCGTAATAGATGATCGCCTCCAGCTTCTTGGAAGGGATACCCAGCAGATAGCCGATCTTCGAGGGCAGGGAGCGGAAATACCAGATATGCACCACCGGCACCACCAGCGAAATGTGGCCCATGCGCTCGCGGCGCACCTTTTTCTCGGTCACCTCCACGCCGCAACGGTCGCAGACGATGCCCTTGTAACGGATACGCTTGTACTTGCCGCAATGGCACTCGTAGTCTTTCACGGGACCGAAGATACGCTCGCAGAAAAGACCGTCGCGTTCAGGCTTGTAGGTACGATAGTTAATGGTTTCGGGCTTCAGCACCTCGCCGCTCGACTGCGCCAGAATCTCTTCCGGCGAAGCCAGTCCGATCGAAATGGAGCTGTAACCGTTATTCACTTTATTGTCTTTATTGAATGACATAATGCAATGCTTTTTTCTTATCCTCTATATACTACTACCTACCTTCCCTTACTCCAGCTTGACCGAAAGGGCCAGACCGCGCAACTCGTGCAGCAACACGTTCATTGCCTCGGGAATACCCGGCTTGGGCAGGTTGTCGCCTTTGACGATGGCCTCGTAAGCCTTGGCACGCCCCATCACGTCATCCGACTTGATGGTCAGGATCTCCTGCAGGATGTTGGCGGCGCCGAAGCCTTCGAGCGCCCAAACCTCCATCTCACCGAAACGCTGGCCGCCGAACTGGGCCTTACCGCCGAGCGGCTGCTGCGTGATGAGCGAGTAGGGACCGATCGAACGGGCGTGCATCTTGTCGTCGATCATGTGGCCGAGCTTGAGCATGTAGATCACGCCCACCGTAGCCGGCTGGTCGAACTTCTCGCCCGTACCGCCGTCGTACAGGTAAGTACGCCCGCTGCGCGGAATACCCGCCTTCGCCGTATATTCGTTGATCTGGTCGAGCGAAGCGCCGTCGAAAATCGGCGTGGCGAACTTCAGTCCCAATTCACGGCCGGCCCAACCGAGCACGGTTTCGTAAATCTGACCGAGGTTCATACGCGAAGGCACACCCAGCGGGTTCAGGCAGATATCGACGATCGTACCGTCCTCGAGGAACGGCATATCCTCGTCGCGCACGACACGGGCCACGATACCCTTGTTGCCGTGGCGTCCCGCCATCTTGTCGCCCACCTTCAGCTTGCGCTTCTTGGCGATATAGACCTTGGCCATCTGGATCACGCCCGTCTGGGGGAGTTCGTCGCCGTTGGTGAGGTTGTATTTCTCACGCTTGATCGCGGCATCGGCCTTCTTCCATTCGATCGTATAGTTGTTGATCGTCTTCTCTACCAGCGCATCGAGGTGGCTGTCGCCCGTCCACTTGCAGGTCCCCAGGTTCAGGTACCCCATCGCAACGCCCGACTTCTCGTCGGTGACTTTGCGGGAGAGCTCATCGAGCAGCTTCTGGGTGAATTTCGTTCCGGCAGGATAGAGTTCCACGCCGAAGTAATCGGTGATACCCGTAGTCGTCTTGCCCTGAAGCAGCGTATAAAGTTTGTTTACGAGCTGCTTGGTCAGGTCGGCGACCTGGGCTGCGAACTTCTCGTCGAGCTTCTCGATCTGCAGCTTCTCCGAGCTCTTTCCCGCACGCTTGTTCTCCTTGCCGGCACGGCTGTAAAGCTTCGTGTCGATCACCACACCGTGCAGCGACGGCTGCGCCTTGAGCGAAGCGTCCTTCACGTCGCCGGCCTTGTCGCCGAAGATCGCACGGAGCAGCTTCTCCTCGGGCGAAGGATCGCTCTCGCCTTTCGGAGTGATCTTACCGATCAGGATATCGCCCGGATGCACGTTGGCGCCTATACGGATAATACCGTTGGCATCCAGATCCTTGGTA
>OHQE01000870.1_pt1 | contig 10960 bp, 10 predicted proteins | sample 1577931 | NCBI WGS metagenome assembly OHQE01 (sample SAMEA3879552, study PRJEB24766) | human gut metagenome | biome: human-associated habitat; feature: feces | place: USA | collected 1985/1987 | reverse complement strand
TTTTGTCCGTAACGGCATCCAGTGCCTTCATGGCCATTTCCGTGTTACGCTGGATCTCCCGGTAGATGTTGATCTCCTGTTTCTTCAGATTGTGATTTCCTGTTTTATTCATAGAAAAAGCTCCTTACCGTTTTTGGTAAGAAGCTTTCCCTGAATTATCTTATTTTATTCCAAGCCCGCAGTGCACCGCTCAAAAACGCTTCGCGTTTCTTCGCTGTCGGGCATTCGCCCTATCAAAAAAGAATCATCAAAAATCCTGCCTGCAAGCAGTCAGATTTTTGCCGCTTCATTTTTTGGCACTGCTCATTATTGTACATATTCACTCTTGACGTATCCGATCTGGCCATTGTACCTGATCTTGCTCCAGTCGCCTTCTGTGCCGACCAGTTCCGCGGAATCGCCACCGGAAAGAACTCCCAGACGATCTGCAGTCTCACTGGCGGATGCACGTACATTGATATTGGTGGTAGCGGTCACGGTTCCGATGGTCTCGGCACCGGCTGCGCTCTCTGCCAGCTGCAGGAACTCTGTCTTGATATAGCCTTCCTTACCTTCATAATCTACCTTGGTCCAACCGTTGGCGCGCTGCTCCAGTACCTGAAGCTTCGTACCTCCTGCCACTTTACCCAGCTTATCCGCCTGCTCACTGTCGGAGCTTCTGACATTTACGGTAGTAGTTGTCGTCACATACTGCGGTCCCTGTTCTTCTGCGGGCTGCTCTGTGCCTTCGGCAGAAGTATCCTGACCGTCTGCCGCCTGATCGCCGCCTTCCGCAGAGGTATCTGTATTCTGATCTCCGGCTACCTGATTGGCCAGCTTCTCTCCTACGGCAATGCTTACCTGAGAATCCAGCTCACTGATATACTGCAATACTTCCGGATGATCTACCATCAGTTCATTGTATTCCACTGTGATCTTGTTGTTAAATTCCACAACATCATCCTGCGTGCTTACCGTCTTGATATAATCGTTGACTTCCTCACTGTTCTCGCCGCGCTTGATATACATTTCTCCCTGATCATTGGTGCAGATATAAAGTGCCTGATAACCGGGCACCTCTTCCTCATGACCCACAAATGCAATCTTGTAATATACATAAGCGATCACCGAACCCTCTTCCGGGCCGGTCTTGGTATAGATCTCCAAAGTCGGATAATAATCAATATACTGTGCCAGTTCCAGATAACGATACATGTCTTTGTCGGAGATCTCATCACAAACGGAACGTAACGTTGTCTCATCACCGGTCGCCATGGCATTATAATAAGTAGCTACCAGAGTATATACCGCACCTTCCTCATTTGCTACCAAAGATACATCCTCTGTTGTCGGTTCCGTAGCAATCTCACTGGACGCTGCCGCTGCGCTCTCTGCGTTCTGCTGCTCCTCACGGTGACGGTTGTTCATACTCAGGCTTACAGATACGGTGACTGCCACTGCCACAACAACGACAGCCGGCAAAACTACTTTACTATGCTTTATGATATAGTTTCCAAGAAAATGTAATTTTTCTTTCCACATATTGCGTCCTTTCCAAATTCTGAAAAAAAGTTCTTTAATCGCAAAAAGCCGCAAGCGGCTTCTCTCATCTCTCTCCCTATAATCAAGGTGATGTAAATGCATCCGACAGGAATCGAACCTGCATTAAAGGCGTCGGAGGCCTCCGTTCTATCCATTAGACTACGGATGCAAATATTACAAATTTGTTACATCACCTCGACTATAATATCATAAAACACTACATATGTCCAGTTTAAATTGTTGGAATTATTCAGTTTTTTTCAAACATAATATTCACTCCGGTATTCTACACTATCCTTACTTCCCTCTCCCGGCTGCAATACAGATATAAATGGTCCGACAGAACTTCCTCCGGCGGCAGCTCCGTCCGGTTCACTTCTGCGATCATTTTCTTCAGTTCTTCCCTGTCCTGTTCCCGTTCCCTGGGAACCAGCAGAAATTCATGAACAGAACTGGGGATCATGTAATAATCGCCGCCGATACGCTCTGCCAGCTGCTCCAGCATCCCGGGATACAGAATGCTGCAGGCACCGTAAGTCTTGCGGGAATTCGTCAGGATCATCATGGATACCTTCCTCAAAAATTCCCTCCGGACTTCCTCCGGAAGTTCCTGCAGTGCGTCTCCCAGCACATCCTCCATGGGAATGGTCTCACCGGGAAACAGTCTGGGGGTATTTTTCACTGCAATCTCCAGCAGATCCCTGTCTGTCACCTTCCAGTTGTCCAGATGGGATCTGTAGATGGGGATCATACCGTTGTCCACTCCTGCTTCGTCAAACGCATAGTAGAAGCAGATTGCCAGATCAAGTATCGGAATATACGGCACTTTTTCCAGCTGCTCCCGGTTCTTCTCCCGGTTCACCAGCCGGAAGCACAGTTTCTCCTTTACCTTCTCAAAATCCTGAAAAAAGGAAACATCGATCTTCCGGCCGATTCCGTCCTCCTTATAGATACTGATGATCTTCTTAATAATATCTGCAAAGGTCACGCCACCCTCATAAGCTTCCCAGAAGGAATTAAGATAAATCGTAGGTGTCACATTGTCCTGTCCCTTACGGATCATCAGTCCCTGAAGCAGCACTCCGTTATTCTTCTGCACTTCCCGCAGTTCCACTGTATACTCCTGTCCCAACACTTCGCTGACAGCCTTCTGTACCTTTACCTTAAATGTAGAAATCTCCATAGAATACCTCCATGCCTCTCCGAAGCAGGCTCCCCTCCTGCTTTTTCCCATGTGGTATTTCCGGTGTAAAAATGTAGAAAATAACAAAAGCAATAAGCCATCCCGAAACAGGATAACTTATTGCCTTACAGGTTCTCTTATCGGATATTGCTCAGAACAGTGGTAGTCTCAACAATTATGCACGAGACAGATATTCACCGGTTCTGGTATCGATCTTGATCTTGTCGCCCTGGTTAACGAACAGAGGTACTGCAACAGTAGCTCCGGTCTCAACGGTAGCAGGCTTGCTGGCACCGGTAGCGGTATCACCCTTGAATCCGGGCTCGGTCTCAGTGATCTCCAGTTCTACAAACAGAGGAGGCTCCACGGAGAATACGCTGCCATTGTGGGAGCAGATCTTGCACATCTCGTTCTCTTTTACGAACTTCAGTGCATCGCCTACAGTCTCAGAGTTCAGTGCAACCTGATCGTAAGTCTCGGTATCCATGAAGTAGTACAGATCGCCATCTTCATACAGATACTGCATATCCTTTCTATCAATACGCGCCTGAGGGCACTTCTCAGTAGGACGGAAAGTCTTCTCTACTACACCGCCACTCTTGATGTTCTTCAGCTTGGTTCTTACGAAAGCTGCGCCCTTTCCCGGCTTAACATGCTGGAATTCGATAATCTGGTAAACATTGTTATCATACTCAATGGTAATACCATTTCTGAAATCACCTGCAGAAATCATAATGTATTCCTCCTAAATATTTTCACGTCATAATTCTTTAACATTTTAATATAAAAACATGCACATTTCAACTACTTTTGAAAAATTTTTTCAAATTTCTCGGGAAACTACTGCCTGTTCTCCCGCAGGAAGTCGATAGCCTGCAGATAACCGTCCAGTCCCTGTCCGTAAATCTGCCTGTTACATACCGGTGCTGTCACAGAAATCTTGCGGAACTCTTCTCTGCTCGTAATATCGGAAATATGAATCTCCACCTTGGGAATATCCACGCTTGCCAGAGCATCCCGGATGGCATAGCTGTAATGGGTGTAGGCACCGGGGTTGATCACGATCCCCTCTGTTCCGTCAGAATAAGCCTCCTGGATCCTGTCGATGATGGCTCCTTCATGGTTGCTCTGGAACACCTGGATCTCCTCTCCGGTTTCTTTTGCTTTTTTGTCGATCAGATCCAGTAAATACTGATAGTCCTGTGTTCCGTAGATCTTTTTCTCACGGATTCCCAGAAAATTCAGATTCGGTCCGTTGATCACCAGAATTTTCATCTTTTTTCTCTCCTTTTTTCTCTGTATGTCTTTCTGCTTCCGTAACTGCAGCTGTAACTCTTCCGCCAGTTCATCGGAATGCCTGTTATCCACATCCAGTATAATGTCCGCACATTCCGCATAGATTTTGTCCCGGATCTCCAGCAGTTCCCGGATCCTTGTCAGAGGATCCTCACACTGCAGCAGGGGCCTTGTAGTGTCATTTTTCAGCCGCTCGTAGACCACTTCCGGCGACACGCGCAGATATACCACTGTTCCACACTGATGCAGCAGGGGCCGGTTCACCGGATTGACCGGAGTGCCTCCTCCCACAGACAGGATACGTTCGTATTTCTGTTCCCCGCATTTTCGCAGCAGTTCCGTCTCCAGTTCCCGGAAATAGGATTCACCGTCATCCGCAAAGATCTGTGTGATGCTCCTGCCCTCCTGTCTCTCGATCAGCTTGTCCGTGTCTTCTACCGGCATCCGTAGCAGATAGGACAGTTTCAGTCCCAGTGTTGTCTTCCCCGATCCCATAAAGCCGATCAGGACGATATTCCTTCGTTTGTGTTTCATTTTTTATTTTCCGTCCTCTGTTTTTTTTTGCTTTCTGCATCCGTTCATAGACTTTGTCTGCAAGCCAGGGTTCCACCTGGCAGCCTGTCCACAATTCAAAAGCAATGATTCCCTGATAGAGAAGCATCTTCGCACCATTATAGGCTTCACCGCCCTGTGCCTCCACCAGTTCCATAAACCGGGTCTTCGGTGGATTGAAGATCAGATCATATCCGGTGTGTACTCTCTTATAAAATGTGGGATCCTCGATCACCGCCGCATCACAGTCCGGATACATACCCACACTGGTGGCCTGTATTGCCAGATAGCGTTCCCCTTCCGGCAACGTATCATACGCATCTATAGACAGGGCTTTTGCAAATTTCCGTTTTTTTCCGGTGAGGTGATTCACCTCGTCCGCTATGCTCTGTGCCTTTTCCACCGTACGGTTCAGGATAATGGCCTCTTTCGCCCCCTTATCCAGCAGCATCATGGCTACCGCTCTGGCTACTCCTCCGGCTCCCAGAATCAGCACTTTCTGTCCCTTGACTTTGACGCCGTCCTCGCACATGGCCCGGTACAATCCCGGCATATCGGTATTGTAGCCTTTATAGCCCTTTTCCGTGCGGACCAGCGTATTTACAGCACCGATATTTGATGCCAGCGGATCTATGTCATCCAGGTACGGGATCACATCGCTTTTATAGGGAACCGTTACATTTATTCCCAGCAGATTCAGTGCAAAAGCACCCTTCACGGCATCCTCCAGTCTTCCGGTCTCCACATGGAACGGGACATAGGCCAGATTTTTCCCAAGCACCATGGACAGGGTATTGTGGATCACCGGAGACAGGGTGTGCTCCACCGGGTTTCCGATCAGCCCACAGGTTCTGGTATAGCCATTGATATCATTCAGCATTTTGATTTCCTTTCCGACGCTTTTCTCTATGGTAGAAAAACAGTACGATCTTTTCCAGATATCTCTTGAGTACAATCTGAATCTCTTCTTTCGGATGAATGGGTTTCGTCAGATAAGTCATGATCCCGCATTTCTTAGCTCCCCACACATCGGTGAACAGCTGATCCCCCACAAAAAGTGTGGTATCCGCCCCGGTATGCATCTGTTCCATAGCCCGCAGATAACCTTCTCTTCCGGGTTTCCCGGCCTTATAGATATAGGAAGCACCTACTGCATCCGCAAAACTTTTTACGCGGGGCTCCTTGTTGTTCGATAACAGCAGTGTCTGAAATCCCAGTTCCCGCAATCTGCCAAAGAACTCTGTTGCCTGCGGTGTTGCCGGTGCCCCGTGCGGTACGAGTGTATTGTCAATATCAAAAATGATTCCGCGATACCCCTGTTCATATAATGTTCTGTAATCTATGCCATAGGCGGAATCCGCCTCATAATCCGGGTAAAACTGATGCAGCATCTGTCTCGCCTTTCGTCTGTTTTATAATGTAATCGGTATTCTCCTCTAGGGAAAATGCCTGAAAATATGCTTCTTCCAACGGAATCCACAGCTGCAGGAAGTCCTGTAGTATGTCCTCTCCGTTCCTCGTGCGGATCCGCTCCGTCTGCGTCTCATGGTCTATATCCAGAAATACTTTCCGGTCCATGTATTCTCCCAGTACCGGATGGCAGCTGTAAGCGCCTTCCACGAATACAAAACCGTTATTTTGTACCGGGAGCCAGTCTCCCGGTGCCATGCGGGAACAGTCAAATCTCTGATAGGAAAATGCTTGTCCCGATGCAAGCTTCGGCATGACTTCCGTCAAAAATCGTTCATAGTGCACATTTCCGCCGGGCTCGCTTCTGCGCTCCTGCGTCCGAAGTGCAGGCGGCAGAAAAAAATCATCCATATGGATCACATCTCCGCCCAGTTCTTTTGCAAGTCTGGCAGCCAGTGTTGTCTTCCCTGCGGCGCATCTGCCGTCAATGGCAATAATGCGCATTCCGGTGGGAAGCACACGCAATTCCTCTGTCAGCTCAGAAACAGTTCTCAGCGATCTCATCCACAGCCTCCGCAATGTATTCTCCCAGGCGTCTGCTCTCGACTCCCACGATAGTGGCATGGCATTTACTCATGGGGATCAGGATCAGTTTTGCATCATTCGAAGCTACCGCTGCTGCCATGGTGGGGGTGATCTCACCTAACATGGCATCCGCCATGACGATTCCCACCGGTCCTACGATCACGTCTGCCCTCTTACTGTTATATACCACGGCATTCTCCCCGGTGGCACCGCTTGTAACGCCGCTCTTCATCATATTCGCCGTAGCTGTGGCGTTGGTTCCCACTGCGATCAGTTCCGCCTCCGGAAACCGTTCCTTCAGAGCCTCCAGCAGGCTTCTGCCTACGCCTCCGCCCTGGCCGTCCATTACCATAATACGCATAACTTTACTCCTGCCAAAAATAATACATACATGTTCCATGATAGCATGGCAAATGCTTTTTTGCAATTTATCTTGACAAAAAAATGCCCACCCTTTATTATGTATTATGCTTCAGGAAGGAGCTTAACGCCAGAAGGCATATTTATCCCAGAAGGGAAAAGTGTGCCGTTCTGGCTTTTTTGTTACTGTTCAGAGTCATTAAATATTGACAGATGTTCGTCGAATGCTTGCATTCGTAAGAATATATGGCAATATTTATTTGACGAAGTCATCTCAATGAGCAAAAATAAAGCCTCGGAGAGGCTTTTTGCGAATGGAGACTCTGAACAGTTATATCTTATCAGGAGGTTTTCCATGAAAAAATTAACTGTTTTAAACAAGAGCATCCTCACTGCTCTGTGTGTTGCCTTATGTGTAGTTCTGCCCATGACTCTGCACGCCATTCCCAAGGGCGGTGTCCTGTTCTCCCCCATGCATCTGCCCGTGCTTCTGTGCGGTCTGGTCTGTGGAGCACCTTTCGGTCTGGTCTGCGGCATTCTCGGACCTCTGGTATCCAGTCTGCTTACCGGTATGCCCGTTTTCGGATATATGCCTGTCATGATGATCGAGCTGGGGCTCTATGGTCTGATCAGCGGTCTGGTCATGCAGTTTCTTCGCAGCGGTAAACTGGTTGTTGATCTGTATGCAGCTCTGGTCATTGCCATGCTGGGCGGCCGTGTGATCACCGGTATCCTGCGCGCACTGATCTTTGCAGGCGGTTCCTACAGCTGGTCTGCCTGGGCTACCGGATATTTCGTATCCTGCCTCCCCGGTATCATTATCCAGCTGATTCTGATCCCCATCATCTATGTTGCACTGGAACGCGCTCATCTGCTTCCGGTACGCTACCCTGCAGTTTCTGTTTCCGCCGAAACCGAAGCCGCATAATATAAAGAGCGACATGCACCGCCGGGCACACCACGCAAAAAATGGCTCTTCTGTCTTACGACAGGAGAGCCATTTTCTGTTTGTAAATTCGTATGAAATAGAGGATTTCCGCCACTGCGGTGATACTCCAGGAGAAAACATACAGCAGATACAGGGACGGTATCGTATGGAAATAGGCAAATACGGTGTAGACCCAGATTACACGGAACACGCAGGAGCCCATGATGACAATGAACATAGGTATAATGCTCTTGCCCATGGCTCTGGCCGCCGCAATGGTACAGTCCATAAATGCCGAAATACAATACGAAAATCCCATGATTGTCAGACGGTACATACCGGCATTCATAACTGCCGCATCTCTGGTAAACAGGGACAAAAACGCTCTTCCGAAAAATACCAGTGACACTCCCAGGATCAGACCGATGGCGAAGGAATATGCCAGGCTGATGAGGTAACTGTTCCGCACCCTTTTCTTCTTGCCCGCACCGTAATTCTGTCCCATAAAGCTGCCGCAGGCGGTATAGAATGCCGCCATGACATCGTATACCATGGCATCTGCATTGGTGGCTGCGGAATTGCCTGCCACCATGGTGGCATCAAAGGAATTCACACCCATCTGCACAAAGCTGTTGGCAAACTGGAAAATTACGTTCTGCAATCCGGAGGGCATTCCCAGCTTCAGGATATCCTTCGTAAGTTCCGGATCCAACCGCAGCTTTCCCGGATGCAGGGCATAAATGTCTTTGCAGTGAAGCAGTGCCTGCAGGATTAATGCTGCAGATACATACTGGGAAATGATACTGGCCAATGCCACTCCTGCCACATCCATATGACAGACGATCACAAAAAACAGGTTCAGAATAATATTCAGCACTCCGGAAAAACCAAGATAATACAGAGGCTTCTTCGTATTCCCCACTGCGCTGTACACCGCATTACCAAAGTTGTAAATGGCCAGCGCCGGCATTCCCAGATAATAGATCCGCAGGTACAATACTGCTTTGTCCAAAAGTTCCTCTCTGGTCTTCAGCATTGTCAGCATCCACTCGGATAAGCCGACTCCCAGTACCAGTAACAGCACTCCCATGATCAGGCTGACCAGTGCGGCGGAATGAATCGTCTTCGACAGGCTTTCCCTATCCTTTGCCCCGTAATACAGTGCCGTCAGTACATTGATACCGCCGGACAGACCAATGAGGAATCCGGTAAACATGGTGACCAACGTGGCCGTGGAACCCACTGCTCCCAGCGACAGGGAACCGGCAAACTGACCGATCACCGCAATATCCGCCATGTTGAAAAGCACTTGTAACAGATTGGACAGCATTAACGGCACGCTGAAGATCAGTATTTTCTTTCCTAAGGGTCCTTCCGTCAGATCCTGCATATTCTGTTTCATCTTTCTTTTATCCTTTTCCCTGTTACTTACTTGATTCCCATTACAATCCTCCCCGCCGGCTTCCACTCTGACGAAAAGAACGGTCAAAAAGCTTTTTTGCTCTCTGACCGTTCCCTATTCTAGCATATCTTCTCTTAGTTTGCCATATTTCTTTGTTATATTTTTGTGCTACATTTATCTGCTATTTCTCTGCTGTATTACGCTGCCTCTTTTTCTGAATTTTTCCCGGCACCGAACAGCTTGCGGATGCAGCTGTAAGCAACCATAACACCCAGTACCATAAGCAGTATGGCAACGATCAGCTGTAAACCGTCCACCAGGAAGGTTGCCTGTCCGGCAGCCACATTTTTCACCAGTGCGATCGTCTTCTGGATCAATGCGGTGAAGGTTACGACTAACATCATTCCCATAGGGAAATACAGCGTCCAGCCGGTACGACCGGTGGTTTTTAAGAATACTGCCAGTGCGATCAGTACCAAGGCGGCCAACAGCTGGTTCGCAGAACCAAACAGCGGCCATACATTGTTGTATCCGCCCAGAGTCAGCAGATAGCCGAAGAAAAGGGTGATCACGGTTGCAAAATATTTATTGGTCAGAACTCTCTGCACCGGAGTCATCTTTGCGGTATCTGTGGTGTCTCCCAGGAACAGCTCCTGGAAGGACATCCGTCCGATTCTTGCGACCGAATCCAGGGAAGTCAGTGCCAGTGCGGATACACACATGGTCATGAATACGGTTGCCACGGTTACGGGAACACCCATCTTCTCCAGAAATCCTGCAACTCCGGAGGAGAAAATGGAGAAAGGAGTTCCATCGGGTTTCGTACCGTTCACAGCTACTGCTCCGACTACTACCAGTGCAACCACACCCAGCAGGCTCTCTACGATCATGGCACCATAACCTACCATGGGCATATCTTTTTCATTACTGATGGTCTTGGATGAAGTACCGGAGGATACCAGGCTGTGGAAGCCGGATACCGCACCGCAGGCGATGGTGACGAACAGAGTCGGGAACAGGCTGCTGTTACCTACCTGAAAACCGTTAAATGCATTCAGCTCCATATCGGGATGAGCCACGACCACACCAAGTACGGCACCGATGATCATACCCAGCAGCATAAAGGTGGTCATGTAATCTCTGGGCTGCATCAGAAGCCACATGGGCATTACGGATGCAAGGAACAGGTATGCCATGATGATGTATATCCATGCAGTTTTGGAAGCATAGATGGGAAAATGCATACCTACAGCGAACATTACTACCAACAGACCGATGGCTACGACTGCCTTGACCCACTCGTTCATCTTGCCGACCTTTTTCTGGATCAGACCGAAGATCACTGCTACAACGATGAACAACATGGAAATGGATGCCGCACTGCCGTTGGCATATGCCACACTGGCATCTTCCAGTCCGGTACCTACGAAGGTACCTGCCACCATATCGGTAAATGCCGCAATGACTAACAGAGTGAACAGCCAGCAGAACAGCATGAACAACTTTCTGCCGGTCTTACCAATGTATTTTTCAATGATCATTCCCATGGATTTTCCTTCGTTCTTCACGGAGGCATACAGCGCACCGAAATCCTGTACCGCGCCGAAAAACAGACCACCGATGATCAGCCACAAGAGTACCGGCACCCAGCCGAATACGGAGGCTAAGATCGGACCGGTGACAGGGCCGGCGCCTGCGATGGAAGAAAACTGATGAGAAAACA
>OHQE01000865.1_pt1 | contig 11006 bp, 5 predicted proteins | sample 1577931 | NCBI WGS metagenome assembly OHQE01 (sample SAMEA3879552, study PRJEB24766) | human gut metagenome | biome: human-associated habitat; feature: feces | place: USA | collected 1985/1987 | reverse complement strand
TATCGGTTGCTTCAACGCATCGTTCTTCCCGGGGGAGATCTTGGTGCTTTATTCGATCTTGGGTATTGTGTTGATACCGGTTTGCAAGTTGAGTAATAAGGTGGTATTGGCGATCGCCGTGGTCTTGATGCTACAGCCTATGGAGTGGGGTAAATTCATGTATGCCCTGATGCATCCGGAATATGTGGCATCCAAGGAACAATGGCTGGTGCACTGTATGCGGATCTTTCCGTATATGGAAGGTACCAGCTTTTGGGAAATGGTCAAGTCCAATCTGTGGGACGGGCAGCTGTATAGCCTTCTCTGGGCTTGGAGCTATGGACGTTTCTTCCAGACATCGGCTCTCTTTATGCTGGGTATGTTGTTGGGGCGCAAGGGATTGTTTGTCGATCCGGAGAAGCACCGGACGTTTTGGACAAGGACCTTTGTTATCGGGGTAGTTTGTTTCATTCCCCTCTATTATCTGTCCCTTTCCCTACCCGGTTTGCTGGAGCGTACCGAAGAGCTTCGCCCGATGAGCACGATCGTGTCTTCCTTGCGTAATTTCTCGTTCATGTGCGTATTGGTATCCTCCTTTATCTTCTTGTGGCAGTGGAAGGCGCCGCATAAGGTGCTTCACGGGCTTGTGCCTTACGGGAAAATGAGCTTGACGAATTACCTCACGCAATCGATGGTAGGCTCTTTCATCTATTTCGGATACGGTTTATCCCTGTATGACGATCTGGGAACGACCGCCAGCTTCGCCGTAGGAATCCTTCTTTTCATTCTCCAGCTAGGTTTTTGCCACTGGTGGCTGGCCCATCATAAACAAGGTCCTTTCGAGGGAGTATGGCGTAAAGCTACGTGGATGTTTTCTTGATTCGTTTTATTTATTTACCTTTGTGGTTACTATAAATAATCTGAGTGGGTATGTTGTCGATTCTAATCGTTGAAGATGATATAACTTTTTCCTTGATGCTTACCACATGGCTGGGTAAGAAAGGGTTTGTCGTAAGATCCTCGTCCTCTGTTTCCGATGCTAAACGGAGGCTGGGGGAGGAAGCGTTCGATTTGGTTATATCGGATTTACGCCTGCCGGATAGTGACGGGATCGACTTATTGAAATGGCTGAAGAATACCCATCCTTCCTTACCCCTTATCATGATGACCAGTTATGCGGAGATACAAACGGCGGTTCAGGCGATGAAGCTGGGGGCGGCGGATTATATTGCCAAGCCGCTGAACCCGGATGAGTTGCTGGGAAAGATCAAGGAACTTGTGTACGTGGAGGAGAAGGCTCCGGCGAGAGTCCCGGTTTCTTCGGCCCCGGATCTTTATATCGAGGGGCAGAGCCAAGCGGCCCGCCAGCTTTATGAGCATGTGCGTTTGGTGGCTCCGACGGATATGTCGGTATTGGTGACCGGCGCTAGCGGTACCGGTAAGGAGTATATCGCCCGTCGGATCCACGAGCAAAGTAATCGTAGCAAGGCTCCGTTTGTCGCCGTGGATTGCGGCGCTCTTCCGATCTTTCGAATCAAGGAATTGGCGGCTTCCGAGTTCTTCGGCCACGTGAAAGGTTCTTTTACGGGGGCGATCGAGAACAAGACTGGGGCGTTTGTGGCGGCTCAAGGCGGTACGATATTTTTGGATGAGATCGGGAACCTGACGTATGAGGTACAGGTTCAGTTATTGCGTGCCCTACAGGAGCGCAAGGTAAAGCCGATCGGGAGCAATCAGGAGATCGCTATCAACGTGCGCTTGATATCCGCGACGAACGAGAACTTGCGGCAGGCGATCGAGAAAGGAGATTTCCGTGAGGACCTGTACCATCGTATCAATGAGTTCACGATCCGTATCCCGGACTTGAAAGAGCGAAAAGAGGATTTGCTCTTGTTCGCCAATCATTTTCTCGATCTGGCGAATAGCGAGCTCCAGAAAGATATCATCGGTTTCGACAACGATACCATGCAATTGTTCCAATCCTATTCTTGGCCGGGTAACCTGCGGCAGATGAAGAACGTTATCAAGTACGCTACCTTATTGGCGACCGGTCGATACATCACCCGCAAGGAACTCCCGGAGGAACTGACGGAGAACCTCTCTTCGCACACCAACATCCAGCTTAAGAACGTGGAGCATGAACGTGACCTTATCCGTAAGGCCCTCCAAGAGTGCGGCAATAATAAGACTCGTGCGGCCCAGTTATTGGGCATCGACCGGAAGACGCTTTACAATAAGCTGAAGATTTATCAGTTGGATTGAAAATTCCGTGTTTTATGTGAGTGCTTAAGGCCTATTGGGAGCCTCTGGCTTGTATGATGGGTCTGTTGCGAAATAGAAGCTTATTCTGACTATTTGCTTCATATTATACGAATATGTTGACATACCCTTCGTGCGAAAGTGACAAGATAATGAGATAGGCGTGGTAATAAACACGCTTTTTCTTGAAAAAGGGGCCGATTTTGTACACGATAGGTGGCGAAACCTGTTGCGATAGGTCGTATTGCCCAATGCCGATACTCGCGTTAGGCATTATGAGCGGTCGTGCATAGGGTTATGAGTACTCATGAATGGGCATTCTTACCGTGCTATAACCCTATCGTAACACTGCTTTTACCCTTTTCTTGCCTCAAAATATGAGATATGATGAATTAATTTCTCTGGAGCGAAAGGCTATTTTTCAGTATTCGTCTATCAACGAGACGAATGCTGTTTTTTCTTCTCGTATTTGGGAGCAATCCGTACCTTTGCCCGAAAAAATCGATTCTCCGAGACTTTGGTTTTCATTTTGTCAAATTGCCAGATGGCATGTTATTGCCAAGAGAAAATCGCTAGGGGCCTTCTCCACATCGGCACCAACCACCTTTGCCGGGAACAGTAACTTTGGCTGATAAGCTGATTGAATGGTTGGAGTAGGGTGAATAGTCTTTTATTGTTCTTTTTTAACATGGCATGAAATAAATATTGTCTATTTATCAAAGGTGTTTTCTTTGGGGCATTATTAATTATAGTTAATTGATGTGATAATATTTGTGCGTTTAAGAACTTCGCATTATAATAAAATCTACCTTTGCTGTTGATAATACTCAATAAGTTGATTAAAATATACAACTTCTTTTTTAAACGGTGTTATAGGGTAATACTTAAATGTTTACAGGATTAGGGAACAATACAACTTTAATAATATGAGAAGAATGATTCAATCAACAATGAAATGTGTCGCTATCGCGCTTTGCGTTCTATTGGCGGCGTGTACTACCGATGTGTACGAACCTAAGCCGGATCCGGTTCCGCCTACTCCGGAGAAGCCGGATCCGTCTTTGCCTAATGATTTCAATCAATCGACAGCTACTATTCGTCAAATGACTTTAACCGTAGAGGTGAATGATGAGTTCAATGGCCAGTATGATTACCAAGTATGGGTATATGACGTGAATCCTTTCTATGCCGATGATGCTAAACCATTATATGGTGGTGTGGCCAACGGGAATAAGCCGTATGTTCGCACGATGACATTGCCCCAAGCTTTAGAAACAATTTACATTATGCAGATTGATCCCCGAAAAGGAAAATCGGTGAAGACCGTATTAGTAGATCCCTCAATGAAGGATCTGGCTTGCGATTTTAAGCCAGCTTCTGCCGTTGGTACAACAACTAAATCTTTATTGAGAAGTGGAGAAGATAATTATAATTCAGGAAAAGCTAGATTGATTTCTGCCCAGGAGTTTTTTAATATGGCTTCTAAGGATAAAGGTTCTATTACTTTGTATGAAGGGGAGTATAAGCTTGTCGGAGAAGGTTATGAGGCAAAGGCCCTTACTCTGGTCGGAAGTGTGACATTATATGTAGAAGGGGCATTGTCTGTCTCAACTCTTATAGGAAGCAGTGGGGCTACTATTGTTTTGGACCAGAAGGGTAGTTTGAAAATCCTTGAAGCTGATGGACAATCACAAGGTAACGGCGCTAGGCTGGTTGTGAAAAGTGGAGCGAAGTTTGGAGAGCCGGATGATAGTTTTAAACCCGCTTACAAATTAGTTGATTATGATCTTGAGAACTATGGAGAAGTAATTCTTTCGGGATATAGATCGAAAAATCATGCTGTTGAGCTAATAAATTATGGTACGATTAAGGCTACTAATATTAATATGACAGCAGAAAATAGTGGCAATGGTGGACGGATAGAGAATCATTGTAAGATTAATGTTGAAGCCGGACTTTCGCTTTACAATGTTGGTATGTTCTTGGGTGCTTCTACTCTGCTTGAAGCAAGATATATGGATGCGAAAGAGATTGAGTGTGAAATGGAAAAATACTCGATTTTCAGAATTACGGATACAGATGATGTGTCAGGGCAGAATTTGGCATCTTTTAAAAGTTGGAACAAGATAGAGTGTAAGGATTCAGATTATGCCTTATTGGATTTCACGCAAATTAATTTATCGGGAGGAACGCTTTCGTTGGATGGGAATTTGGAATTGTTGGGAGACTTATGGAAAGGGAATGAACTTTCGAAAAATCTAACGTTGTCTGGTGGAAGTAAGCAGGTTGATAAAAACGCTTCAATTGCAATTCCTGCGGGCGATTGCACGGGTGATGGTAATCAAGGTTCGACAAATCCTCCTTCTAATCCTAATTATCCGATAGAAGTTCCCAATGGTCCCTACTATACATTCGCCATGGAAGATAATTGGCCTGCTTTTGGTGATTATGATATGAATGATTTGGTGTTGGGCATACAGAGTCAATTGGTTATGGACGGCGCAAACAATGTAGAAAGTATGATCTTAACTGTCAACTTGATTGCGGTAGGAGCTACAAAGACATTGGGAGCAGGTATCCAGTTTGATAGATTAACGACCGCCAAGATAACGAAAGCTTCTGTGCCGAATGGCGTGTTTGCCAATAATGGATATTTTGAATCGGCAAATGAAATAGAGTCGAATCCTTCTGCTGCGGTGCTACCTTTGTTTGATGATGCGCATAGGATTATGGGTAATGTGGATAAGCGAGTGCCCGTGAATACATTTAATAATGCTAACGATTATGGCATAAGAACTTTGCAATATGAGGTCGAATTCAACAGTCCTGTTTCATCAGATGATCTGGATATGTTCTATTTGAATTTCTTTATAGTAAATGGTGGTAATGCCCAGAATCGTTCAGAAGTCCATTTGGCTGGTTATAAACCGACTGATCGGGTTAAAGCTGAGACAAATAATTATGTTGCTAATGACCCTGACAATTCAGATAAGACAATGTGGGGATTTATTATCCCGATGAGTGATTTTAAATATGCGTCAGAAGTCGTTTCTATTGATCAAGCATACCCGGCATTTAAGGAATGGTCTGCTTCATCAGGCACAAGCCAGAAAAATTGGTATATGAATCCGGAAGAGAAATATGTTTATCATAAGCCGGTAAAGAAATAATAGTAGTTATATATTTATATATAAAATCCCCTAGCCAAAAATCGTCTTAGCTAGGGGATTTTCTTTGTCAGTCCAGCATCAAACTCATATAAGCCGTCCTCCCTTGGTACCCCATCAACTGTCGTGTTAGCGTTTGGTTATCCATTTGTTCCAAGTCTTTTTTGGAGACGGGGCTTTCGTGTTGTTTGGATAGCCAGAGGTGGATCATGCGTTTCGTGTCGATGATGCGGGCCATACCCATAGGTAAGGTACCCGGAGGGGTGGGAGGGGTATTGACCGTCGCTTGCGATATGTTATTTTGCAGGGTAAGCTCTTGCAATAGTAATTCCTTGATCTCTTCCGAGTCGTAAAGAAGTTCCTTGATAAAAAGCTTTTTGTCGGACGGCGCTGTACCCGCCTCAAGAGGCAGTGCGAAAGCCATGCCAACCACCTTCTCGTTCTCGTCCAAGGCTGTGTACATTCCTCCGTTATCTAATTGCAGATCCCGGAGTATTGTGATGAAATCATCCTGCGAGTGCAAGATACAGGAAGGGCGTTCACGTAATTTGCGGTTGAAATAAGCGAACAATTCGTCGGTTGTCGGTACCTCCGGTTGGATAACCGTTATCTTCGGGAGTTGAACCGGCGTATTCGGGCGGATATACGTCTCCGCGGAATAATCGAATGCCTCGGTATAACCCTGTTCCCGGTAATAGTCGAATAGCCAAGGATCGGCAGGGATCAAGGCGGAGATAGCGACCTCACGCCGTTCCATTTCCTCGAATGTCTCTTGCAAGAGTTGCCGCATAAGCCCCTGACCCCTTTCTTCCGGAGCCGTGCACACCCCGGAGATATAGGCCACCGAGATCTCGGTACCCAAATAAGTCATCGTATAAGGAACTATCTGCAAGGCAGATACTATTTTACCGTCCTTCTCGATGGTCATTGCGTTCTCGTCCTTGTAAACACGATCAAAATAAAGGCTGATAAATGCCTCGGAATCCCCGAAGCAGGTACGCCATAAGTTTACGATTTGTTGTTTCTTGTCCATAATTTATTTAGTTTGCGTAAGTTGCTTTTTTATTGCGGCACTCTTCTCTAATAGTATGGTAGGCTGATAAGAAAGCTTCGCTTGGCGCAACCCCGGTATGCCGAGATCCTCCTCCCGGTTCACGTAAGTATACTGTTCCGGAAGGTGAGAAGCGAACTCTTGGTTAATCACCGTATAGGCACCGTCGAAATTCACGTCCGCTTTCTCCACGTGAACCCCGAATGTATTATGGTTGATAGGGGCCCCGAAAGAGAAAGCGATAATCTCGTTATCAACCCGGAGAGCGCCACCGATCAGGCCTAGGCTGTCAAAATGATGTAAGGCATAGGTAAGGGAGCGACGTTCGTCATTAAGCTCTTCCTCGTCATTATCTCCATTGTTTGCTTTATACCATTTACATTCCAGTTTCAGGCATTGCGGTACGATATCCGGCGTGATAGGGACATACTCGTACGAATAACGTTTCTTGAAATTATTGATATGATTACGCTTGGATTGATATTTCTTACCCCGTAAGGTAGCTAAATCCTCCCGTAAATAAATATAGTCGAAATAATCCCGCTCCGGGATATAGAAAAAGCTTCCGGGAAGTGCGCCTTCCAGTTGCTCCTTGGCGTCGGGGGTGATACCCAGCATACAGAGCGGATGTCCATATTTTAAGGAATCCTCTTCTAGCAAACGAACGGCACCCGCTAAATCTCCATCCCCGACAGGCATCATATAGGCGAAACGGCTCTTGTCCTCGATCATGAAACGGATTAATAAATAGCCATCCACGATAGCGAATTCGCTGTCATATAAGAAACGCCAACTGCACATGTTCGCGAATGAGAAATCACAATTGCGATAATCGCTGGGAAATGTAAATGAGGTTATGATCTCTTTGTCTTCTAACCTAATCGGTTTAAACGGTATATCCATAAATTTTCTTGTACTGTTTTACAACTGCAAATATAAAACTAAAATGCATGTGCGAATGTTTAGAATGGGAATAATAAAGGTGATATAAATACCATCACGATTCCCATCACGATTTGTAAAGGTAACCCTACCTTTACATAGTCCATAAATGTATATTTTCCGGTGGACTTAACGAGTGCGTTAGGTGGCGTAGAGAAGGATGAGGCGAAGCATATTGTCCGTTATTTTGTTGTTTCGGGAAAAATGGCTAAACTTATAGGTTGAACAGCCATTTTGTAAAATAGGGGCTGGAGCTATTTTTGCAATATGAAATTCGCAACAATTAGGTTAAAACGAATGTTATTTTAATGTCTAACGAAAAGAAGATAAATCAGAGATGAAAAAGTACGATGCGATTATTATTGGTTTTGGGAAAGGTGGAAAAACCTTGGCGGCGGATTTGGCCAACCATGGATGGAATGTAGCTGTGGTGGAGCGTTCGACGGGTATGTACGGAGGTACTTGTATCAATATCGGCTGTATACCGACGAAAGCGCTTGTACATTACGCTCAAGTGACAGGGTATCGCAGACCTTCTACCTTCGAGCAATATGCGGAGGAGTTTAAGCAGGCGATCCTCGCCAAGGAGAAACTGACCTCTTTGCTTCGTGAGAAGAATTTCAAGAATCTGGATGATCGGGAGACCGTAACGGTCTATACCGGAGAGGCTTCTTTTCGTTCCCCTTATGAGATTGTCGTGAAAACGGATACGGACTCTTTCTTGCTGGAAGGCGAGAAGATATTCATCAATACCGGAGCCACGACGATTATTCCTACGATAAGCGGTATCGAGGATAATCCTTACGTATATACAAGTACTTCCATTATGGAACTGGAGAAACTGCCACGGCATCTGGTTATTGTCGGAGGCGGATATATCGGGCTGGAATTCGCTTCCATGTTCGCCGGTTTTGGGTCGAAGGTAACGATCTTGGAGGCAGGGGAGGTGTTCATCCCTCGTGAGGACCGGGACATCGCCGATTCGGTGAAGTCCACGCTAGAGAAGAAAGGGATCACCATTCATTTGAACACGGTTGTGCAGACGATTGAGCAGGATGTTGAGCGGGCTGCGGTGATCTGCCGTAACGCTATCTCGGGAGATACCTTGCGGCTGGATGCTGAGGCGGTGCTTTTGGCTACCGGCCGTAAACCGAATACGGAAAGCCTAAATCTGCAGGCCGCCGGAATACAGACGACTAATCGTGGCGCTATCGAGGTGGATAGTAAGTTGCGTACCAATATCCCTAATATCTGGGCGATCGGGGATGTACATGGCGGATTACAATTCACCTATCTGTCTTTGGATGATTACCGTATTATCCGGGAAGAGCTGTTTGGTAATGGTTTCCGGAGCTTGGACGATCGGGAAGCAGTGGCTTATTCCGTATTCATCGATCCTCCGTTGGCCCATGTCGGGTTGAACGAGACGCAAGCCCGTAAGATGGAGAAAAATATAAAGGTGGCCAGCCTGCCTGCCGCCGCTATGCCTCGTACCCGTACCATCGAGCAGACGGATGGCTTGCTGAAAGCCGTGGTAGATGCGGATACCGGGAAGATCCTAGGATGTACCTTATTCTGCGCCGAGTCCAGCGAAGTCATAAATACGGTTAGCTTGGCGATGCGTCTCGGGCAAGATTACACATTCCTTCGGGATTCGATATTCACCCATCCGTCGATGAGTGAGGCTTTAAATGATCTATTTGGATTAATAAAATAAAAACATAAATATGAAAACATCAAATATTGGATTAATCGGCTTGGCCGTGATGGGCGAGAACCTTGCGTTGAATATGGAAAGTAAGGGGTTCGCCGTATCCGTTTATAATCGTACAGCGCCGGGAGAGGAAGGCGTGGTAGACCGCTTCATGAGCGGTCGTGGAAAAGGAAAGAATTTTATAGGAACCCATACGATACAGGAATTTGTTGAGTCTATCGAGCGTCCTCGCAAGATTATGCTGATGGTAAAAGCGGGTGCCCCGGTGGATGAGCTGATGGCTCAATTGATTCCTTACTTATCACCCGGCGACGTGATTATTGATGGTGGTAACTCGGATTTCCATGATACGGAACGCCGGGTGAAGGAGATGGAGGCGCATGGGATGTACTTCGTAGGTACCGGAATCTCCGGAGGCGAGATCGGTGCCTTGTACGGACCTTCCGTGATGCCGGGTGGTTCGCCTGCTGCTTGGCCTTTGGTGAAGGATGTCTTGCAAAGCATCGCCGCCAAGTTGGACGACGGGACGCCTTGTTGCCAATGGATTGGTCCGGGTGGAGCCGGCCATTTCGTGAAAATGGTACACAATGGTATCGAGTATGGAGATATGCAGTTGATTTCCGAGGCGTATTCTTTATTGAAGAATCGTCTGGATCTGGACAATGAGGCCTTGGCTCGTATCTTTGAGGATTGGAACACGGGAGAGCTGGATAGCTACCTGATCGGTATTACGGCCGATATTCTCCGCTTCAAGGACGAGGCGGGGGAGGGCTACCTGCTAGATAAGATATTGGATGCCGCCGGCCAGAAGGGTACCGGTAAATGGAGCGCTATCGCCGCTATGGACGAGAATGATCCGCTGACATTGATTACCGAGGCTGTTTATGCCCGTATGCTTTCTTCCATGCAGGAAGAACGGAAAAAAGCGTCCTCGCTTTATCCGAAGAGTGGCGTGCTGGGGCAGACCTTGATCTCGGAGAAAGAGATCAAGCAGGCTTTGTATGCCGCTAAGTTGGTTTCCTACGCACAGGGATTCTCTTTGTTGTGCCAAGCCTCCAAGCGATATGATTGGCAGTTGGATTACGGTACGATCGCCAAGATTTGGCGGAAGGGATGTATCATACGCTCTGTCTTTTTGGAGAAAATTACGCAGGCTTATGAGAAGAACCGGAATCTGGAGAACCTCTTATTCGATGAGTTCTTTATTCAAAAGATCGAGTCTTCCTTGTTGGCTTGGCGGCAAGTGGTAGCCGAGGGTGCCTTGCATGGAGTGGCTTTGCCGGCGATGAGCTCGGGGTTGAGCTATTTCGATGGACTGTCTACCCTGCATTCCGCCGCTAACTTGATTCAGGCCCAGCGGGATTATTTCGGGGCTCATACTTATGAGCGGGTCGATTGGGAGCGTGGTAAGTTTTTCCATACCAACTGGACGGGTGAGGGAGGAAAGACGGTTTCTGGAACTTATAACGTATAAAGACATGAAGAAAGCAGATAATCAATTATTAGTTATATTCGGGGCGTCGGGCGATCTTACCAGTCGCAAGTTGCTTCCCTCTTTGTTCGAGTTATATGTTCGTGGCTTGCTACCCGACCGCTTCTGCATCTTGGGAGCCGCCCGTACCGCTTATGGCGATGAGGAGTTCCGTGCGGAGCAACATACGCATATCTTGGAGGCACAGAAGGGAAAGACCTACGACGAGGGCTTGATCGATGACTTCTTGGAGAATGTTTATTACCTCGCCTTCGATTCCACCAACGCCGATGAATACTACAAATTGCGTGAGCGCATCGAGTTCTTGCAAGAGAAACATGACTTGCCGGATAAGATCATCTATTACTTGGCTACCCCGCCGGTGATGTACGAGATCGTCCCGCAATGTTTGCTGGAGAGTGG
>OHQE01000862.1_pt1 | contig 11065 bp, 20 predicted proteins | sample 1577931 | NCBI WGS metagenome assembly OHQE01 (sample SAMEA3879552, study PRJEB24766) | human gut metagenome | biome: human-associated habitat; feature: feces | place: USA | collected 1985/1987 | reverse complement strand
TCTTTCTCGTTCCTCCTTTATCTTACAAATACATAATACCACCATTATAAATATATGTCAATTATAAAATAGATGTTTTTTAATAATTATTTAAAGTCAATATAAGGCTATATGGCGCTTGTTTTAATTTTGGGTATTGTTTATGGTGTTAAATGCAAATACCTTACCACAACTCCATATTGGCTTTGTGGTGTTTGATATGACATAAAAAAGAACGATATTTATATCGTTCTATATAGTACCATAATAAGAATAGATTCCAAAAATATTTCTTTTGACAATAATTGTCTCACCAAAATACTTAAGCGCTATAATTCGTGACATTCCTTTTTGACCAACAACTTTACCTTGATAATAATATCCATTGTGTTTAATAGTCACTATTTCATTGTTGGTAAATTTTTTGCTCAATAATTTCATGGTTGTTCTCACTCCTTTTCTTTACAATGTTTTTAGCCCAATAATATATTTCTAATTCTTGTTTGCTTGGATGATAAAAACCACTCTCTATCCCAATTATCAAGAACAAGAGTTCTTCTTGAACTTTTTCAATTTCATCATCATTCATCATATAATATCACCTTCTTTTGTGCAAGGCTTTGTTGAACTGATATTACTCGTTGATTTTTTGAACCCCTCCATTTTAAAGTCAAATCCTTTTCTTCTTCTACAAATCGCCCATCAATAAGAATGTCAATATTTTCTAAGATTTTGCGAAGTCTTTGTTGGCAATGCCAACTTGAACTATAAGTTTCATAATCTTGTGCCATTATATCCACAAGTTCTTCCCAAGTATACCCCGACCATAGCCAAATGCTTTTTTTAGGAAAATCTCCTTTGAACCATGTGGTCAACAACCAAGTTGCTAATACGTTTCTTGGGTGCAATGGCTCTCCACCTAACACGCTAATACCTGCAATGTGTTTGTTTATTGTTGGTTTAATTTCATTCTCATAAACTTCTTTAGTAAATGGTTTGCCAACATTAAAATCTTGGATATCTTTGTTGAAACATCCACGACAAGCGAATTCACAACCTGAAAAGAAAATACTTGTACGAATTCCTTCACCATTTTCTATTGAGAAGTTCTTAATCTTAACATAATTACTCATATAATCCCCCCATCATAACTTGTGCGTAAACCATTTGTGACAAATCATCTATGGTGTCAATTGACTTAATATATTTTTGTTCTAAATCTAATTTTTCCATTTCTAAGACATCGTAGTCATGACATAGTTTTTGATATTTTTTCAACAAATTAAAACAATTAATAATCAAAGCATAGAAATGGTCAAACTCATAATCATTTTGGTTGTATGGAGAACCATCTTTTTTAATAAAAGATTTAAGAATCTCCAAATATTCTTCCTTTTCTAAAAATTCATCTTCATGCACATTAATCACCATCCTTTACTTTGTGCATTTCATTGTACATACACTCAATTTCGATTCTTAATTCTTTGTTTTCTTTTCTTAATTTTAAACATTCATTCACCTTTTGGTCAAGCCTATACTCCATGGCACGAGTTTGAATTTCCAATATATCATAGTCAACAAGTAACTCATCATAAGCATCGACCAAATTTCTCAAACATTCAAAGTCAAATCCACCGATAGCATACGCTTGACCATCAATGAATTCTTCTCCTTTGGCATCAGCTTCTAATCGTCTCAACGTTTCCATATAGTCATCGTGAGAAAGTATAATATCTTCTTTAAGTTCTTCACACATATTTAATTACCTCCAATCATATTCGCATATTACACTGGAAAGAAACGGTTTTCTTCGAATTTAATATTTAATTTTTTTATTTTTTCCAAATTCCAAATCCCCAAACAAGTAAAGTATTTAACCCTAACGCCCGTGGTTATAAAAGGTCTAACAACGTACAAACATTCTTTTGCTACATTATCCCAAACCCACATATTAGGCTTTAAATCTTCAAATTTGTATGGTTTGTTTAAATAGATATTTTGCAATTCCTTTTCACTTTTGACTCCAAAATGTTCACACAAATTTATCACTGTCATTTTCATGCAATGAGTTTCATACCTATAATCATGAACATCATCAAGAATTTTAGAATACTTTTCTTTTAGTTTAAAATGTTCTTCGATTAACTCTTTAAACATGTTTAATGCTAAATCTAATTCACATCCATGTTGTTGCTTTAGCCTCTTATTATAGGCAATACAACAATTACAATCACCGACATCATTGCAACCACAACTTGTAAATATATTGATTAAATCAAAAGCTTCTTCATACTCTCTTTTAGTTTTCATCGTTCCATCGTCTCAACTTTCTCAACTATATCTACAATCGCTTCATTGTAACCCTTATTCATTGAAAAATCTAAAACATCACTAAATAATGCTGGCAATTCTTCTTCGACAAATTCTTTATAATCATAAATTTCATATACAAGAGTTTTATGATATCCGCAATAATTACTTTTGGGGCTTGGAGAACTAATAGCAATATAATTTTCTTTAAATACCATATCATGAGAGTTAAATCCTCTCGTCATACTTTCAACATATGCTTGTGCTAATTGTTCCAAGTTAACAAACTCTACCCCATCAGTTCCTTCTAATAATTCTACATCCTTATCTTTCATCATTTTTAAACGCCCACTCCTTCCAACTATCATCCCACGCATCGGTTTCGCATTTGTTTACCCCAAATGGATAGGCGTGCGTTAATTGTTTACACGCTTTATCTAATGCTTGTTCACATTTATCATATTTTTCAACCAAATCATAATATTTATAAATCAAATTTTCAAAAGCATCGTAAATAGCAGGACAAGTCTTTACACCATAGTTCAAATGCGTTAAATAATCTTCTTTGCTCCATTCATTTGTGTCAACTATATCATTTATTGAAATTTTTCTTGTATCGCCATTTCCATCGCCTATGTAAAGACCTGGATTTTCGCCATTTGTAGCATATCTAATTGGAATGTTATGCTCTTCACATAATTTAAACAATAATTCGTAATTAATCTTTTTCATTTCTATCACTCCTTTAACGCCCAAAATCTACCATTTTCAAATCTAATTCCACCATAAATACCTCTAAGGTATATAAGCTGACAAAAATAATATACATTAACAATCTCTACAATATGTCTTAACCTATGGTCATATACCATCATGCCTTTTCTAAGTTCATCAAGTTTGTATGAGTGTGCATAATATCTAACATTATCTAAAATACCTACATCTAACAAATTTACCCTCCTATTAATCTTTATTGCCAAGGAATATTAGTGCTGTTGCATATAGAACAAGCCAAATCAAGGCAATTTTAATCGCATGATAAAATATGAATACTCCAAGCCATGCAAGTAATAAACAAATTATTAATTGAACTATTTTATTTTTATTCATTATAATTTCCTCAACGTAAATAAACAACCACCCAAAGCACAAATATAAATAACAATACTCATGATTGCTAAACATACATTTCCTTTGATGATAGCATTGGCTATATTACATAGCGAAGTAATAATCGCCAATAAAAAACAAATAAGTTGAAACATTTTTGATTTTTTCATTATTGTAACTCCTCAAACATATTGATATATACTTTTTCGCCATCAATGTTAATTTCTCGCGGTTGGTATCTCGACAATTCGTTACTTATCTCTACTATATCATCAAAACCAATAAACGAACTTTTTTTATGTAAAACATCAAGGCATTTTTCTACATAAGAATAACTATTTTTACCACCCCTAAAATATACATATTTATTATTTTCATAAGTATCAATCAAAACACGATATATTCCTTGTCGCAAGCTAATAATTTTGTACTTTACAATGCAATAAGTATCCTTATTTTCTTTAGTGTAATCGCTTGGAACAAATATTATTAAAGCAAGAATATTTTTATTAATAGCTATCAACGTACCTCCACTATGAAAATCATTTAATTTTTTTAATGCGTTTTTGTCAACGTTTGCACCAAAGCAAGCACCGCCAATCTTACAACCAAGGCAATCATGACATTTTTTGTTAAGAATATTATTAACATCATCAACATCATAAACCAACTCATCACCCAACAACGAATAATACGTATCAAACATCATTTCTTGATAGAATAGAAAGTGTTCATATCCGTCAAGACTGTAATAAATTTTCATTTTTAAATCCTCCTTATCTATCTTATAACACTATTTTATACTAAGTGAATAATATTGTCAATATGCATTTGATTATATTTTGTAAAAAAATAAGGGATATTAATCCCTTATTTTAGTCAATACATTTACACATCCTTATTTTCATAAACTCTTTCAAATGATTTTTGACAATCGTATACTTGGTGGTTTATTCTATTTGAACAAATACCTAAAACCACATCTCTCCAAAACTCTTTTTCCTTGTCACTAGATGACAAAAAATCTAAGTGTAGTATTAAAATATCTAGTAAGTGCGGTAATTCAATGTGTAACAATCTAGCTACAAATTCTCCATCTTCTTTATCCCACTCTTTTTCAATATCGTGTTTTCCAATATACATTTGTCTTGACGAATCAAAAAACATTATCTCTCACCTCATTTTTTCTTTGTTTCATTTTCTTTTGGAAGTCCTTCGTTTTCTAACAACGCTCTTTTCGATAATTCCTCTTTTGCTAATCTCAATGCCTCGGTCAAAGTTTGAACACGATTATCTAGAAATTCGCAAACGCCTTGAATTTTAATAATATTTTCTCTTAATTGTTTATTTTGGAGTTGTAATAATTCATTTAATTCTTCATTATTGGTTGTTTTGTTGTTTTTATCCATATTGTTTCCCCCTTAATTATTTTTATTATGCTTAACCCTTAATTCAACTTCTTGTTGCTTTCCTTTGTTGAAGGCAGACTTATAATCTCCAGTTAAATAACCAGTTACACGTCTTAATTGTTGAATGTTTTCGCTATTACACATAGGGCAATGGTCATTAAATTCATCGCAATACCCACAATCTAAGCAAGTATCATTAGGCACATTAATTGCAAAGTAAGGAATATCTTTATCCATAGCATAATTAACTATTTCCTCTAACGCTTTTAAATTATTTTTACATGTTGACTCTAGTTCTACATAAGTAATACATCCTGCTGAACTATATCCTGTCAATTGGCTTTCAATGTCAATTTTTGTAAATACATCAATATTTTTCCAAACAGGCACATGAATACTATTTGTAAAGAAATCTTTATCAGAAACATTTTTAATTACACCATATTTATCTTTGAATTTTTTCATTGCGGTAAAGCATAGGTTTTCCGCAGGTGTATAATAAACACCAAAATTTAATTTATATTCTTGCTTAAACTCATTACATCTATCTTTAAACAATTGTTCAATTCTTTTTGCTAATTCCACACCCTCTTTTGTTGTATGGTCTTTACCAATTAAGATTTGAAGCGTTTCTGCTAACCCTAATTGACCTACCGCCAAAGTTCCATGTTTTAAAGCACTTCTAATACCTTCTTCGGGAATATATCCTTCCATTAGCCCATTCTCATACATAAATTGTGCGGATTTAGGTGATTGATTGCAAATCCAATCAAATCTTTCAAGAAGCATATCTTTTGCTTCATAAATTTTTTCATCAAGATAGGAAATAAACCTATTAACTAAACAATACTCGTCTTCCAATATAGCTTCTACCCCATACTTGTTTATCGCATTTGTTTTTACTTCCATCGCCAAAGTGGGCATAATGATTGTTACAGGACAAATATTTCCTCTTCCATCTTTTAATTGACCAAATCCATTTATATCCCATCCATTTGCAGTCCTGCATCCCATGGTTGAAAAATATGTCTTTGGGTCATTTATATCATATCCTTGATTACCGCTCCAATCTACATTCGCATAATTAGGATATAGCCTTTGCGAAGTCGACTTTAATGCCAATTTAAATAAGTCGTAGTTTGGTTCTCCTTCTTTGCGATTTACGCCTTTCATACATTGAAAGATTCCGCAAGGAAATATAGATGTCTTATGAAGTTTGCCAAGCCCTTCAATAGACACTTCTAATAATGCTTTAGTAACCATTCTACCCTCTGGTAATGTACAAGTGCCATAGTTAATGCTTGTGAATGGCAATTGATTACCACTTCTTGATTGTAGTGTATTGAGGTTATGGTACATGCCTTCGACTGCTTGTCTCGTTTCTTTCTCCGTCATTTCCAAGGCATATCTATAGATGTTATAATCATACTTTTTACATTTATCGTTACCAATTTCAAATTCAAATCCAAGATATTTGTCAAAATTTTTAGAAATATCATTCCAACCGCCAATATATTTTAAGCCATCGATATAATGTTTTTTAAATGATTTTTTAACATATGGAACCATCGTCCAATCTAAATGCGTTGCACTAACCCCTCCAAATTCTTGTAATGATTGTAATTGAAATACAACTGCTACTAATTGAAATGCAGTATTAATACTATTTGCAGGTCTAACATCAGTTTGGCGTGTGTTGAACCCTTTTGCCAATAGCTTATCAAACGGTATGCTGAGGCAATTGTGCATCCCCACTGCATAACTATCTAAATCATGTATATAAATTTCATTGTTTAAGTGATTCTTCTTAGATGTCTCGCTCATACAATTATTTAAAGCATAATCTTTTGTTATTGCTCTGCTGGCTTCGCCCATTCTTCCGCCAAAAGAACGCTCATCGACATTAGCATTTTGATTTTGAATATTTTTAGCCTCTAGTTTTTCTGCTACCTCATTCATTAAATATTCTTTGCTGTTTCTTACTAACTCTCTCTTATATCTATATCGAATAAACGCCCGAGCGACATCAACATACCCAAAATCACAAAGTGTACTCTCTATATTATTTTGAATTTCTTCAACATTAATATCATTATTCACTTTTTTAATCTTAACGTACACACTACGTAAAACCTTGTCAATATCTTTGTCAAAAGCATTTGCCGACCCATAAACTTCTTTGAATGCCTTTGTGATAGCAATTTGAATTTTTGTTACATCAAATTCTACCTTTCTGCCATCTCTTTTTGTTATTTTCATAAATTTCCTCTCTTTCTTTTTAATATAAAATCAATTAGCCAATATACCATTTCAACAAGCAAAACAATAATAAATATAAATAATCAACACATATATAAACAAACACATTTTGACAAGCAATGATATTATCATAATCGATATAATAATTCTATAATCAATTCCTGCTTTCCAACCATCTTGCAATACTTCAAAAAACAATTTCATGTTTTACATCCTCACAAGAATATTATCTACTTTATCATATACATCGATATAGACTTCTTTTGCATTTCCATTGTTTGTCACTTCAAACAAACGCTTATCTACACTTGTTGCTATGATAGCTTTATTGTTTTGCAATGTCTTACAAGACCAAACAATAAACGTGTTAAAATTATCGAAAGAAAAACTATCATCGTTTTCATATTTTTCTTTGTAATAATCCCAAATGAGTTCTGTTGCAATATTTAAAAAAGTATCTCCATCCATATTTATCACTCCTTATCTAATTCAATACCTTCGATTTCTGCTCTAATTTTTAAACAACGAATATAATTACCCATATACCTCTTTTGCTCTTTCAATAATTCTAATGAACATTTTGGCGTAAATGTCAATGTACCAGCTTCATATTTGACTGTCATCGCATCCAATTTATCATAACGGATTTTTGCTTGAAAATACTCACCTCTAAACCTTTCTTTATAATCGTTGCTATTCATCATTTCGATTGTATCTTCTAGTTCTATGATTTTTTTCATTTTATCCTCCTTATTGTTCCCATGATATAAATATTTCTTCTTGTATATCCATCGTATTGATTACTCTTACATAATAATATTTTTTCTCAAAAAAGTCAACAACTTTTTTAATAGCCTCATTTGTTGCATTATTATCGTTTGACACATATATGCTTGTTGATAACTTTCCATTTTTTGCACTATTAAAAATGCTTTCGCTCGCTAATGTAATTAATCTAGCACTTTCTTTTTTGTATAATTCCAAATATTTTAATTTTGATATAGCTTTCATATCATTTGCATTTGGAAAATTATCAATATCAATACTCTTTTCATCAGCAATGTTATCGACTTTTGTTGTCACTTCTTCTAACATTTAATTTTCCTCCTTCAACAATCCACATAAAAATGTTTGGCGTGCTTGAACACCGCTTGTTCGTGTAGCGTGTATTAAAGCATCTGTTTTAGCACAAAGAATACATCTTTTCTTAGCCCTAGTAATCATTGTATATAGTAATTCCTTATTCAATAATTTATATGCTGTATAATCTAACGCTCCAATCACAATATCTCTTTGAGAACCTTGAAATTTATGGCAAGTGATTGCATATGCCAAATCAATAGAATCAAACATTTTATAATCAACTTCGACTTCTCCACATAAATCAAAGTCACAAACAAATGAATTGTTTTTATAATCAATTGAAATAACTTTGCCTTGATAACCGTTGAACACATCCACAAGACCATCGCTTGTCTCAATCTTTGTTTTATTTTTTGTGTTAATAATTCTGTCGCCTACATATATTGAATAATCCTTATTAATTTGTAGTGGTTTACCCCTAATATAAGCGTTGCTTAACAAATATTTTTGAATATGTCTATTAAGGCTCAAACAAGACGAATCTCCTTTATTTCGCATTGGTGAAATAATTTGTATTTTAGATGTATCTTGGGTTGCCTCTACGCTCTTTTCATAATATTTTAAAACATATGGCAATGTCAATTTATTTTCAACATAGGTTTGTAATAAAAAATCTTTCATTTCTCCTCTAATGTCATTTCCATAAAAATCATTAGAACATAATGGCTCTTTCATTCTTACCTTTGTAGCCTCTGTTATAATGGCGGACTTTTTAGCTTGTCTAAATATTTGCGTAAATTCAACCACTGGAACAACTCCACTATTAACAATATCTCTAAATACCGAACAAGCACCAAGCGATTCTAATTGTGCTAAATCACCCAACATAATTAGTTGTTTTCCATCATCAATAGATTGTACTAATCTGCAAAACAACTCCCCGTCAACCATAGAACTTTCGTCAAGAATAACGCTATCCATCAACGGATTATCCCTATTCTTTAACCATTCTCCGCCATCTCCAAGACCATATCCTAATAATCTATGAATTGTTGAACCATCTTGCCCCACAACTTCACCTAATCTTGACGCAGCCATACCAGACAAAGCAGTTAAATTATAACATTCATTAGAACAAGAAATAATGCCTTTTACAACAGTTGTTTTTCCAGTACCAGCAGGAGAGTTAATGGCTAAAACATTTTTGCTTAACGCCAATTTAATTGCATTGGCTTGCTCATCGCTATATTTAAATCCTTGCTCTTCTTCTACTTGAGACATTCTTTTATTAAATTCTTCTACTTCATCTTTACTCATTTGTCTATCTTGTTTTAACAATCTCATCAATTCACGACAAATACCCACCTCTAAATTCCTAGTTTTAACCATGGATATTTTAGTTCGTTCCTCGTTTCTCCATACAATGTTTTTATCAACCAATTCATCCAAGGCATCTCGTGTCGATAAAATAATTTTTTTCTTAGTTTGCTCATCTAAAACCATATCAGGAAATAATGTATAAACCTTATCTACAATTTGTTGCGAATTTAACCATGTATCACCATTACTATTACTTTCTAGTAATGTGTGCATAATATATCCCCCGATTCGATATGTGCTAAATTTCTTAATGCCGACTTTTAATGCTATTTCATCCGCTTTAGCCCAACCAATTCCAGGAACATCTATAATCAACCTATAAGGGTCGTGTTGTATCATATAGACCGCTTTTGACACATCTGGATAAATATTAGCTATAGTTTTAATAGTGTTCGCAGTTAAGCCATATTGGCTCATAGCACTAATAAAACTAAAATATTTTTTATTAAGCGTAAATCTTTCAATTAACTTCTTTGCACTAGACTCTCCAATCCCCTTAACCTTAGTAATTGAATCAATGTCTTCGCTCGCTATAACTTCGATTGGATTATCATACACCTCTTTAAATGATTTAATTTGCCGAGGGGTTAAAATAATTCCCAAAAAGCTATCAACATTCATCTTATCGACATCAATTGACTCATTAACAAAAACAATGTCTACTTGCTTTCCATACTTTTCATCATTAACCCAATTTCCAATAAGCGAATAAACAACGTTTGATTTTGGTTCTGGAAATATCCCTTTCGCAATAAACGTTTCATTGCTTTCAATATCGAGAAGGGAATAGATACCCCAATCTCCTTTGCGATATACGATTTTCTTAACGTATACACTTGTTTTAATTTCATTCATATAACACTATCTCCCTCCTAATATGACAGAGTAGTCCACGCTTCAACTAACTCCTTTTTTTCATCAGTATCTATCCATTTTTCTTTGCCCTTATCAGTAACTATTTTTTTCTTCTTAAACTCTTCTTTGAATGTATTGACCTTTATTATACTATTTAACTTAAATGGTTGTTTTAGAAAATTAAATCTATTTTTGGTATTCGTAGAAATAATTTCACCATTTTGTAAGTTATATAATTTCATATAAGGTTTACACTCATCTCTATAAGTTTTATACTCTACTACATAATAAATTGATTTTAAATCATTGTTTGAATAAACAATGTTTCCAACAAAGTCACTTTGAACTCTTAATATAAGTTTAAGCGGTATACTTTTATTTTCAATCTCTTTTTCTATATCTTTTAAAAACGAAATGCAATCAAACTCACTATATCTTTTTGGTGTTTTTTTATTACAATATTGACCAACCTTTTCAATATCTACTTCATATGATTTAATTATCTTCTTTTCTTTTGGAGCATATTTTAGTTTATATTCGCTATCAAAAACAATATTATCACTCGTTGAAAATTGCTTCTTATTATAAAATCTATCAAAATAATCTAAAATTGTCAATAACTTTTGTGACTTTCCAAACTCTTCAAAAAAATCTAACATAATTAATATTTTTACCATTCC
>OHQE01000854.1_pt1 | contig 11189 bp, 8 predicted proteins | sample 1577931 | NCBI WGS metagenome assembly OHQE01 (sample SAMEA3879552, study PRJEB24766) | human gut metagenome | biome: human-associated habitat; feature: feces | place: USA | collected 1985/1987 | reverse complement strand
GTGGGGCAACAATTAGAAAGAAAATACTGCATGAATCTGGTAAAATCATTATATAAATTAAAGGAGAAGTCACTATGAGTAAAAAAACTATAGAATATGCAAAAAAACTAGTATCGCAGATGACAATAGATGAGAAGATAAGTCAGATGCTGTATGAGTCACCGGCTATAGAAAGACTGGGGATACCGGAATACAACTGGTGGAATGAGGCTCTTCATGGAGTAGCAAGAGCCGGTGTTGCTACAGTATTTCCTCAGGCGATAGGTCTTGCGGCAACTTTTGATACTGACCTGATAGAAAAGATCGGAGATGTTGTATCAACGGAGGGTCGTGGAAAGTTCAATGAATTTTCAAAAAAGGGTGATCACGGAATATACAAGGGACTTACCTTCTGGGCACCTAATGTAAATATATTCAGAGATCCAAGATGGGGCAGGGGACATGAGACATACGGGGAAGATCCGTACCTGACAGGTAAGCTTGGCTGCGCATATATAAGGGGATTACAGGGAGATGATCCGGATCACTTAAAATCGGCAGCCTGTGCAAAGCATTTTGCGGTACACAGCGGTCCGGAAGCCATAAGACATGAGTTTGATGCGAAAGCATCAAAGCATGATATGTATGATACATATTTGTATGCCTTCAAGCGATGTGTAAAGGATGCAAAGGTTGAGGCTGTCATGGGGGCTTACAACAGGGTAAATGGAGAACCTGCCTGCGGAAGCAGGACACTGCTTAAGGATATACTGCGTGACGAGTTTGGATTTGAAGGTCATGTGGTGTCAGACTGCTGGGCAATACTTGATTTCCACGAACACCATCATGTGACGGATACAGTTGAGGAATCGGCTGCTATGGCTGTAAACAACGGCTGTGACTTAAACTGTGGAAGTGCATTTTTACATCTTAAGGATGCTTATGACAAGGGACTGGTTTCAGACGAGGCAATCACGGCAGCAGTAGAAAGGCTGATGGAGGTGCGTATTCGTCTGGGCATGATGAAGGATTATCCATCGCCATATGAGGACATATCGTATGAGGTTGTAGAATGTAAGGAGCATGTGGAGCTTTCTGTGGAGGCTGCCAGAAGAAGTCTTGTACTTTTAAAGAATAAGGACAATTTCCTGCCTCTCGACAGAAAAAATGTTAAAACTATTGCGGTTATCGGACCAAATGCCAACTCCAGGGATGCGCTTATAGGAAATTATTATGGTACCTCATCAAGATATATCACTCCACTTGAGGGATTGCAGCAATATCTTGGAGAGGATACAAGAGTGCTTTATGCAGAGGGCTGCCATCTGTACAAGGACAAAGTACAGGGACTTGCAGAGGAAAAGGACAGATTTAAGGAAGCCCTCATCATGGCAGAACAGTCAGATGTGGTCGTAATGTGTCTTGGACTTGATGCAACTATAGAAGGTGAAGAGGGTGATGCCGGAAATGAATATGCAAGCGGTGACAAGCTGGGACTTATGCTTCCGGGACTTCAGGAGGAACTTTTAGAGGCTGTTGCAGCAGTAGGAAAGCCGGTAATACTTGTGCTGTCAGCAGGAAGTGCGATAGATCTTTCCTGGGCAGAAGAGCATGTGGATGCCATTATAGACAGCTGGTATCCGGGAGCCAGAGGCGGAAAGGCTGTTGCGGAAGCTATATTCGGAGAGTATAGTCCGAGTGGAAAACTGCCGGTTACATTTTATCAGGGCACCGAAAATCTCCCGGAGTTTACGGATTATTCAATGGCTCACAGGACATACCGCTATACAAATGAGAATGTGTTATATCCATTTGGATATGGACTGCATTATGGTGAGACAAACTATGATGGAATGTCAGTGGATAAAGCAGAAAGTGATGTAAACGAATCTGTCGAGGTGTTTGTAAATGTGACAAATGACAGCAGATATACTGTAAATGAGATAGTTCAGCTCTATATCAGGCACGTTGATGCTGCAGAGTATGAGCCGGGATATCAGCTAAAGGGGATTGAGGTTGTAAAGCTTGAGCCATATGAGACTAAGAAAGTAAAGCTGACTCTTTCGCCAAGGGACTTTGCTGTGATAGAAGAGGATGGAAGCTGTGTAGCTGTGCCGGGAATTTATGAGATATCCGCAGGAGGACAGCAGCCTGATGACAGAAGCACAAAGCTCACAGGCAAGCGGACAGAGCGCATTGATATCACAAGATGTGGAGAGAAAACAGGGGTAGATTATTAATAATAAATATGTTATTCTATAATTAATGACAAGTTAAAACAGACTTTAGGAGCGGACATATGTCGGCTCCTTTAAGTGATTTCAGAGGAATTGTTTATGAGAAGACCAATATGGAATGCCATTGAGAGAAAGCTTGATGATTATTCACTCAGAAAAAAATTCTACATATTTTATGTACTTTGTGTCATGCTGCCGCTCATAGTGACTGATGCAGTGGTGCTTTCCATCGTAGAAAATGCTGAAAAAGAAAGCAGCAGACATGAAATGTCGAGCATAGCAAGTGCTGTGGGATATAATCTGAACAGCATGGTCAATAACGCAGAAGAGGCAGCTAAGAGTATCTACACCAGCAAGCGCATAGACGATTTTATATCAAAGGAATACACAAGCTCTGCTGAGTATGTATCAGAGTATCAGAGCTTCTTTCAGGATACACTTTTTGAAAACACACTTGGAATGAGCAATATAGTATTTTTTCTGTATGCTGACAATCCTACAATAGTAAATGGCGGAAAAGTAAATGATATGTCTGCTGTAAGAAATACGGATTCTTACAGACTTCTGGAGCAGAAGGAAAGCGGAGGACTCTTTTTTGTATATGAAAAAGGCGTAGCCGGATTGTCAGATGAAAGACATATGATTTATATGAAAAAGCTGGATTTTTACTCATCTGATATCGAAAAGGTACTCAAGATAGAGTTTAATTATGGCAGCATGATGCGTACTTTTAAGAATATGAATTATGATAATGAAGTGCTTATCTGCCATGGAGATGACATAGTGCTGTCAAATGGGGCCTACAGTGGAGTCAACAAACCATTTAAGACATTGGAGGCGATTGGGAAAATAAGCGACTCCGTATACAGGCAGAAGCTCTCTTTGTATGGCTGTGATCTTGATATATATGTGTTTAAGACACGCAGTAATATATGGAGCATGCTTATGCACAATGCACCGATTATTGTTTTTCTGATGCTTATAAATGTATTCTTTCCACTTTGTCTGTTCAGTATCTTTAACCATTCCTTTACGAGCAGGATATTACAGCTTTCAAAGGTATTTAAGTCAGTTGACAGCGAAAAGCTTGTATCTATGACTGACAGGGAGAGCAAAGATGAGATCGGCAGCATGATAAAAAATTACAACAGGATGGTAAGCCGCACAAATGACTTGATCCAGACTGTATATAAGAATAAGCTAAAAGAGCAGGAGATGCTTGTAAGTCAGAAAAACGCAGAGCTTCTTGCACTGCACAGCCAGATAAATCCGCACTTTCTGTTTAATGCGCTTGAGAGCATACGAATGCACAGTCTGCTGAAAAAGGAAAATGAGACGGCTGATATGGTCGAAAAACTCGCCATCATGCAAAGACAGTATGTGGAGTGGGGAAATGATGCTGTAACCGTTGCAAAGGAATGTGAATTTGTAAAAGCCTATCTGGCATTGCAGAAATACCGGTTTGGCGAGCGACTGAACTATAACATAGATATAGAAGCAGACTGCATGGAATGTCAGGTGCCAAAACTTACGCTTGTAACCTTTGTTGAAAATGCCTGTGTGCATGGCATAGAAAGTAAAGCTGCTCCGGGCTGGATATTTGTGCGTATATTCAAAAAAGCCGGGTTCATGCATATAGAGGTTGAGGATACAGGCAGCGGAATTGATCCGGATGCTCTTGAAAAAATGAAAAGTAACATGAAAAATGCAGATATCGATATGTTAAAGACCGGTGGCAGAGTGGGTGTGATAAATGCCTGCCTGCGTATCAAAATGGTAACGGAATCTAAAGCAGTATTTGATGTGGACAGTGAGGAAGGCTGCGGTACGACTGTTATGATAAAAATACCGGAAACATATTTATAGGGAGATTTAAAATGCTTAAAGTATTATTGGTGGATGATGAGCCTTTCATAATACAGGGGCTTAAGGTGATCATTGATTGGGAAAATGAAGAATTTGAGATAGCAGGAACGGCCTCAAATGGAAAGGAAGCTCTGCAGTTTCTGGAAAATGAGAATGTGGATCTGGTCATAGCCGATATAAGGATGCCGGAGATGACAGGACTTGAGCTGCTTGAGACTTTGAGAAAAGATAAAAAATCAGATGTGTATTTTGTGATATTAAGCGGTTATGCAGATTTTAGCTATGCGCAGCAGGCCATGCAGAATGATTGTACGGATTACATACTAAAGCCGGTGGATAAGGAGATGCTGCTTAAGGTACTAAACAAGGTTCTTGTGCTCAAAAACGAGAAAAACCAGATCAACGAGGATAACAAAAAGATGAAACAGGCATACCTTGCAAGACACCTGATATCTCTGATACGGGGCAAATATGATGAAGTAAACCTGAACTATGTAAAAGAAAATATGAGGTGTGAGGGTGGAGCAAGGTATGTTGAGATACAGGTGGAGCAGTTTCCGGCAGGTGATGAGATACTCGATAGTGATATGAGAAGCTTACAGCGCAAGATGTACGAAAGCTGTGTTGCTTTTCTGGGGGCTGATTCGGCACATTGTGTATTTGATGTATCGGTAAATGAAAAAGTTTATGACATAGGCTTTATATTCTCGGATTATATGGCAGAGGAAGCCGCAAAAAACGAGAGAAAATATCTGGAGGATCTGAGAAGGTATATATGTGATAATACACAAAAGAATATAGTTATGCTGGTTGGAAGAAAAGTATCAGATATATCAAAGATAGCCAGATCATACGGCAATGCATGTATGCTCAGGTCGTTTCAGGGCTTTCGCATAGTAAAGAGCATATATTACTATGAGGATGAAGTAAAGATATCGGCAGATGGAATAGTGCTTTGTAAAGATAGTCTGGATAAGCTGCTTAGGACAGTGGAACAGAACAACCATGTTGAGATAAGAAATGCAGTTGCCACATTTTATGATGAGATGTCCAGCATGGGTATGAATGGGGAAAGCATGAACTTAAATATTAATTATCTGTTGTTTCAGTTCATACACCTGGCAAGTGAGCAGGATGATAATGTAAATCAGCAGGAGATTTTGCGACTCATAAGTGAGAGCAGCTTTAAGACCGGTATTGAGAGGGGAAGCCGTGCACATATGACCAGATTTTGCTGTGAGTATGGTGATTATCTGTCGCAGCTTAGAAAAAATGTGTCAAGAGGTGTGATCGGCATGGTAGAAAAGGAAGTAAGAGACAATTATGCCACGAACATCACGCTTAAGAGCCTGAGTGAGAAGTATTATGTAAACAGTGCATACTTAGGGCAGCTTTTCAGAAAAAAATACGGACAGTCCTTTAAGGATTATCTGAACAATTACAGGATGGAACGGGCGGCAGAGCTTCTGCTTAGGACTGATAAGAAGATAATACAGATAGCAGAGGAAGTCGGATATCATGATATGGATTATTTTGTGAACAGGTTTATACAGGTAAAAGGCTGTACACCGGCGCGTTTCAGACGCCAGATGCAAAGTGGAGAATAATATATATTACTGCAAAACAGGGTAAATTATAGTTTTTTCGAGAAACTATAGTTTACCCTGTTTTTGACTATAGTTACTCCGATTGTTTGAAAACTTAAAAAGTATAAAATTAAGTTATCAAAAGGGAGGACATTACAATATGAGAAGAAAAAAATTTGTAAGCATGCTGCTTGTGGCTACTATGGCAGCAACACTGTTTGCCGGATGTGGCAATGATAGTGGCAAAAAAGGTAGCTCTGGAGGTGCGAAAGAGTTTGATGCATTCTTTGCTGTACCGGGATCTGAAATCAATGATGATAATGAAATCCAGAAGATCATCGAGGAAAAGACAGGTGTAAGGGTAAAGGAAACCTGGCTTACCGGACAGACAGCAGATGAGGCAGTCGGAACAATGATCGCAGGTGGCGAGTATCCTGATTTCATTGACGGTATAAGTGGACAGAAGCAGTTATATGATGCAGGCGCACTTGTTCCACTGGATGACTACATCGAGAAATATCCAAACATCAAAAATCTTTTCACAGAACTTGAGTGGGAAAAACTTCGTCAGGATGACGGACATATCTACTGGATACCACAGTTTAGCTGCATAAAGGGAGACGAGAAAGTCTGCACACACAATGACGAGGCATTCTGGATCCAGGCAAGAGTACTTAAATGGGCTGGCTATCCGGAGATCAAGACACTGGATCAGTATTTTGACCTCATCGAGAAATATAATGAAGCAAATCCAACAATGGCTGATGGAACAGAAAATATTCCATATACAATCCTTTGTGAAGATTGGAGATATTTCTGTCTTGAGAATGCACCACAGTTCCTTGACGGATATCCAAACGATGGATCATGTATGGTAGATCCTGATACAAAGAAAGTACTTGACTATAATACATCTGATACAGCAGTTAAATATTTCAAGAAGCTCAATGAAGAGTATAATAAGGGAATTGTAGATCCTGAGTCATTCACACAGACATATGATGAATATATCTCTAAGCTTTCTACAGGACGTGTACTTGGAATGATTGACCAGTGGTGGGATTTTGCATACACAGCAGGTGATGCAATTAAACAGGCAGGCCTTGATGAGCAGGGATGCGATTACATTCCAGTACCTGTAACAATCGACGGCCGTGACAATCAGTGGCACAATGCAGGCGGCGCTTTCAACGCGTCAACAGGTCTTGCTGTTACAACATCCTGTGATGATGTAGATGCGGCCATGAAGTTTGTAAATGATCTTCTTGATCAGGATATCCACAATCTCAGATACTGGGGTGTCAAGGGTACTGACTATGAAGTAGATGAGAATGGTGAGTTTTACAAAACAGCAGATGAGAGAAAGAAGGCTTCTGATACAGCATACAAGGCCTCTCATTCATGCCCATACTCATACTTCCCACAGTACAATGGAACAAGTGATGATGGAATCAATGCCAACAAACCTGATGGACAGGCAAGAGAGTTCTATGATGGTCTTAACAGTGATGTAAAAGAGGTTTTCGATGCCTATGGTGTTAAGACATACGTTGAAATGCTTGGAACAAACAATGCACCTGGAGACTGGTATCCGATGTGGTCATTCTCTAACAACTTTACCACAGACACTCCTGGTGGAGCAGCCTGGACAAAGATTGGCGAACTTAAGCATGCGGAGCTTCCAAAGGTTGTTATGGCAAAAGACTTTGACAGTGCATGGGATACATACATGGATAAATACAATGCATGTAATCCACAGGATTTCCTGGGTGAATTACAGACCGAGCTTGATAAAAGATTAGAGCAGGCTGCTAAATTCAAATAAAGCTTAAATGAAATTTAAGGCAGGCAGATATAATAGCGTTTTATCTGCCTGCTGACTTTAAGGAGTGGTGTCATGTCATTAACGAGAAAAAACAAAAAAGAGAAGGTCAGAGAACCTAGAACAAAAATTACATGGAAAGAAGTCAAACGCCAGAAAGTGCTGCTGTTCTGGGCAGCAATAATGGTGGCATATGGAGTTATATTCTATTATCTACCGCTCGCTGGCTGGGCAATGGCATTTCAGGATTACAAACCAAGACTTGGTATATTCCATTCTGCATTTGTTGGATTGGACAAATTCAAGATGCTGTTCTCGGATATGACATTTATCCGTGTTATAAGAAATACACTTGCAATGGGTGTTATCAATCTGGTTGTAACTTTTGTCACAGCCATAGCATTTGCAATCTTACTGAATGAGATTGCATCAAAGGGTGGAAAGAAAGTAGTACAGACTATATCATATCTTCCACATTTCCTTTCATGGATCATTGTAACAGGTATTTTACACGATATGCTTTCAGGAACAGGTATTGTAAATGAGTTCCTTGTAAATATGCATATTATAGACCAACCGATAAACTTTTTCGCACATCCGGGATATTTCTGGCCGATAGTGGCATTTGCCAATGTATGGAAAGAAACAGGATGGAATGCAATCATATATCTTGCAGCCATTACATCAATAGATCCTTCACTTTACGAAGCAGCATCTATTGATGGAGCGGGACGCTGGGCAAAGATCAAGTATGTAACACTGCCGGGAATCAAACCAACTATTATAATCCTTCTTCTTATGAATGTAGGTAATGTTTTAAATGCAGGATTTGAGATACAGTATCTCTTAGGAAACGGTCTGATACAGGATGTATCACAGACTATTGATATTTATGTACTTAAATGGGGCATAAGCCAGGGAGATTATGCAATAGGTACTGCAGCAGGTATATTCAAGAGCGTGGTAAGTATAATTCTTATATTTATTGCAAATAGAATTGCCAAACATAATGGTGAAGAGCAGTTGTTTTAAGGAGGTCTTGTACGATGGCAGATATAACAGCAGGCTCTGTAAAGAGCAAAAAGAAAAAGAAGATAAGTATATTTCCAATTGTAAATTGCATCATTATGGTACTGTTTGTGATCATAACGCTTTATCCGGTGCTTAATACACTTGCGATATCGCTTAATGATGGTACAGATGCATTAAGAGGTGGAATTTACCTCTTACCAAGAAAGTTTACCTGGAAGAATTATATAACGGTTTTGCAAAAAAATAAGCATATATTACTGTTGCCAGAACAATAATTGGAACAGTCTTAGCACTGGTGGCAAATGCAATCCTTGCTTTTATAGTCAGCAGAAAAAGATTTTTGTTCAAAAGAGGTTTATCCCTGTTTTGGGTTATCACAATGTATGTCAATGGTGGATTAATCCCTGTCTTCCTCCTGTACAAGGGACTTGGGCTTACCAATAGTTTTTGGGTTTATGTAGTCCCTGGAATGGTCAGTGCGTTTAACATGCTCGTTATCAGGACCTATATGAATGGAATTCCTGATAGCTTAGAGGAATCAGCGCAGCTTGACGGTGCAGGATATACCACCATTTTTCTGAAGATTTATTCCCCTCTCTGCAAACCGGTATATGCGACAGTAGCTTTATTCGTAGCAGTAGGACAGTGGAACTCATGGTTTGATGCAATGCTTTATAACCGTATGAGTACAAAGCTTACTACATTACAGTATGAGCTTATGAAGCTTCTTTCAGCTGTAACAAATCAGGGAGGATCAGCAGAAGCAATGAAAAATGCTGTAGGCGCAGTTACACCTACCTCAGTTCGTGCCGCAGCAACAATTATAACAATGCTTCCGATCATATGTATTTACCCGTTTTTACAGAAATACTTTGTTACAGGACTTACACTTGGTGGAGTTAAAGAATAAATATTTTTTTACAGGATGCCCGGCAGGATAACTGCCGGGTGTTTTTGTGTAAATGTTTATTTGAAAGGAGAATTTTCTTCAAATCAGGAGCAAAATGAGAAAAATGGTACGTTGGCACTAAATAGTAGTGGATTATTATAAAAAAATGTTGTATAATAAAGCTACTCTAAAAACTCAAACAAAAGAAGGGGGATTTTATGAATAGTCAACAGTATAACAGAGCCAACAAACGTGTATTCCTGGCGGTAATCATAGTATTTGCATATATAGCATTTACGTTATTTGCAGCAGTTGGGACAAAAGATGCTGATATTACCAGGATAAGTATACAGCTTGTTGCGGCAATAGCAGTAATAGTAATAGCTGTAATTGCATTTATTACAAAAAGAGACAGCAGAACAGGTGCGCTTATACTTGTAAGCGCCATGACAGCAGGATATTTTATTATCGCACTGATCAATTCAACAATCGGTACATGGACATATGCCCTGCCGCTTGTTATTGCAGCGATGATATATCTGGATATAAAGATGATGATGGTGATGAACGCAGTAATAATCATATCCAGCGTCATCAGGCTTGTAATGCAGCTTGGAATAGGGGGTACAGTTCTTCAGAATGATGTGATAGCAGTTTTTGTACTTGTACTTGTGGGATATGCGTCAGACAGCATCACGATTCTTCTTACCCATTTCTTCGATGAAAATATGGAAGAAATCAAAGAATCTGCTATGGCACAGGTGGACAGCAATAAGAAGATGGTAATGGTTGCGGTGAATATTTCAAAGCACTTTGACGAGGCTATGACCATGTTAAATGATCTCGATGAGTCTGTTGCGGTGAGCCATAGTTCAATCCAGGAGATAGCAGACAGCACAGAGAGCACTGCGGAGGCTATCCAGAAGCAGGCAGCTATGTGTGTTGATATTCAGGGAAATACAGACAATGCAGAAAGTGGAATCAAGGCTATGATAGATGCCTCACGCCAGACTGATGAGACCGTAAAGCAGGGAGCTGATGTTGTGGAAGAACTCAAGGAGCAGGCACACAACGTGGCAGAGGCAAGCAATGTTACAGTGTCAGTTATCCAGAGTCTTACAGCTAAGGTAGAGGAAGTAAAGAGCTTTGTTGAGTCGATTATCAATATTTCTAACCAGACAAATCTGCTTGCTCTCAATGCTTCAATTGAGGCGGCCAGGGCAGGTGAAGCAGGAAAGGGCTTTGCGGTAGTTGCAGATGAAATCAGACAGCTCTCAGAGCAGACAAAGGATGCATCAGCCAATATTACAGAGATTATAAACAAGCTCAATGAGGACACAAGGCGTGCCAACGAGAGTATCGAGAACTCAGTATCATCGGTAGAGAAGCAGAATGAGCTTATCGACGATACAAGAGACAAGTTTAATGCCATGGGAGAGGCCGTTGAGCTGTTGATGAAGGATATCAATGTGGCTGAGGAGAGTATCAAAAAGATTCTTGATTCAACAACAGTCATATCAGACAATATCACACACCTTTCAGCTACAGGAGAAGAGGTCGCAGCTTCTTCAACAGAGGGACTTCGCATGGCTGATACCACAGTCGAGAGCATGGCAAAGTGCAAGAAGGTACTGGAAAATATCTATATGCTTGCGGATGACCTCAAAAACTCTGTTGAGGAGAGTGAGGAAGAGCTTAGTCAGAAATTTGATTTCTAAGAGCAGTAATATGTTTTTTACGGCAGGAGCGCATTTGCTCCTGCCATTTTTATATATTTT
>OHQE01000852.1_pt1 | contig 11231 bp, 10 predicted proteins | sample 1577931 | NCBI WGS metagenome assembly OHQE01 (sample SAMEA3879552, study PRJEB24766) | human gut metagenome | biome: human-associated habitat; feature: feces | place: USA | collected 1985/1987 | reverse complement strand
AGATAATCTGCTGCTCTTTCAGGATTATTCATTCCTCTTACTATTTCGCCGTACATAGAACGCTTTATCATATCAAACTGCGACTTGTCAAAGCCCTCTTTCTTTACACGCTCTATCTCAGCTAGATAACGGCGATAAAGCTCTTCGGGGTCATGGGATTCACCTGATATTATTGGAGAGAATACTCCACAGCTTGTGAACACTTCGACACCGAACTGCGAATTTATCAGTCCGTCATCAAAAAGCTGTTTATAAAGAGGTGACGAAGAGCCAATGAGCAGATGAAGCGCAACTGACGCTGTTCCAGCCTTTTTAAAAAGTTCTCTGCCCTCATAAGGCTTGCACTTGAAGCCGATATTGAAAAGTGGCAGACCCACAGGGAAGCTCTGAAATATCTTTTTCTGCGCTACATTCTCAGGCTCATCAGGGAGCTTTGTTTCAAGCTCCATATTCTCGCATGGCTTCAACATTTTATCGCATATTTCCATGACCTTATCCTCGTCAACATTTCCTGCAATGGCAAGGACCATGTTGTGAAGATTATAGAAAGTGTAGTAACACTTATAAAGAAGATCAGGAGTTATCTCAGCAATAGTATAAACAGTTCCTGCAATATCTATCTTTATAGGATGGTTTACATACAAAGCTTTCAGCAGATTATAAAAACACTGTCTTTCAGGAGAATCTGCACACATTTTTATTTCCTGACCGATTATTCCCTGCTCCTTAGCCACAGATTGCTCCGTAAAATATGGCTTCTGAACAAAGTCAAGAAGTATTTCAAGAGAATCCTCCCAGTTTTCCGAGCAACTGAACGTATATGCCGTTTCATCAAAAGACGTGAAAGCGTTTGCGTTGGCACCAGTTTTTGCATATAAGTCAAAAACATCTGTGTCTTCGTTTTCAAAAAGCTTATGCTCAAGAAAATGGGCTATGCCCTCAGGCACAGTGATGAAATCTTTGCTGTCCTTGGTCTTGAAACAGTTGTAAATTGAGCCGTACTTTGTGGCAAATATGGCTTCTGTAGTTGTGAAGCCCTCCATTTTCCACACAAGCACGTCAAGTCCTGACGGGTGATGAAAAACGCTGTAGCTCTCGCCCAGTCGCTCGCTCTTTACGATCTCCTTATTCATCACAGTCCTCCTCTTCCTCGCCCCTGATCACGAAAACAGTATCAGGCTTAAAAGTCTTTGCACAGCTTATTACGTCCTCACGGGTAAGCTTTGCTATCCGCTCGTTTATCTCCTCAGGAGTGAAAGCTGTGTTTCGTGTGTTCTCCGCTGCATACCAACCCATGATATCATATATGCTGTCATAATTTGACTTAAAGCCACCGCAAAGAGATTTCTTAGTATTCTCAAGCTCCTCATCTGTAAAATCTCCATTACATATGGCTTCGAGCTGTTCTTCAATAGCTTTTTTTGCCTTTTCGATATTGCAACTTTCAACTCCACTGTCGATAAAAAGAGTGCCCTTTCTGTCGGCATATGCAGAGGAACAATAATAACAAAGGCTGAGCTTCTCTCTCACATTTGCAAAAAGCTTTGAAAACGGCGTTGCGCCAAGAAGCATACAGAAAAGCTTTGCGGTGTAGATATCCTCATAATCAGACTTGAACGCCATGACCATTTTGCTTTGGCTTACCTGCATTTTAAGCTCTCTATAAACAGGCTCTGCCTTTGCAGGTGAATTGTGTCTGTAGTCTATTTTCTCCACAGGTGAAACTCTTACAAGAGCAGCCATTTCATCTCTTATAAGCTTTTCCGCAGCAGCCGTGTTTCCACCGCCTGATATGGTTATCTCTATCTTTGCACTTTCAAGAAGCTTTTTGTGTTGTCTTAACAAATCCTCCTGAGTTATGTTCTCAGCAAGCTCCACAGTTCCAATTGCAGACACAGCCGCAGGCTCGCCCTCAAATATGACCTTTTTCGCCTGCAAAAGTGCATAGCCACGCTTGTCATTGACAGTGGCAACAATAGCGTCGATAAGCTCCTGCTTTCTCAAAGTAAAATACTTCTCACAGAACTTTCCGTCTGAGCAGACAGTTCAAAAGCTGTCTTACCACCTGAACGGATATTACTTCGCCGTCTATAGTATAATCGTCGCCGATAAAGCTCGCAGACAGGCCGACAGATTGATAATCGCCTATGGTACCACAGTTGGTGCCGATACTTGAGCCGTAAAGCCCTGTGAGTGTAGATGTAAGCTTTGTTCGTGAAGGTATCTCCGCATTCGATGTCACAAGCACTGTTTGTAGCATTGCATTGACGCAGGCTGTTTTTTCGTCCAGCGGTGATATAAATGCTATCTTCACGCAGTTTGACTTGAATTTCTTGTCATATATTCTTGTAAGAGATATCCCTCTGCCGAGTTCTTCCCTACTATAAGATACAGCCATTTGATTACTCCTTCAAGCGTTTTCACGCTAAAATTTTTCGTGATAACACGATAATAATATAGTATATCACATTCCTGTGCAGATTTCCATACTTTTCACAAGAATTTCATAAATACACTTATTCTATTACCGTATAAATGAAATTTTCCCAATGAAGCATTGTTCCCTCGTCTGTTTCGTCAGGCAAAAGCGCTCTTGCCATAAGAAGATCTTCGCCCGTGTCCACATTGAGAAGATGTGCATAATCGCCGTCAATTTTTGTTACCTTATATGTTCTTGGCTCCATTTTTATTCTCCTTTTCTGTCCATAAATACCACGTTTTCAGCGCCCAGTCTGTTTTCAAGTTCGACGAGCAGTTCAGGACACATTTTCACAGCATGAACAGACTTTATGCCTGTCATTTTGCGTATATCGCTGAAAAATACCGCAAACTTTGAACCAGTCTGTGCTCTGTATTTCTCGGCTATAGTTCTAACAGCCTTTATGCCCTCTGCATCTCTTGAAACAAGCCTTACGCAAATATCCCTATGAAGCTGTAATGAGCAAAATCTATCGACAGGCTCGAGCATATCCGCAAGTATCTTAGGTTCTTCTTCTTCTTTGCATGATATCTTGCCTTTGATGTGTAGAAGCGCTCTGTCTTTTATAAGGCCTCCCATGGTCTGAAAAACTGACGGAAAAACCACTATCTCTAATGTTCCGAACTTGTCTTCAAGCTCCACAAAACACATCATATCGCCTTTTTTGGTCTTTAGCATTTTTCTGCCCCTGACCATTCCTGCATAGTCTACTTCCGCCCCATCAGCGAAACGTTTATCAGCCATTCCGCCCTCGTCTGTACAGGCTTTTATGAGCTGTGCAGAGGTGACGCACCTTGTGGCTGAAATCACACACTCAAAGCGGTCTATAGGGTGGGCTGATATATACATACCAAGAGCTTCATGCTCAAATTCAAGAAGCTGCTGTTCGTCAAACTCGCCGCAGCGTTCTATCTTCTTTTCCATTGGCAAAGCAGCACCCATGCCAAACAAGTCAAGTTGACCCTCAATCACACTTCCGTCTGACCGAGTTACGCTTTTCATTATGTCCTCGCAAGCATTGAGATGTTCACGTCTGGTGTATCCAAAACCGTCAAAAGCTCCACTCTTTATAAGTGCTTCCACTGTTCTCAGGTGGATATCTCTGCCCGAAACTCGTGTACAAAAGTCTTGAAGCGAACGAAACGCTCCACCTGATTTACGCTCAGAAACTATCCTGTCGATAGCCCCCTCACCAAGCGACTTAACCGCAAGAAGTGCAAAGCGTATTCCCTCAGGCTCTGCCACAAAACCGCTTTCGCTCTTATTTATATCCAGCGGCAAAATTTTAACGCCACTTTTGCCAACATCTGCGATATATCCGTAAAGCTTATCGGTGCTGTCAAGAAGCGTGATAGTCATAAGTGCCGCCATATATTCTTTATAGAAATGACATTTTAAATACGCTGTCTGATATGCGATAGTTGCATAAGCCGCCGCATGGGATTTGTTAAAGGCATAGCTTGCAAAAGAAGTCATTTCGTCAAATATCTCATTGGCAACATTAGCGGGCACACCGTTTGCCACTGCACCACAGCACTGCCCTTTCTCACCGTAGATAAACGCTTTTCGCTCGTTTTCCAAAACAGCCGCTTTCTTTTTAGCCATTGCTCGCCTTACGATATCCGCTCTGCCGTATGAATATCCAGCGAGTGTGCGGAATATCTGCATTACCTGCTCCTGATAAACTATACAGCCGTATGTCACTTCAAGTATACCTTTGAGCAATGGGTGCTTATACACTATCCTGTCAGGTTCATGGCGGTTTCGGATATATGTTGGGATCGAGTCCATAGGTCCTGGGCGGTAAAGAGAGATAACTGCGATAAGGTCCTCTAATCTTTCAGGGCGAAGCTTCATGACAGTTGCAGTCATTCCTGCACTTTCAAACTGGAAAACGCCCTCCGTTTTGCCCTGTGACAGCATTTCATATACCTTCTTGTCATCAAGAGGTATCTTCTCCAAGTCAAAATCAGGGTGAGTTTCTATCACCTGCTTTCGGCAGTGGTCTATAATGGTAAGGTTGCGGAGTCCTAGAAAATCAATTTTAAGAAGCCCCAATCGTTCAAGCACTGTCATTGTATACTGAGTTGACACCTGACCGTCACGGGCATAGAGAGGCACATAAAAATCCACAGGCTCTTTTGTGATAACAACGCCTGCTGCGTGGGTGGACACGTTTCGTGGCATACCCTCGACGCTCATGGCAATATCAAGAAGTTGTCGTATCTTCATATCAGTCTTATAAAGAGAACTAAGCTCAGGTATATTCTCTATGGAATATTTAAGTGGCTGACCTCTAGGTATCTTCTTTGCAAGCATATCTCCTGTCTGATAAGGCAGACCCATTGCTCTTGCCACATCTCTCACTGCCTGCTTTGCCGCAAGCGTGCCAAAGGTCGCAATCTGCGCCACATGGTCAGAGCCGTATTTCTCCACAACGTAATCAATAACACGCTGTCTGCCTTCCATGCAGAAATCTATATCAAAGTCAGGCATGGAAACTCTTTCAGGATTGAGAAAACGCTCAAAGAGCAAGTCATACTTCAGCGGGTCTATACCCGTTATGCCGATACAATATGCGCAAAGGCTTCCTGCGCCTGAGCCACGACCGCAGCCCACAGGTATGCAATGTGTCTTTGCATAATGTACGAAATCCCATACTATAAGATAATAGTCAGTATATCCCATTCTCGTTATAACGTCAAGTTCATAGTCAACACGCTCCAAAGCCTCTTTGGTAGGCTTTTCATAACGTTTATAAAGCCCTTTCATGCACATATCACGAAGAAACTTTTCGTTATCTGAAACACCGTCTATATGGAAATACGGAAGCTTTGTTTTGCCAAACTCAAAGCTTACATTACATCTGTCAGCTATCTTTACTGTATTCTCCAGCGACTCAGGCTGAGATGGAAAAAGCTCCGCCATTTCTTCTGCTGACTTTACATAAAACTCGTTTGTCGGAAATTCAAGCCTGCTTGGGTCGTCTAGTGTCGTGCCTGTTGAGATACACATTAGCACACGTTGCGCATTAGCGTCTGAACGTCTGAGATAGTGTGCGTCATTGGTGCAGACCATCGGTATTCCTGTTTCTCGTGAAAGCTTTATAAGCATAGGCAATATTCTCTGCTGGTCTGCAAACTTATGATTTTGAAGCTCTATAAAGTAATTATCCAAATATATCACGATATTTAAGAGCAGTCTGCTTTGCAGCCTCATAATCGCCATTGGTAAGCTTTCTGGGTATCTCACCCGCAAGACAAGCCGACAAACAGATAAGCCCATTGTGGTATTTTTCAAGCAATTCAACATCTACTCTCGGTTTGCTGTAAAAGCCCTCTGTATATGCCGCTGACACAAGCTTTATAAGATTTTGATAACCCTCGTTGTTTTCGCACAGAAGCACAAGATGGTAAGGCGAACTGTCTATCTTCGCTAGCTTGTCAAATCGTGTTCTTGGTGCGACATACACCTCACAGCCTATTATAGGTTTTATGCCCTGAGCAAGACATTCGTTGTAAAACTCCACTGCCGCAAACATATTTCCATGGTCTGTGACCGCAACTGCTTTCTGTCCAAGCTCCTTTACACGCAAAACAAGCTCCTTGATACGGCAGGCGCCGTCAAGGAGCGAATATTCACTATGAAGATGTAGATGTACAAACTCAGGCATTTTTATTCCTCTTTCAGTGCAAGACCTTTTTCAACTCTTATCCTGTCAGCTATCTCTGCTATCTTCTGCAATCTGTGGTTTGCCCCCGAACGTGAGATAGGAGGATCTATGGCTGCACCAAGATCTTTAAGATTGAAGTCAGGATTATTATATCTAAGCTCAGCTATCTCCTGCAAATTATCAGGAAGAGAATAAAGCCCCACTGTCTCGTCTATAAGCTCGATATCGCTTATCTGCTTTTCCGCTGCTTTCAGCGACTTCTCTATATTGGCGTTATCGCAGTTCACCGCTCGGTTTATCTTGTTGCGCATATCTTTCATCATTTTTACGTTCATAAGTTCAAGCGAACACATAGGCGCACCCATAAGAGTAAGCATATCTATGATATTCTCAGACTCTTTTATGTAAACTATCTGTGCGTTCTTACGTTCAACGTGCTTTGGAGTGATATCGTAATTATCTATAAGCAGCATACCAAAATCATTGCAAAGCTCTATCGTTGGCATAACGAACTCCATATGATATTTTTTCTCAGGATTGTTCACCGAACCGCAGGCAAGAAATATACCAGCCACGAGCTGTGGGTAAAACTTCTCTTTAGGCAGGTCAGCTTCTTCCAAACGCCTGCTCTTATCCATTCTGAAATAGTCAAGAAGTGTGAGCCTGTCCTCACGCTCAGGAATCTCCAAAGCATAAAGCACAACGCCGTTTCGCTTTTTCTGCTCTGTGACTAACACTGCGTTTTCATTACCAGTTATCCTGCCGGTGTTCAACACGAAAAAATCTGCTACCGCTTTGTTTTCAGTGAGAAAAGATATCTCATCATCTGACAGGCAGTTACAGTACGTGAGCATACCCATCATGCACACGTCAGCCTTTGGCTTTGAATTTATCTTGCTGATTATTTCTTCTTTTGCTCTGTATGAAAAGGATACGTCCTCCAACTTTCAAACCGCCTTACTGATTATTTATATCTCTGTGTGTTATTCTTATCCTGTGGCCTTGCTTTCTCAGATGCTCCGCAACTGCTTCTGCAAAGGTAACGCTCCTATGCTTTCCGCCCGTACAGCCGAACGCTATAACAAGCTGTGACTTGCCCTCTTTTTCGTAAAGAGGTATGAGATAGTCGATAAGATCTGTTAGCTTGCCTAGAAGCACTTTGGCTTCGTCAAAGCTCAAAACATAATCATAAACGTCCTTGTCAAGACCTGTTTTGTTCTTAAGCTCAGGTACATAAAACGGATTAGGCAGACACCTTACGTCAAATACAAGGTCGCCCTCGCTCATTGCACCGAACTTGAACCCGAACGACTGAACGTCAATATGCATAAACTCGTTGTTTCCAAGGAATATGGAATAAAGCCTTTCCTTAAATTGAGCTGTTGAGCTTCTGGACGTGTCTATATAAAAATCAGCCTGTGCTTTTATAGGTCTTAATATCTCACGCTCAGTTTCAATAGCTTTTCTTATGTTTCCATATGACACCTCGTCAAGAGGGTGCTTTCTTCTTGTTTCCTTGTATCTTCTCACGATAACGTCATCTGAGCTGTCAAGGAAAAGTATTTTAAGACTCACGCCCTCGCCCTGAAGCTGCTTTACTGTGTCTTGAAGCTTCAGAAAAAGGTCGCCGCCTCTTATATCAACAACAAACGCTACCTTGTCTATTTTTCCGTCAGACTGACTGCATATGTTTGCAAACTTTGGGATAAGCTCAGGCGGCATATTATCAACGCAGTAATATCCTATATCTTCAAGCACATTCACGGCACTTGATTTTCCCGATCCTGACATACCAGTAATTATCACAAACTGCATAACGTTCATTCCTTTCTTACAAAGCTGAAAAAAATCATCACTTATTGATCCCTATTTAAATTATTCCTTGTAAGGTATTATCTTTACCTCACATTCAAGAAGATAGCCTGTCTGCTCTTTGACAATGTGCTGAACGTGTCTTATCACCGACATAATATCCTCAGTTGTTGCACCACCCTTGTTCACCACAAAACCGCAGTGCTTTTCAGACACCTGTGCTCCTCCAACTGTGTATCCCCTCAGACCACAGTCCTCAATGAGCTTTCCTGCAAACTGTCCCTCAGGTCTTTTAAAGGTCGAGCCTGCACTTGGATATTCAAGTGGCTGTTTTGAACGGCGTCTGCCCATAAGCTCCACCATTTTGTCCTGAATATCGTCATACGCTCCTGCCTCAAGTCTGAACACTCCTGAGGTTATGACTTCACCGTTTTTCTGATAACAACTGCTGCGATAAGCAAGAGCCATTTTATCTGCCTCTGTAGTATGTACAGTACCGTCTGCCCTCACGGAGTTCGCAGAGGTTATAACGTTTTTAATCTCACCGTCATAAGCACCTGCGTTCATATATATAGCACCGCCCACAGTTCCCGGTATGCCATAGGCAAACTCAAGTCCTGTGAGGTTATGCTCAAGAGCGAATCTGCACAGCTTTATAAGGCTGCACCCAGCCTCGGCGTATATGGTGTTTTCGTTCATCATTTTTATCTCGTCCACTGACTGACCCATGAGGAACACCACGCCCTCATAGCCTCTGTCATCAAAGAGAAGATTTGAGCCATTTCCAACAACAATATATCTTACGTTCCATTCGTGTGCGGCTCTAACAAGTTTTGCAAGGCTTTCCTCTGAGCTTATATCCACCATTGCAGTACACGCTCCACCGGTGCGGAATGTGGTATGCTTTGAAAGCGGCTCGTTGTAGACAACATTACATTCAAGCTCTGAGGCAAGATCAAGCAGCTTTTGTGTATTCATATATATCTGTAAAACGCCCTTGTGAGGGCTTCTCCTTTCATCGTTTTAAATATCGAGGTTTGGTCTTTTCGCAAGAACATATTCCCTTATCTTTTCCCAATCACTGTTCATGATAAGCTTCTCAGGAAAATCAAGTTCCTCCGCTATCTTTGCCACTTTCGGTGTTTGACCGATAAGCTGACAGAAATGACAATCAGAGTCAAAGACCACAGGCACTTCATACTTTTTGCAAAGCTTCAAAAGCTCCACTACGTTTCTTCTGGGCGACCTTTTGCACACAAATGAGCTTTCGTTTATCTCCACAAGCTTGCCGTACTCCTTGAACGCCTTTACGCCCTTTTCATAATCGAACATAAAAGGAGCGGTGGTGCAGTGACCTATAACATCCACCTGAGGGTTCTGTGCGACTTTCAGCCAGCTTTTAGTGTGGTTCTCAGGTGTCGAGGGAGTATAGCAGGCACTGTGCATAGACGCCACCACCCATTCAAGTCCTGAAAGAAGCTTTTCGTCAGTATCAAGCTCTCCGTCATCGCTCACAACGTTAGCCTCTATACCTCTGAGGATGGTTATCCCGTTTATCTTTCTCGGCAGTATGCCAAGGTTCACAAAGTGCCAGATATGTGGCGAATCGGGCATTTTCATGGCATGGTCTGTCATTGCTATGCCTTTCATTCCGTATTTTGCCGCCCACTGGCAGTTCTCTGTTATGGTGGAGTAAGCATGAGTTGAAGCTATAGTGTGCGTGTGCATATCTCCCTGTAAGTGCATTATGATCTATCTCCTATTTAAAAAAGTATATGCGTGTTTTTAGAAATTATCCCAGTTCTTGACCTTGTCTTTCTTGTCCATTTGCAGACCAAGATTCTGCAAAAGTTCAGCGGCAGCGTTATAACCCATTTTCTTTTGACGGTTGTTCATAGCCGCAACTTCAAGGATAACAGCAAGGTTTCTGCCCGGCTTTATAGGAATGGTAAGGCTCGGTATCTTGATTCCGAGAATAGTTGTATACTCATTGTCTACGCCCATTCTGTCGTATATCTTCGTGCTGTCCCAAGGCTCAAGCTCTACGATAAGGTCTATCTTCTCGCTTACCTTTACAGCACCCATACCGAACAGACGTCTTGTGTTGATGATACCGATACCTCTCAGTTCGAGGAAGTGACGGATATTATCAGGTGATGAGCCTACTAGCGTTCTGTTTGATGTCTTTCTGATCTCAACGGCATCGTCAGCCACAAGTCTATGACCTCTCTTTACAAGCTCGATAGCTGTTTCGCTCTTACCAACACCACTCTCTCCCACGATAAGGATTCCCTCGCCGTATACTTCGATAAGAACGCCGTGGCGTGTTATTCTTGGAGCAAGCTCAACGTTCAAATAGCCGATAAGTGCGGCGATAAATGCTGTTGTGCTGTCCTGCGTTCTTGCGATAGGCACGCCGTATTTCTTAGCTATCTCAACCATTTCAGGGTAAAGTTCATGACCTCTTGCCACGATAAAAAGCGGTATCTTTGTAGCAAAAAGAGCGTCTATCCTCTCATATCTTGTTTTCTCGTCAAGTGAAGCAAGATAAGCAAACTCCATATTTCCGCATATCTGAACACGCTCTGCATTGAAATACTCATAAAATCCCATAAGCTGAAGTCCAGGTCTGTTACAATCATTCTCAGTAACAACAAGGCTGCTGATGTTCTCAGGAGCATAGATTATCTCCATATTAAGCTGTTTGATTATCTCCTCGACAGTAACGCTGAATATCTCTGCCATTGAATATCATTCCTTTCCAGTCAAATCTTATATTCTAAGTAAACCTTTGTTATACATCTCCTGTGCGGCAAGCATAACGCCTGCTTTGCCTGTTGGGTATGTGATACCGCCCTGAAGCCATGCGGCAAACGGCGGTCTTATAGGTGCGTCTGCTGAAAGCTCTATGGACGCACCCATTGTGAATGCTCCTGCCGCCATTATAACCTTGCTGTCATAGCCCGGCATATCCCATGCCTCAGGGGTAACATAGCTGTCAACTGGCGAGCCTTTCTGTATTCCCTGACAGAAAGCCACGAGGTTTTCCTCGTTTTCAAGAAGAATAGATGCGATTATATCAGTTCTTGTTTCTCCGCTCTCAGGAAGGGTCTTGTAGCCAAGCTTTTCAAAGAAGCGGCAGGCGAAAACTGATGTTTTAAGAGCAGAAGCGACCACCTGTGGTGCTAAGAAAAAGCCAAGGAGCATTTCTCTGTTCTGATTAAGTGAACAGCCGACCTCCTTGCCCATGCCAACACAGGTGAGCCT
>OHQE01000833.1_pt1 | contig 11492 bp, 9 predicted proteins | sample 1577931 | NCBI WGS metagenome assembly OHQE01 (sample SAMEA3879552, study PRJEB24766) | human gut metagenome | biome: human-associated habitat; feature: feces | place: USA | collected 1985/1987 | reverse complement strand
TCGATCGGTCGGATTATTATACCAGAGGTATCGGTTCGTATCCGGGAGATCCGGGGGAGGATTTCTCTCCTTCATTACGTCCGGATTATTCCACGTATCGTAACATAGCTCTTTTGCGTAGCGCTTACAACTCATCCAGTTATGATTACAATCTAACAGCCCAACTGGTGACGGATGGTGTTATTAGCGATAAACAACCTCAGTATCTCGATCTCTCCACGCAAAATGGGGATATAGCTCGTCGTGAGCGTGAGTGGATGATCGATCAAGGTCCTTATTCTCGTAATGCGGTTACAGGCGAGGATGCCTATTTCCTGTTCACGCTGAATAACTGGAAAGAGAAAGCCGACAAGGTACAATTTCGTGGCAGCGTGGCTTATGACGAGAATAAGATTAAGGATGGATATGAGATTGTTTGCGAGGGATCGAATGATGGAAATACTTGGACGGAATTGGCTGCCTTAAAGGGTAAAGGTATGCCGGGTAAGGCCAGCAAGTATAAGGCCCATTCAGACCCGAACAAGAATAGCTGGGATCCGGGTACGTTGCCCACCCGTATGTTGAATGAGACTTTGACATTCGATCAACCGGGTGAATATGCTTATTATCGGATGCGATTGAAAATGGAAGGTGCCGCTTATTGGGCATTCTTCGAGATGAATTTCTATAACCAAGATAAGTTGATAGATTTGCTTCCTTCCAAATTCTTTAATAGCGCTTGGATGAGTGCCACTACAGGAGAGGAGTGGGTCTATGTGGACTTGGGTAGCCAATCCGAATTCGACAAAGTAAAATTACATTGGATCAATAAAGCGATCAAGGGTAAGATTCAAGTTTCCGACGACGCTAAACAATGGGTTGACATAGCGAATCTTCCGGGTGGAGATGCTAATCTGGATGAGATCAAGCTAAAAGGAAAAGGCCGCTACGTACGGGTATGGATGGAGCAACCGGCTAATGACGGACGTTATATCTTAAGCGAGATAGAGGTGATGGGTAAAGGTGGTTTGCTTGCCCAACCGGCTGCTGCTCCGGCTGCTACAAAAGATGAGATCCGTTTGTCGGGCGGAAACTGGAAAGTACAACGAGCTTCCGAGGTAACCGCTTCTGGTGAGGAAATATCGAAACCTTCTTTCTCTCCGGAAAATTGGATCGTGGCGACCGTACCGGGAACGGTATTGAGCAGTTATAAGAATATCGGAGCTATCCCGAATCCGAATTACGCGGATAACTTGATGCAGATATCCGAGTCATTCTTCAACTCTAATTTCTGGTATAGGGATGAGTTTGAGGTACCCGAAGGATTCAAGCAAGATCGTTTGTTCTTGAATTTCGATGGTATCAACTGGAAAGCGAATGTATATTTAAACGGTAACAAGATCGACCGTATCGAGGGAGCGTTTATCCGAGGTGTATTTGACGTTACAGACAGGGTCGTACCGGGTAAGAACGTTGTCGCGGTGGAGATCATCAAGAATGAGCATATCGGAGCTATCAAGGAGAAGTGTGAGAAGAATACGGATTTCAACGGTGGTATCTTAGGCGCTGATAACCCGACCTTCCACGCTTCGATCGGTTGGGATTGGATCTCGACGATCCGTGGTCGTAATATCGGTATTTGGGATGATGTGTACTTGACTTCTACAGGCAAGGTAACGATTCAAGACCCGTTCGTACAGGTTGTATTACCGTTGCCGGATACGACTTCCGCTACCTTGACTCCGGAAGTGATCGTGAAGAACCATGATGCCGCTCCCGTGAAGGGTATATTGACAGGAAAGATCGGTGATATCACTTTCGAGCAACCGGTGGAATTGGCCGCCAACGAGGAGAAGAGCGTTGCTTTCGACCCGAATACCTTTAGCCAATTGAAGGTTCAGAATCCACGTTTGTGGTGGCCTAAAGGGTACGGATCTCCTTATTTATACGACGCTAATTTCACCTTTAAGGTAGGTGATAAGGTATCCGACTCTGAGGATTTCAAGGTAGGTATCCGACAAATGACCTTCAACGAGAATAATAGCATCTTGAGTCTCTTTATCAATGGCCGTCGTTTTATCGGCCGTGGCGGTAACTGGGGATTCGGTGAGTCTAACCTGAATTACCGGGGTCGTGAGTACGACATCGCCGTGGCTTATCATGCCGATATGAACTTTACGATGATGCGTAACTGGGTAGGACAAATCGGCGACAAGGAATTGTATGAGGCTTGCGACCGTCATGGTATCATGATCTGGCAAGATTTCTGGTTGGCGAATCCTTCCGACGGACCCGATCCTTATGATCCGGAGATGTTTATCGCCAACGCAGAGGATTATGTGAAACGTTTCCGTAACCATGCCTCTATCGGTATTTATTGCGGGCGCAACGAGGGCTTCCCGCCGGAGCAGATCGACAAGGCTTTACGCCGTATCGTGAAAGAGGATCATCCGGGCTTACATTATATCTCCAGCTCGGCGGATGAGGTGGTAAGTGGCCATGGCCCGTACCGTGCGCTTCCTGTTAAAGAATACTTTAGCTTGAAGAATGGTAGTGATAAGTTCCATAGTGAGCGGGGTATGCCCAACGTGATGAATTACGAGAGCTTGGTTCGTACTTTCTCTCCGGAAGCGCTTTGGCCGCAAAACGCTCAATGGGGGCAACATGATTATACGATGGAAGGCGCCCAGTCTTGCGCTTCTTTCAACGCTATCATCGAAAAGGGCTTCGGTAAGCCGAACAACGCCAAGGAATTCGCCGAGCTGGCTCAGTGGGTAAACTATGATGGTTACCGTGGTATGTTCGAATCGAGAAGCTTGAACCGTAAGGGATTATTGCTGTGGATGACGCATCCGGCATGGCCTTCTATGGTATGGCAGACTTACGATTATTATTTCGAGCCTACCGCCGCTTACTTTGGTTGCAAGAAGGCCTCCGAGCCTCTGCATATTCAATGGAATCCGGTTACGGACGAGATCGAGGTAGTGAACTATAGCGCCGGCGTACGTAATGGTTTGACGGCAAAGGCTCAAATCATCAATATGGACGGTTCTATTTCATGGGAAAACGAGGTTTCCGTGGATAGTAAGGAAGATACGACCAACAAATGTATGAAACTGGATTTCCCAGCTAGCGTATCCAGCGCTCATTTCGTCAAGTTGACGTTGACAGAGAATGGCAAGATCGTATCGGATAACTTCTATCTGCGTGGCGTAGAGGAAGGCAACTACCAAGCTTTGCGTGAGATGCCAAAGGTTACTTTACGATCCAACGTGGCAACCAATAAGGGTAATGACGGTACTTGGACCGCCACCGCTATCTTGGAGAACACTTCATCCACACCGGCTCTGATGATCCGTGTGAATGTAGTGGGCGAGAAGGATGGCGAGCAATTCCTCCCCGTTTTCTATAGCGATAACTATTTCTCATTGCTCCCGGGCGAGAAGAAAGAGATCAACATCCATTGGAAAGATGTAGATACGAGAGGCGAGACCCCGAAGGTGGTTATCTCCGGTTATAACGTAGAGTAATAGATAGATTAATCCTCTAGGTCAAAAGATTTTGATCTAGGGGATTTTTTATATCCAAATGCATACCTTTGTGAAAATTTTATCTTTAACTACATGTGAGAATTGAATATGAATTTGAAGGAATATCTTAATAAACCTATGTACGCTATAGATAGACCATGGGTGATCGTTCTGTTAAACTCGATGGTAGTGGCGTTAATACTCGCTATTTTCGAGCCTTTTCACTATCGGCTAAATAGCGTGATACAGTTTTGGGTATTATGGTGTTTCGTAGGCTTGACATTTATATTCTCTGTTGTCGCTTTTGTCTTGTTTCCTAAATTATTCAAACGTTTTTATGATCCTGAACGATGGACTATTGGTAAAAACTTACTACATTGTTCCTGCTTTTTGTTATTTTTGGGACTCGCTTGTTTCATTTATGACTATTACTTCTTGATGCGAATGGACTTTTGGAGTGATTTAGATACGACTATTTTTTATAAAATGTTGCTTATAGATGTGTCAGCGGCGATCACGATTGTTATTATTCCCCTTATTTTCGGATTTTTCATTATAGAGAATAATGCTTTGAAACGTAATTTGCAAGAAGCGAAAAGGATGAATAAACTATTATCCGAACGAAATATACAAGAAGAGAAAGGGGGTGATGCCATAACCCTGTCCGGCGATACAAAAGAATCGATTTGCGTACTTCCGGATAATATTATGTATATGGAATCTTCTGGTAATTATGTAGATGTCTGTTATAGAGAGGAAGGGAATATGAAGCATAAACTTCTCCGTTCCACGATCAAGCAAATGGATGAGATGATGGAGAAATATGGTTGTTTTGTCCGTTGTCACCGGGCTTATATCGTAAACGTGAATAAAATCATGAACATAAACGGTAATGCGCAAGGCTACCGTTTGAATTTGGAGGATACACAACAAGAGATTCCTGTCTCACGTACCTATCTAAAAGACTTTAAGAGTTTTCTTAATAAGGAAAACTAGGTTGTATTTTATCCCTAAAACTTGTGATAAGGCACAGATTTCCATGTTTTATCACCAAATCTTGACATCTATCCCTATTGTTTGACTGGCTTTTTTACCCACTTTATATTTGCTGAAAAATCAATTGCAAAAATAATCAGCGATATGGAAAAGTCAGTAGTAAAAAAGATTCTTATTAATGTTATGTTGTTATTATTTGTGGCTGTCAATGGATCGGCGCAATTTATCACCGGCTCAATTACGGATCGTCAGGGTTTACCTGTGGAATTTGCTAATATAGTATTGTTATCTGTTCCGGATTCTTCTTTCCTTCAAGGTACGGTTAGTGATGAGAGTGGTAGTTTTCGCATTCAAACAGGAGATTCTATATCTATACGAACTTATGTGATCAAAGTATCTTCGATCGGTTATCAAACCATCTACCGAGATACACGAGCCGGTAATATGGAAAATATCGTTTTGTCGGATGAGGCGATCTTGTTGGATGAGGCCGTTGTCATAGGGAAACGACCGGATTTCCAGATCAAAGACGGTACCTTGACAACCCGCATAGAAAACAGCCTGCTAAGCAAATCCGGGACAGCGAACGACGTATTGAAGTATATTCCCGGCATACAAGGCAAAGAGGGGGAGTTTCAGGTGTTCGGTAAAGGTATTCCTGTTATATATATCAATGGACGTGAAGTAAGGGATCTCTCCGAACTGGATCGTCTTAGCTCTTCTGAGATTCGTCAAATAGAGGTGATTACTAATCCGGGATCACGTTATGGGGCGGAAGTGAAATCGGTTATCCGTATTAAGACTATAAAGCGTGAAGGTGAAGGGATGAGCTTTGAGGCTCGCTCTACTTGGGGACAGTCGCAAAACACGGATTTTACGGAACAATTGAATTTAAACTACCGTCATAATAATCTGGATGTATTTGCTATGTTTCAATATGTGCATAACAACTATTTGCTCATCAATAATGTAAGTCAGCAAGTATATGTCGATACGCTTTGGCGGCAAGAGAATCGGATGGAGCAGCATTCATTGGATAATGATTACCGGGGAGAGCTGGGAGTGAATTATCAAGTTAACGATAACCATTCTTTGGGTGTCCGTTATATAATGTCTGCCTCTCCAGAAAATAAAATAAGGGGACAAACAGAAAGTCGGATTGATGCCAATGATGATTTCTATGACTATTTATTGAGCGAGAGTTATAGTACGACCGTGAAACATCCAGCTCACCAAATCAACGTTTATTATTCGGGAGCCGTAGGGAAGCTTTCTTTGGATTTCAATGCGGATATGCTAAGGAGCGAAGCGAGGACAGGAAATGAGGTAATAGAAAACAGTCAAGAGCAAGAAAGTCGTATCGTGACCTCCACTAATAATGTGGACAATAAGTTATACGCCGCTAAATTGATTGCTTCCTATCCATTAGCAGGTGGTAATTTGAGCCTAGGCTCGGAGTTTACCAGTACCCGCCGTACAGACTTATTTACTAATCCACAGGAAATCCTTCCTACAACTGATAGCCATATCCGGGAAGATCGTGCGGGAGCTTTCGCTGAATATAGTAAGTTTATCCGTATCGCCTACCTAAATATGGGTTTGCGTTATGAACATGTTTCAACAGAACGTTCCTATGATAATTTTTTTCCAAATGTCTCGTTATCCACGCAAATAGGAAAACTACAAACCCAACTTGGTTATACGACGAAAACGAAACGCCCTACTTACGCTCAATTGTCAAGTAATATGAACTATATCAATCGGTTTACCTATATGAACGGTAATCCGGCGTTAAAACCTACAAACCTACACGATATCACTTTATCAGGCAGTTATGATTGGTTTCAATTTATGTTGAGCTACCAGAGAGAAAAAGACGTTATTCTTTATATGACGGATCAATATGAGAAAAATCCCGCTATAACGATCATTACGCATCGTAATTATGACCGGATTGATAACGTATCGGTGTTTTTGATAGCGTCTCCTATTATAAAGAAGTGGCATCCTCAACTCACGATAGGTTTACAGAAACAATGGATGGATATTGAGCATAATAGTAGGATGCTTTCTATGGATAGACCGTTGTTTATCGGCCGGTTTAACAATGGAATTCAATTTCCTTATGGATGGACACTACATGTAGATTTGTTTTTTCAGGGTAAAGGTGATTTCCAAAATATTTATATCAACAAGAACGTGTTTATGATGGATGCCTCGCTCACTAAGTCTTTCTTTGATGACCGTCTTTCCTTTAATCTACAAGGTATTGATCTTACGCATGGGCGTAAAGATGGCAACGTGATTTATAACAAACACATGGATCTGACGGTGAATAATGTAACCGATAGCCGTGAGGTACGACTGACCGTTCGCTATAAGTTTAATACGACCAAAAATAAGTATAAGGGAAAAGGAGCCGCTGAGGAGGAAATAAGAAGGCTCTAAGAAACCCGTCTCTATGGGGTATTTCTCATTTATATAGTAGCCTCGATCACTACGAGGCTACTATATGAATATTGCTTTTATAGCTTTATATAAATCTTCTTCTTATACAAGAAATATCCCGGTATCCAGTTTAATACCACGAAGAAGATAGCCCAAGCCAGCGATCCTCCGAAATCGCCGAATACCGGCCTGAACAGATCCATATACATAAAGGCGGAGATACCGCTCATCCCCAGCAATACGGCCAATATATCCCCTTGTACATACAGATACAACGGGTTGATACCGAACGACTCAAAGAATAACGTCCATTTCTTCTTCCCGTTTATATCGATGATCCAGATTAATAAAGCGAGGAATAAGGAGGCGAATCCGCAAGTTACCAAGACGAACGTGCTACTCCATATCTTCTTATTGATCGGGCAGCCGTAACTTAGTAAGAAACCGACAAAAAGAATAATCGTACCGAAAATGAAGATATTACGGATAATCAACTCATTGTTCTTTTTACAATCCTGTATTACCTTTCCTACGTAGAAACCGAGTAATACATGCGCTATACTACCGATGCAGCTCAAGAGCCCTTCCGGATCAAAGGCGATCCGTGTACCATCTGCCATATCATCGTGATACATATGCGATGTACCGAATAAAGTTCTGTCCACGATCGCTATAATGCTATTCTCCGACATTTCCATACTATGCGTGAAACCTAGTAATGCCCAGTAAAATATCAATATACCAGCGGCTACCTGCAAAATATACTTATGATTAATCGCTAATCCTATCAACGACCCGAAGCCGTATGCCAGCGCCAACCTTTGCATCACCCCAAGGATACGTAAATTCTGGAAATCGGTAAATCCATTGTAGCAAACATGCCCGAACAGATTCAGCCCTAATCCCACGAGGAATATCAATACCGTGCGTCTCAATACTTTCGTCACGCTTTCTTTCGACAGCTTGAAGTTATATTTCCGAAGTGAGAAAAACATGGAGACCCCCATGATGAACATAAAGAACGGAAATACCAAATCGGTGGGAGTGAGGCCGTTCCAACGTGCATGCTCTAAAGGCGTATATACATACTTCCATGACCCGGGGTTGTTTACCAAAATCATCCCCGCGATCGTAATTCCCCTCATCACGTCGAGGGATAGCAATCTTCCGGATTGTTGTGCCATATTGATAGTAGATTAAAAAGTTACCAATGAAAGTCCAAAGATAATGGAATTTCCTACAATATCCCTGCCTTCGGGAATACTGTTTTTAGTATATTGAAAATCAGATGTATAAAAACATGTACATGTTTTCGGAAAAACACGTACGTCTTTTTTCGGAAACACGTACGAGAATTTATGAAAACACGTACGTGTTTTTCCAAAAAGATGATGGAGATATCCAAGCGATAAGAATTTTATACAATAAGCCTAATAATCAATTATTCTTTAAGGTTTGATGAAAAATATGCCTATCTTGCGCATAGAATCTAAAGATAGGAACCAATGAGGCATTTACTTATTTTGATATCGTTATTATCCACACTCTCATTTATAGGTTGTCGAGATGAAAGCGATGCCACATACCTAATCGATCGTGCGGAATCCTTGTTGAAATCTGATCCGGATAGTTCCCTTATCCTATTGGATAGCATAGCCGTGCCCGATAATTTGAGCGATAAATTATTGGCTCGTTGGTGTATGTTGTATGGCAGAGTAGCGGATACGCTGTACACGGATCTGCCCTATGTGCAACAATTGCGTCGTGCGCAAGCCTATTATAAGTCACACGGGACAAAGCAAGAACAAGCGAAGATTGGTTTATACCTAGGGCGTTCGTATGTGGAGGATAAGGAGAATGAGAAGGCTATGAAGGTTTATTTACAGGCGTTGGATATCGCTGTACGTTGTCAAGACTATAATCAAGCCGGGTATATTTGTAGCTATATGGGAGATCTATATGATTTCGAGGGTGATTATCTGTTAGGAAAGGACAAATACAAGGAAGCGGAATCTTATTTCCGGAAAGCGGGGAATATGAGAAGTTCAGCTTTCGCCTTGCAGGATATAGGAAGAATGTACGCATTTTCAGATTCATTAGATATACACTTATATCAACAAAATCTATTCATCAAGAAAAAGAAATTAAAAATATTGTTTCTTATGGAAAGGAACGTAGTTTACCTACGTTGTATATTGTGAACTACGAAAGTAAAGGTTTTAGTATTATATCTGCAGACAAGAGAGTTTATCCTATCCTTGGTTTTTCTGATGAAGGGGAGTTTTCTCTGGATAATGCTCCGGAAGTGGTAACTCTTTGGTTAGAATGGGTGTCTGAACATATTACTCGATGTAGAAATCAAAATTTTCAACCCGATCCTATGATTACAAGTATGTGGAATTCAGCTGAGTGTCCAGAAAAACCACTAAAAATGGTCAATTGTGACGATCCAGATCATACCTCGCAAATTGTAAAAGGGCCGTATTTAAAAACTTCATGGAATCAAAGAAATAATTATAACAAATATTGCCCAACAAATTGTCCTGTGGGATGTACTGCTGTTGCCATAGGTCAAATAATGAGATTCTGGGAATATCCAAAGAGCTATAATTGGGCGGCGATGAGCTTTAATAATGCTACAGATGTTACTGCTCGTTTTTTAGCAGAATTAGGAAATAAAGATCATTTGAATATGGATTATACTCCGAATGGATCATCTGCAAGAAATACGGTTTTGGATAATGTGCTAAGAGGATATGGTTATAATGCCTCTAGAGAAAAATATAACTATGCCAAAGTAAAAAGTGAAATATTCTCGGGAAGACCTGTAATTCTGAGTGGAGTTAATCAAGTTAGTGGAAGTGGACATGCTTGGGTATGTGATGGCATACAAATATATAATAGCACTATGTATTCTTATTCAATGCTACATATGAATTTTGGAAATAGCGAGAAGTATAATGGCTATTATCAACTGGATAATTGGTCTTATATTGAAGATGGAAAACTTATATTTGATTATACTACTAATTTTTTTCATAGAATGATTATAAGTATTTATCCAAAATGATGAAAAAAAGAAATTTACTTTGGTTATTGGTTTTTGTACACTTATTTCTATCTTGTACAAAGCGTGAGGATTGGCCTCCTCCGACGGTTTTTAGTTTTGTTTTGATGAATAGCGATAGTTCTTCTGTCTTGACATCAAAAGAAGATAAGGTCGTTATTAAATATAGAGATAACGGTATGATGCGCCAATTTTATGATGTGTCAGTGGATGAACGAGAGGGTGTTTATTTCGTAAGTAGCATATCTGCTCTTTATAGTGGCGTTGATTCCTTATATATCGAGGCAAAAAGTAAGATAGATACTTTGGTGTTGGTTAAGACTCCCTTTTATCTGTTAGATCCTTTTGAAGGTACGTTTAATGGTAAACTAATTTCTATTCCAGAATATGAAGGTTTTCTATATCTTGTGAGATAAGATAGTATTCTGAAAATTAGGATTAAAGTAATATTTAGATTGAATGGGAGTTCTATATCATGACATGTCGAACTTCTATTTAATCTAAATATTCTTTACTTATAAGTAAAGAAGAAGTTAGTAGCGCTCAAAAAATAACTTGGTACAGTTTTCATGCGATCACGTCTTTGCGGATCGGACTGCGAGAATGCATTGACTGATTATGCGTAAATTGCTGAAAATAAGCGAATAATATCGATCGATATCAGCTACTCAAGTGAATAACTAACGGCTTGTCAAGTGAATAACTAACGGCTATACCTAGCCGCTAACTAATGGCTTGGGAAGTGAATAACTAACCACTTGAAAAGCCATTCCTCGGTCTTTGGGTGTTGTAGAACTTACAACTTGTATTGAAAACCGTCCCAAGTTATTTTTTAATGCTTACTTAGTTGCTCTTTTGGATATAGATTCATTTTATTTTAGTCTTTTATATACATTAAAGGATAGGGGTATTTGATAGTTTCTTGTCTTATAAAAAAACAACAGTCACTATGGAATCAACAACTGAAAAACGGAATGCCTCTAAGCTTTATTACCGGGGTGAAGCTAAAAAAGGAATGATGGCTGGTTCCATCTTTTCTTTATTCATTCTTTTACTATTCTCATTCGTTTCTTGTGATAAGGATGAGGATGCTTTTTTTGAAGAAGCTCCTTACTATTTGGGATGTTTTTAGGGAAAGGGGAATATATGATCGATAAGGGTAAATTAATGAATGAAGGGATAGAATCTACTGTCCGGATCACGAAAGATGACGCTAAAATAGTGTATCATCCACTGAAATCTTCATTTCGGATACAAGTGGATAGTATTCGTTTTCATGAGGGAAGTGCTACCCCTTATATTGAAGGGAAGATGGAAGGCATCCTATATAATATAGAGAATTCGGAAGATTCGATCGTCATAAAAGATGCTATATTCGGAATACACTAATTTAGAATTTGATGATGAACCAAATTTAGTGCATAGAATGATTGTTAATATATATCCTAGATAAGTATGATTGAATATAAGAA
>OHQE01000814.1_pt1 | contig 11684 bp, 10 predicted proteins | sample 1577931 | NCBI WGS metagenome assembly OHQE01 (sample SAMEA3879552, study PRJEB24766) | human gut metagenome | biome: human-associated habitat; feature: feces | place: USA | collected 1985/1987 | reverse complement strand
TCTACGTCATGGCCGTCGATGGTGATGACGTTCCAGCCCCACGCCTCGTATTTCATCGCTACGTTCTCGGTATCCACCTCATCGACCTTGGTCGAAAGCTGAACGTTGTTCGAGTCGTAGTACATGATCAGATTGTTCATCCCCAAGTGGCCGGCGATGCGGCCCACGCCCTGCGACACCTCCTCCTCGATACCGCCGTCGGAGATGTAGGCATAGGTCTTGTGGGACTGCCACTCCCCGAAACGAGCCGCGAGGAACCGCTCGGCGATCGCGGCGCCCAGCGCCATGGCATGCCCCTGGCCCAGAGGACCCGACGTATTCTCCACACCGTGCAGCACGTCCACTTCGGGATGGCCCGGCGTGACGCTGCCCCACTGCCGCAGGTTACGCAAATCCTCCACCGTATAGGTTCCGGCCAGCGCGAGAGTCGAGTAGAGCATCGGCGACATGTGTCCCGGATCGAGGAAGAAACGGTCCCGGAAAGGATAATCCATCTGATCCGGATCGTAGCGGAGGAATTCGGTGTAAAGTACTGCCATGAAGTCCGCGCCGCCCATTGCGCCGCCGGGATGTCCCGATTTGGCTTTCTCGACCATCGCTGCAGACAGGATACGGATGTTGTCTGCAACGCGCGTGAGTTCGGATTTAGTAACCATAAGAGATTGTATGCTTTTATATTTTTTATGTATTGGCCTCACAGCCCGGGCCGACATTCGGCGCCCATCCCGGACGAATCGGCCGAATATGCACAACTCGGCCCGTTACCGGCAGAAAATATATGGAAACGAAGGACGAAGCCGAAGATCTTCCTTCTTTCCTCATTCTGCTCGTTCGGATCGAACGAGCGCGACTGCACACCGGTCCCCCGCCGCAGTCCCGCGTTCGGTGGTACAAATTTAATACAAATCCGGCTTATCCGACCTGCTTGAGCGCCAAAAATTTCTTCTTTTCGAACTTTTCCCGGGCATAAGGCAAGGTCACTTCGAAGCGGCGCTCTCCCGAAGAGGGGATATCGAACATCGTGTCCATCATGATCGCTTCGCAGATCGAACGCAATCCCCGGGCACCGAGCCGGTACTCGATGGCTTTATCGACGATATAGTCCAACACCTCGTCGTCGAACACGAGCTTCACGCCGTCCATCTCGAACAGCTTTTCATACTGCTTGATGATGGCATTTTTGGGCTGCGTGAGGATCGAACGCAGGGCCTCGCGGCCGAGCGGCTCCATATAGGTCAGCACCGGCAGGCGGCCCACCAGTTCGGGAATCAGACCGAACGACCTGAGGTCCTGCGGCATAAGGTATTGCATGAGGTTGTTGCGGTCCACGGAATCGGCATTCATCCGTCCGTAACCCATCGCCCGGGTGTTGAGCCGCTGGGCGATCTTCTTCTCGATGCCGTCGAACGCACCGCCGCAGATGAACAGAATGTTGCGCGTATCGACCTGCACGAACTGCTGTTCGGGATGCTTGCGCCCGCCCTGGGGAGGAACATTGACCACCGTACCTTCCAGAATCTTCAGCAAAGCCTGCTGCACACCTTCACCCGACACGTCGCGCGTAAGCGACGGATTGTCGCTCTTGCGGGCGATCTTGTCGATTTCGTCGATAAAGACGATCCCCCGCTGGGCCAGCTCCACGTCGTAGGAAGCCACCTGCAACAACCGCGAGAGAATACTCTCGACATCCTCGCCCACGTATCCCGCCTCGGTAAGTACCGTAGCGTCCACGATAGTGAAGGGCACGTTCAGCAATTTGGCGATCGTGCGGGCCATCAGCGTCTTGCCGGTACCCGTCGGGCCGACCAGCAGGATGTTCGACTTGTCGAGCTCCACTTCGCTCGCCTCGCCCGAAGCATGCAGCAGCCGCTTGTAGTGATTATATACGGCCACCGACATATAGCGTTTGGCATCGTCCTGCCCGATCACGTACTGATCCAAAAACTCCTTGATTTCATTGGGCTTGAGCAAATCCTCGAATTTCAACGAGGTATTCTTCTTCTCCTTGCGACGGGATGCGGCTTCGTCATGCAGCACATCGTTGTCGATGAGCATCTGGTATCCTTTCGCAATACATTTGCTGCAAATATTGCAACCCTTGGACGAACTCAACAGGATCGCACCATCGCGGCGTTTGGCCCCGCAGAACGAACACGCATCGCTCTCGTTGCCGTAAAGGTCTTCTCCGTAATTTTTAGCCATAGGTCTTTAGTTTTCCTTCGAATTTCGTTCCCGGTCCCGGTCGAACTTTCGGACGAGCCTCTGCCGGGATAAAGTCGAAAACAAACTCCCGCCATCATCTCTACCCGGCCGTCGATCGGCCTCGTTCCGACTTCGCACACCGGAAATATCGAACCGGGTTCTTCATTTATTCCGCTCGGCCTATCGAGCGCCCCGCTCTGCCTCCGCTGATCGGAAACGATACATTTTCTCTCCCGAAATCGACCGTCCCCTGCAGATTGAAACAGAAATATTATCCCCGCTTGGTCAGCACCTCGTCGATCAGCCCGTACTCCTTGGCCTCCCGAGCCGACAGCCAATAATCGCGGTCGGCATCCTTTTCGATCTTCTCGATCGGAGCGCCCGAATGGGCCGCAATGATCTCGTACAGCTCCTGCTTGGTCTTGCGGATCTCGCGGGCCGTGATCTCGATGTCCGACGCCTGCCCCTGAGCCCCGCCCAGCGGCTGATGGATCATCACCCGCGAATGGGGTAACGCCGAGCGCTTGCCTGCAGCACCGGCGGTCAGCAGCACGGCGCCCATCGAAGCGGCCAGTCCCGTACAGATGGTCGCCACATCGGGCTGCACCAGTTGCATCGTATCGTAAATTCCCAGACCGGCCGTCACCGATCCGCCCGGGGAGTTGATATAAATCTGGATGTCCTTTTCCGGGTCGGCCGACTCCAGGAACAGCAGCTGTGCCTGGATGATATTGGCCGCATCGTCGTAAATCGGAGCCCCCAAAAAGATGATGCGATCCATCATCAAACGCGAAAAGACGTCCATCGTCGCCACGTTCAACTGGCGCTCCTCGATGATCGTCGGCGACACGTAGGCCGCGTACTGCGAGCGGAAATCATGCAGTTTCAGACTATTGATACCGCAATGCCGGGTGGCGTATTTTTCAAATTCATTCATAACCGAACAGTTTGCAAGTTAATAAAAAACATCGGAAGCCGGTTCAAAAATTTTTCCGCGACTTGCCTCCGGTCCTACTCGATTTCCCGTACCCGGCCAACACACGATGCAGGCTCGAATCCGGCAAAAACGAGGGAAGAAGCAAAAAACAGAAGTATGACTACTAAACAGACTTTGAGGGAGTGATTGCAAAAATCAAACCCTCAAAGCTCTGATCGGATACCAATTTTCCGCTGTTTCTTAAATCTCCTTGGCCAGTTTTGCGAACTCTTCGGCAGAAACGGCCTTTTCGGTCACCTTGATCTTGGACTTCACGTCCTCGACCACCTTCATCTCATACAGCTTCTCGTAGATCTTCTGTCCCTGCTCGCGGTCCTCGAGAATCTTCTTGGCGTAATTGGCCAGCATATCTTCCGGAGCCGTCGGCAATCCGTATTGAGCGAACTGGGCCTGTGCCAACGCCTTGGCCTCTGCAGTAGCCTCTTCGGGGGTTACCGTAAGGTTATCCTGCTTGATGAAATATTTCTGGAGATAATTCCAAGTGAACAGTTTTACGAAAGCGTCGAAATCCTTCTCGATCTCCTCCTTGGTGAACTTGCCTTCGTTGATGACGTACAGCCAGCGCTTGAGGAACTCGACCGGCATGGTCAGCCCGGCTTTCTTCAACAGGAAATCACGCAACTGCAACGTGAACAGATAGTCGCTCTCGCGGCGCAGCTCTTTCGAAATTTCGGCATCGACGAACGCCTCGAACTCCTCGGCGGTTTTGACGTTGCCCGCAGGAAAAGCCATCTTGAAGAACTCCTCGTTCAGCTCCGGTTCCGCGAACTTGCGGATCTTGGTGATTTCGAGAGAAAATTCGGGTTTGATACCCTCCAATTCGTTCTCCTTGACCTGCAATACGGCGGCACGCTGCGCCGGAGTCTTGTAAAGCTCATTGACATTGACCTGCGTCTTGAACCCGACCTTCTTGCCGATGAAGGGCTTGCGCTCCTCCTCGTTCATCGAAATCAGTCCGACGTAAGCGCCCTCAATCTTCATATCACCGTTGTCGAGCGTCACCTCCAGCGCTTCGTCCGCCGTTACCTTGTCGGTATCCACCAGACGGCCGAAACGACGCAGGAAATTGCTGCGGTAATCGTCGTGCATCTTCTTATCGACCTTGATCGTGTAGTAGGTCATCTTATCTTTCGCCGACAGCTCGAGTTTCACCTCGGGAGCTTCGCCGATCTCGAAGATGAATTCAAATTCGGTCCCGTTCTCGAAATCGAAGTCGCCCTGCTCCTCCGAAGGGATCACGTCACCGACATAATCGATCTTCTGCTCCTGCAGATAGTTGAACGCTGCTTCCGAAGCCTGGCGGTAAGCCTGCTCCGCAAGCACGCCCTTGCCGTACATCTTCTTGATCACGCCCATCGGCACCATACCGGGGCGGAAGCCCGGAATATTGGCCTTGCGTTTGTACTCACGCAGGGATTTTTCGACCGCATCGCCGTAATCCTTCTCGCCTACGGTCACCTTGATGAGCGAGTTATTCTGCTCGCGCTGTTCTCTTACGATATTCATATTTCAGTTGTTTTATACGTTACATTTCGGGTCGGCAAAAGTACAAAATAATTCATTAGCAAGCAACAAACACCCGATAAATATCTCCGCACCGATCCGTTTTTCTTTCAGAAAGGGCTTCGGGGAAAAGCACCCGGACCGGCAGCCCCTCCGATCCGTAATTCGGGCGCCGAAATCGACGTCTTTTTCCGAAAAATAGCTATCTTTGTTGCCTATTATAATAAGGACATACCGGCTATAAACGGCCAACGCCGCAGCCGGACAGCATACAAACGATACGGAATCCAATGACAAAAATCGCATGGATCGGACTGCTGGCGATGACGCTGGCCGCGTCGTGGGCGTCGATGCAGATGGGGAAGGCGTCCACGCCGCCGAACTCCTTGAACAGCACAGCCTTGCCCTCCATGACCGGCAGGCCTGCCTCGGGGCCGATGTCACCCAGACCCAGCACGGCCGTGCCATTGGAGACGACAGCCACCATATTGCCCTTGAAGGTGTACTTGTACACGTCGTCGGGATTCTCTTTGATCTTGCGGCAGGGTTCGGCCACGCCGGGAGTGTAGGCGGTGGACAGGTCATCGCGGGTGGCGACCTCCACCTTGCTTACGATGCCCACCTTGCCCTTGTGGGTCTCGTGCATTTCCAGAGCAGCTTTATTGTAATCCATTTGAATTTCCTCCAATATCTTACCGTCCTCGCCCTCTCCATTGCACAGCGATGACAGAAGGCGGAACTCCTCCAGTCTCGCATACGCTCGACAGCCCCCTCAGGGAGGGGCCTTATGTTCCCGGGAAGGCTCACTTATTTTTATTGTAACAGAACCGCCCGCCCATTTCCACCGGTTTTGGTCACTTTTGCGCCTGTAGACGGGCAAAAGTGATACAAACCCGCCGCCGGATTTGTGGAAATTTTGCAAAGAACTTTCCTTTTGCCGTCAGAACGTATATAATAAATGGGTATCTGTTCTGCCTGTACCGGTCTTTTGCTGTGCATCAGGCCGATTTTTATGGAGGTATTTCTTTTGAAAAACAACACCAAAAAACTCCTGTGCATCCTGCTGGCCATCGCCGCAGCGGTGTGCGTCATTTTTGCCTGTTTCATGCTGACAAAGCACAAGCAGACCGACAGCGCTTCTTCGGCTGCCGCATCCGTCTCGCAGTTTGGCTCTGTTGCCGACTTCGACTACGAGGCCTTTGATTACAGCGATGGTCTGGACGAAAACGGCTATTGGAGCGGCATCAAAGCGCTGGACTATGTGACCCTGCCGGAGGACTTCGGCTCCATCGCCCTGAAGGAGAACGACCTGACCCCCACCGAAGATGAACTGCAGCAGCAGGTGGACAACCTGCTGAACCAGTACACCTCTTCCCAGCCTGTTACCGGCCGTTCCGCCCAGAGCGGAGATGTTGCCAACATTGATTACACCGGCACCGTGGACGGCGTGGCCTTTACCGGCGGCACTGCCACCGGCTACGACCTGACCCTTGGCAGCGGTTCCTTCATCGATGGCTTTGAGGACCAGATCATCGGGCACAATGTGGGCGATACCTTTGATGTGACCGTCACCTTCCCGGACGGCTACGGCGATTCCACCGATGCCGAGGGCAACACGATCACCCTCAGCGGCAAGGAAGCCGTGTTCAGCGTGACCCTGAACTCCATTTCCGAAAGCGTGACCCCCGAGCTGACCGACGAGTGGGTGGACTCCAACTTTGGCATCAGCGATGATCTGCACACCGCCGACCAGTTGCGCAGCTACCTTAACGATGCGCTGTATGCCACCAACTACGAGAACGCCATCGTGGACTACCTGATGTCGAACTCCACCTTCAAGGAGCTGCCCAGCGAGATCACCAGCTATTACATCCGCATGTTCCTGAACTACTACAACCAGTACGCCACCGCCTACGGCATGGATCTGAATGCTTTTGCCCAGACGCAGGGCTACACCGATGCCGATGCCATGCTGGCCGCATCCGACGCTTACTTTGAGCATCTGGCAAAGCAGGACCTGATCCTTCAGGCCGTGGCCGAAACCAAGAGCCTTGCTCCCACGCAGGAAGAGCTGGACGACGCCAACAGCACCTATGCCGACACCTACGGTGAGAACCGTGCGCACCTGAACGCCCTGCAGTCCTGTGTGCTGGACTGGCTGGAAGAGAATTCCACCGTAGCGTAAAAACACAAGAACCATTTAGAATGCCCTCCGCTTTGCTCTGGGCATATTCAGAGGATAATTTATCTTTAATTTGCAGCTCCGAAAAGCCCGCGGGCTTTTCGGAGCTGCTTTTTCACAGGAAGGGCCGGAGCTCTCAGATGCTGTTTTTCTTTGCGGCCCCTTCTGTGAAAAATGCAATACCGGACAGACCGCAGTCTGTCCGGTATTGCTCTAATAAAAATTAGTATTTCCGCTATTTATGCCCAGAGTGAAGCGGAGGGCATTTCAGATCGTTATGCTTTTTCTTTCTTCCCGCCGTTCAGCTTCCAGAGCAGCCATGCATAGAAGTAATTCATCAGCAGGATGGCGATGCACCACAGCACCGACGCCTGCACGCTCTGGTCATACACCTTCATGAAGGGATATGGTCCATCTACCACGCGCTGGATGTTCAACCACAAAATGATGCCGCCGTACAGCACCGTGGGCAGCAGCGCCCACTTGACCGTACTGCGGGGCAGGCGCGGTGAGCGCTCCAGCAGCACAAAGGAGAAGATAGCCGCCAGCGGGTTGAGCAGGTGATGGTACAACATGGAGCTGGTGCACAGCATGATGTACCAGCCGTTGCCGTCCTCATACATGGGACCCAGCACGAACACCACCGTGAGAAAGGTCATGGTCAGGCAGCAGGTGGCAATGTACTTGAGGGTGTGCAGCCAGCGCGGCAGTTCCCTGCCGGTAAAGATGCACACCAGCTGGCCCACCGCCACCATGGCGCAGATGCAGGCCGAAAGGATGTTGGAATCCTCGGTGTAAAAAATGAACATCTGCTCTTTGCCCCAATCCCAGCTCATGGGCAGGGCAATGGGCTCCGCCCAGACGATGAACAGGTTCAGTGCGATGGAGAGCAGGCGGCGCACTGTATCAGCAAATTTTTTCATGGAAAGCCTTTCCGTCTTGTAATATTTCCTCGAAAATTTGAAAAAGGGCAGGTCTCCCTGCCCTTTTTCAAAAAAAGCTTTATTTTGCGGTGTTGATGAAGCTGCGGTTGTCCCACAGGTACTTGATGCCGGAAATGGCCGTCACGGCAGCCACCAGCCAGCACAGCACCATGGAAATGCTGATTACCAGGATCTGCCGCACCCCCTGCTCTGTGCCGGTAGCCGACATGCTTGCAATGGACATGCCAAAGAAGTAGAAGATGATACTCAGCATCTGCAGCACGGTCTTCACCTTGCCCCACATGTTGGCGGCGATCACCTTGCCGTCCTTGGCACCGGCGGCCACCATGCGCAGGCCGGACACGGCAAACTCGCGGGCCAGAATGATGCACAGCACCACCGGGCTGCATACGCCGTCCCGCATCATGTAAATGAAGGCCACAGTGGTGAGCAGTTTGTCGGCCAGCGGGTCGGCAAACTTGCCGAAGTCCGTTACCATGTTCCACTTGCGGGCCAGATGGCCGTCCAGAAAATCAGTAAAGCTGGCGGCAGCAAAGACAATGCCTGCGATTAGGTAATACGTCGGCTGGAAGGAGCCATCCGCGATGCCGTTCAGGCTGGTGAGGGACACAAAGACCATGAACACCGGTACCAGCAGGATGCGGGTCAAAGTGAGTTTATTGGGCAGATTCATACAGATTCCTCCAATTTGTTATTTTGCAACAGTACCATACAGATCGTAAAGGTCGCTGTCGTCCACCAGAACATCGTAGAACTGGCCGGGGTACAGCGGTTCCTCGCTGGAAACGCACACATTGCCGTCCACCTCAGGAGCATCGCCGGTGGTACGGCACAGATACAGGCCGCTCTCCTCGTCGATGCCGTCGCAAAGTACATGCACGATCTGGCCCACCTTTTCGGCCTGCTTCTGGGCCATGATGCCGGTCTGGATCTGCATCACCAGTTCGGCGCGCTTGTCCTTGACTTCCTGCTCGATCTGGCCGTCCATTTTGGCAGCAACGGTGTTCTCCTCGGCAGAGTAGGCAAAGCAGCCCAGACGATCAAACTTTACTTCCTTGACGAAATTGCACAGATCCTCGAACTGCTCCTCGGTCTCGCCGGGGAAGCCTGCGATCAGAGTGGTGCGCAGGGTGATGCCGGGGATCTCGCGGCGCAGCTTGCCGATCACCTCCAGCAGCTCGGCGCGGTTGGAGCGGCGGTTCATATTCTTGAGGATGGTGTCATTGCAGTGCTGGATGGGCAGATCGAGGTAGGGCACCACCTTCTCATTGCGCTTCATGGCGGCAATGAACTCATCCGTGATGCGCTCCGGGTAAGCGTACATAATGCGGATCCACTCGAGGCCCGGCACCTTGTTCAGCTTATCCAGCAGCTCGCAGATGCTGCCGGGCTTGCCCCAGTCCTCGCCGTAAGCGGTGGGGTCCTGTGCGACCACGATCAGCTCTTTTACGCCCTCACCGGCCAGCCAGCGGGCCTCGGCCACGCAGTCGGCCATATCGCGGCTGTGCAGCGGGCCGCGGATGCCGGGGATGGCGCAGTAGTGGCAGCGGTTGTTGCAGCCCTCTGCAATTTTTAAGTACGCATAGTGGGCGGGCGTGCCGATGACACGCTTGCCGCCCAGCGGGAAGTCCTTTTTGGCACCGTAGCTTTCCAGATGATCCTCACCATGGAACAGGCGGTCCACGATGGTGTCGATGGCCTTGTTGGAGGCACAGCCCACCACCGCGTCCACCTCGGGGATCTCTTCCTCGATCTGGCTGCGGTAGCGCTCGGCAAGACAACCGGTGACGATGACCTTCAGCTCCGGGTTCTGCTGCTTGTAGGAGCAGGCTTCCAGAATGTTTTCAATGGCTTCGGTCTTGGCGCTCTCGATGAAGCCGCAGGTGTTCACAAGGATCACATCTGCTTCGGCCAGATCGGCCACGGTCTCGTGGCCGGCAGACAGCAGGATGTGCACCATCACATCCAGATCGACCTGATTCTTGGGGCAGCCAAGGGAAATACACGCAATTTTCATAGGGGATGATACTCTCTTTCTCTTTTGAGGGGTGCTTTTTATTCTTCTTCCGCTCTTTTTATCGCTTCTTTTATGACCGAATACGCAAAGCCGCGGCGCTGCAGGGCGGCCACCACAAGGTCGCGGCGGCCATCGGCCAGCTTTTTCATGTAGCGGCTGCGCACCAGAGCGGCGGCAGCTTCCAGCTCCGGGCTTTCGCCGTCTGCGTCCGGGGCATAGACGCTTTCCAGCGCCTGCTCGATCTGCGCGCCGGAAAGGCCCTTCTGCCGCAGGTTCTGGGCCGCCGCACGGCGGCTCTTGCGGGCGGCAAGCAGGCTGTGTGCCCGGGCTTCGGCATAGCGGTCATCGTTTACGTAATCCAGCTCCACCATCTCAGCCACAGCAGCCGCTGCAGCCTGCTCGGTAAAGCCATAGCACAGCCGTTCATACAGCTGTGCCGAGGACATCTCCCGCGAGGCCAGCGCATCCAGTGCGCGGGCGCGGGCCTTGGCCGGGTCGGCGCACTTTTCTTCTTCCTGCTTCGGGCGGCGGCGTTTATAAAAGGACATTTAGTCCTCCACCATGATATCCAGTTCGCTCTCGCTGCTGCGGGCAGGAGCCTTGACCACCGGCTCCTTGGCATCTGCAGCCTTGGCGGGTTCCTCGGCCTTGGCCGCAGCGCCCTTGCCTGCCGGGCGGCGGGATGCGTACAGCTTATCGGCATTGGCGCGGATCTGGCCCTCGATGTCGTTTGCGATCTCGGGATTGTCCTTCAGGAACTGCTTTGCGTTGTCACGGCCCTGACCCAGACGGATATCGCCATAGTTGAACCATGCGCCGCTCTTCTGCACGATGCCCAGCTTTACGCCCACATCAATGAGTTCGCTCATCTTGGAAATGCCCTCGCCGAACATGATATCGAACTCTGCCTCACGGAACGGAGGTGCCACCTTATTCTTGACGATCTTGGCGCGGGTGTGGTTGCCGATGAACTGGCCGGAAGAGTCCTTCAGGCCCTCCACGCGGCGGATGTCGATGCGCACCGAGGCGTAATATTTCAGGGCGCGGCCGCCGGTGGTGACCTCCGGGTTGCCGTACATCACACCTACCTTTTCCCGCAGCTGGTTGATGAAGATGACGATGCTGTTGGTTTTGGCGATGACGCCGGTGAGCTTGCGCAGAGCCTGGCTCATCAGCCGGGCGTGCAGTCCCACGAAGCTGTCGCCCATCTCGCCCTCGATCTCGGCCCGGGGCACCAGGGCAGCCACGGAGTCCACCACCACCACGTCGATGGCGCCGGAGCGGACCAGGGCCTCGGTGATCTCCAGGGCCTGCTCGCCGGTGTCCGGCTGGGAGATGAGCATATCCTCGATCCGAACCCCCAGCGCCCGGGCATAGGTGGGGTCCAGGGCGTGCTCGGCATCCACAAAGGCCACCTCGCCGCCCCGCTTCTGGGCCTCGGCCACGATGTGGAGGGCCAGGGTGGTCTTACCGGAGGACTCGGGGCCGTAGATTTCGATGATGCGCCCCCGGGGGACGCCGCCGATGCCCAGGGCCAGATCCAGGGACAGGGAGCCGGTGGGGATGGCCTCCACGTTGGTCTCGGCGTTTTCGCCGTAGCGCATGATGGAGCCCTTGCCGTACATCTTCTCGATCTGCTGCATGGCGGTCTCCAGGGCCTTTTTTTTGTCGGAACCCGCAGGGACTGCGGCGGACGTATCCTTTTTCGCTGCCATTTTCGTCTCCTCCTCTAATTGATTGCCATAATGCTATCACAAATACTGTCCGGAAAAGCGGACAGTCAGATCTCCTGATACAGGGCTCCCAGCACCACCCGGGGAATGCCCGCCGGGTCCGGGA
>OHQE01000807.1_pt1 | contig 11768 bp, 10 predicted proteins | sample 1577931 | NCBI WGS metagenome assembly OHQE01 (sample SAMEA3879552, study PRJEB24766) | human gut metagenome | biome: human-associated habitat; feature: feces | place: USA | collected 1985/1987 | reverse complement strand
TTGTCTTCTTGTTTGAAATCAGAAGATGTCACTGATATAGAATTGGTTAAGAACTGCCAAATATCCTCTTTTAAGCTAAGTAGTGATTCTATCTCGGGGTTGGATACCGTGAAGTTTACGATCGACCAACTGACGGGGCGGATTTTTAACATTGACTCTCTGCCTTTTGGCACGAAGATCGAGAAAGTTGTTTGTACGATTACGGCAGCCAGTAGCTATGCGCTTAGCGGTATAGAGGTAAGCCCGTATGCTTATCCGGACTCTACTTATTACTTAAACAATTTATCAGACTCCATTAATTTCTCCGCTCCGGTAAAGTTCGTGGTTCATGCGTATGACCAAGTCACGACAAAAGTCTATATGGCGCAGGTGAATATCCATCAAGTGGTTCCGGACTCTATGGTTTGGAGTATGTACGCGAATCCTATGATTGGCATTACCGTGAAGGATCAGAAGGTGGTAACCTACGATTATAATGGATCGGAGAATTACTTTATGTATGTGAAACCCGCCGAGTCCGGTAAACCTTACCAATTATATTACGCTCCGGTAAGCGCGCCTAAGGGCTGGCAGTCATTATCCTTGACCGGTCTGCCTTCCGATGGGCTTTTGATCTCCCAGATTACCGAGTATAACAATGCTTTATATGTGCCGGCTACAAATGGCACTTTATATAGATCCGAGGATGGCTTGACTTGGAGCGCTGTAGAGAACGCCCCTTCCGTGAAATACGTTTTGGGTAGCGTGAAGCAGGGCACGAAACAGCCTTCCGCCTTAGCTACGATCGTGGATCAGGAAGGAAAGTTAGCGTTCTATGCGATGAACGAATCCATGGAGTGGATCGCCGGAGATGCGGTGCCTAGCGGATTCCCTGTTATCGGATTTAGCAATCTCCAATATGCCGCAATGTATCATGAGTACTTGATGACCGCCAGCGGACGTACCGTGGACAACCAAGTGGTTAATACGACTTGGGCGACCATGGATGGTATCTCTTGGGCGTTGATGGCTTCTGGTGACGCAAACTTCACGAAGCGTGAGGGAGCGATGATCACGAATTATGACGATAAGTTTTTCTTGATCGGAGGTATCGACGCTTCGAACAAGGCATTGAAAGATATGTATCAATCGATAGATTATGGTATTTCTTGGTCGTTGATCGACTCGATGGTGGTGTTACCGACCGACTATGCGGCGAGAGGCTTTTCCTCAATTATTGTGGATAAAGAGAATTTCGTGAACATTTTCGGAGGAAAAACCAGCACTGGTTCCAATGACTTGAACCAACTTTGGAGAGGCCGTATCAATCGTTTGATCCCGAAGGAATAGAAAAGTTCGATAGGAGATGTATAATTTTATGAGGCTTTTAGCGTTAGAAAAAGAAGTGTGGTATATATAACAGCAAGGCTTATGACTTCAACTTTTTTTCAGCGGCTTCTCATAATCATCCTATTAGCGGGTACGGTCCCTACGCTTTGGGCGCAGGAATATAAGTACGAGATCGGTGGTATGGCTGGTGGTGCCTTTTATATGGGTGACGCCAACAAGAATACGATATTTAAAGGAATGAATCCGGCGGTGGGAGCCGTGTTCCGGTATAACATCAACTTTCGTTGGGCCTTGAAAGCCAACTTGATGTGGGGACAGGTTTCCGGTAAGACCGAAGGTATGGAGAACGTTTTTCCGAATAATGCCCAAACCTCTTTCAACCGTAGTATCATGGAGTTGGGGGGACAGGCGGAGTTCAATTTTTTCCCGTATAGCGATAAGTTCGACTATGCGGGGGCGAAGCGTTTCTCTCCTTATGTCTTGGTGGGCATTGGGCTGACGGTGGCTCCGGGTGGTGGGAAGACTTTCGCCAGCCCGAATATTCCTTTAGGCGTGGGCATGAAATATAAGATCAAGAACCGCCTTAATTTAGGGTGCGAGTTCTCGTTTCGTAAGTTATTTGGCGATGGCCTAGAGGGAAAGGACATGTTGGACGATCCGTATGGTGTTAAGGGTAGCGCTCTTAAGAATAAAGATTGGTACTCTTTCTTGTTGTTGTCTGTTACATGGGATTTCGGCCCGAGGTGTCGTACTTGTAACAATGCGAAAAATATAAGTGAATATTAGTAAGATAAAAAATGTCGTTGATTGAGAAAATAGACAAGAATCGCTTGCCACGGCACGTGGCAATTATTATGGACGGGAACGGACGTTGGGCCAAGGCGAAGGGGAAAGACCGTAGCTTCGGGCATCAGGAAGGCGTTGTTTCGGTCCGTAAGATTATGGATGCGGTCACTCAACTCGGATTGAAATATCTGACGTTGTACACTTTCTCTACCGAGAACTGGAATCGTCCGGAAGAAGAGGTCCAAGCGCTGATGAGCTTGCTGGTCTCTGCCATTCACCGGGAGACTCCGGACATGATGAAGAAAAACGTTCGCCTTACCGCCATAGGCGATCTTTCCCGTTTGCGTGAGGATGCTTATAATACATTGCAAGAATGTATCGATACGACTTCGGCGAATACGGGAACCACACTTGTTCTGGCGCTTAGTTATTCTTCCCGGTGGGAGATCACCAGAGCGGCTAGGCAACTCGCCCAAGAGGTCTTGGAACAGAAAATAAACCCCAATGATATAACCGAGGCTATGGTCTCGGACCACTTGACGACCAAAAATATCCCCGATCCCGATCTTTTGATACGGACCGGAGGAGAGAAACGCATCAGTAACTTCTTGCTATGGCAGTTGTCATATGCTGAATTCTTCTTTACGGATGTGTTTTGGCCGGATTTCAGAGAAGAAGAGTTGTATGAGGCTATATTGTATTACCAGCAACGTGAGCGTCGTTTCGGTAAGACAAGTGAGCAATTAATCTTATAAACAATAGCTGTTATATGTACAAAAGAATAGTGCTGTTTTTTATTTGCTTGGGTTTCGCTTGCGGTGCGTTTGCCCAAGAAATAGACACTACCCAAGTTGAGGCGCCGGCAGAAGTGCCGGTCATTTCGTACTCGTTAGCTCCGAAGAAATACAAGATTGCGGATATAAAGATTACGGGTATCAAGAATTATGATGATTTTGTGTTGATCGGCTTCTCGGGCTTGTCGGTAGGCGATGAGATTACCGTACCGGGAGAGGAGATCACTACAGCAGTGAAGCGTTTTTGGAAACATGGCTTGTTTTCGGATGTGAAGATTTTGGCAACGAAGATCGAGGGCGACCAGATTTGGCTGGAGATCCAGCTGAAGCAGCGTCCGCGTATCTCGCAAGTCAATTACCACGGGATCAAGAAAGGCGAGCGTGAGGACTTGGAGGCGAAGCTGGGCTTGAAGAAAGGTTTCCAGGTGACGCCGAACGTCATGGACCGTGCCAAGATCGTGATCCAGAAGTTCTTCGATGGCAAAGGCTTTAAGAACGTGGATGTCGAGATCGAGCAAAAGGACGATCCCGCGAACGAGGGCGAGGTGATCGTGGATATCAATATCGATAAGAATGAAAAGACCAAGATCCATCGTATCTATTTTGAGGGTAACGAAAAACTGACCGCCCGGGAGTTGAAGAAGGCGATGAAGAAGACGAACGAGAAGTTCAGCTTGCCGAACGACTGGAAAACCAGTATCATGGAGATGTTCAGCACGAAGAAGTTCACGACTGAGGAATATGAGAACGATAAGAAAAATATAATCGCTAAATATAACGAGCATGGTTATCGCGACGCCGTATTGTTGTCCGATAGCGTAGCGAACTTTAACGAGAAGAAGGTAGATATCTTCTTGAAAGTGGATGAAGGTGAGAAATACTATTTGAAAGATATTCGCTTCGTGGGTAATACGCAATATTCTACGGACTATTTGATGGCCGTGTTGGGTATGAAGCCAGGCGAGGTGTATAATCAAAAGAAATTGAACGAACGTTTGAGTACGGATGAGGATGCCGTTTCGAATGTCTATTTTAATAACGGTTATTTGTTCTTCAACGCCGATCCGGTAGAGGTGGATGTAGCGAATGACTCTATCTCGTTAGAGATCCGTATCCAAGAGGGTCCGCAAGCGACGATCAACCGTATTATCATTAATGGTAATGACCGTTTGTATGAGGATATCGTTCGCCGTGAGTTGCGTACCAAGCCGGGTATGTTATTCAGCCGTGACGACTTGATGCGTTCCGTTCGTGAGTTGGCCCAGATGGGACACTTCGACCCGGAAAACATGAATCCGGTGCCGCTGCCTGATCCTGAGAATGGAACCGTGGATATTGAGTATAACTTGGTTTCCAAGGCGAATGACCAGATCGAGTTCTCCGCTGGTTGGGGACAGACGGGTGTGATCGGTAAGTTAAGTTTGAAGTTTACGAACTTCTCTATGAAGAACTTCTTGAACCCGAAAACCTATAAGGGCATCATCCCGCAAGGTGAGGGACAGACATTGACCTTGAGCGGCCAGACGAATGGGCGTTACTATCAAGCTTACAGCATCTCCTTCATGGATCCTTGGTTCGGCGGTAAACGACCGAATACATTGTCTGTCAGCGCTTATTTCTCAAAGCAAACCGATATCAGTAGCAATTACTTGACCAATTCCGGTTATGGTTATGGCTATCCGGGCTATGGCTATGGTTATCCCGGTTATTATGGGGGCGGTTATGGCTATGGTAGCAACTATTACGGCAACTATGGTTACAATAATAGTTATGAGTATGCTTACGACCCGGATAAGTCTATCATGATGTTCGGTTTAGCGGCCGGTTATGGTAAACGCTTGAATTGGCCGGATGACTACTTCCAGTTCATGGCGACGTTGAACTATCAGCTGTATATGATGCATGATTGGGACTATTTCTTGGTTAATAACGGAAATTGCCATAATATCAACTTGGAGTTGATGTTGCAACGTAACTCTATCGATAACCCGTTGTATACTCGTAAGGGTTCACAATTCATGTTGTCTGTAGCTGCTACGCCTCCTTACTCTTTATTCGATGGTAAGGATTATGCGTCGATGTCAAGCTCAGACCCGGATAAGTATAAATTCATCGAGTATCATAAATGGAAGTTCAAAGCGAAGATCTTCTCTCCGTTGGCTCCGTTGACCGTGAAACGTACGCCGGTATTGATGACCCGTGTTGAGTATGGTTTCTTAGGTACTTATAATAAAAATAAGAAGTCTCCGTTCGAGACCTTCTATATGGGTGGTGACGGTATGAGTGGTTACTCCAGTACCTATGCTCAGGAAACGATCGGTTTGAGAGGTTATGAGAATGGTAGTATCGCCGGTAATGGTGGTTACAACTCTTATGGATACGCTTATTCTCGTTTGGCTATGGAGTTGAGATATCCGTTCTTGCTGGAGCCTTCCTCTACGATCTACGGATTGGTATTTGTGGAGGCTGGTAACGCTTGGACTGATTTGAAGAATTTTAATCCGTTTAACTTGAAACGCTCCGCCGGTGTCGGTGTCCGTATATTCTTGCCGATGATCGGTTTGATGGGACTCGACTGGGCTTATGGTTTCGACGAGCCGAATTATGGATCTAATGGTAAACGTAGCGGTAGTAACCTGCACTTTATCATCGGACAGGAATTCTAAAATATAGATCGGGTATAGCTTCGTATGTAGAGACGGGGCGTGTTCCGTATGTGGAGACGGGGCACGCCCCGTCTCTACATTTAAATAAATACTTTTAACGAATATTGGTAGGCTGTAAGTAAACCCTCTGTTATATTTGCAGTCATAAAGTAGAACTATAAATAAAGAGAGTATGAAAAAGATTATCACATTGAGCTGTCTGATGTTGCTTTGTTCTTTTGCCGGCATGGCACAGAAGTTCGCTTTAATCGACATGGAATATATATTGAAGAATATTCCGGCTTACGAAATGACCAATGAGCAGTTGAGCCAAGTTTCCAAGAAATGGCAAAATGAGGTGGAAGCGATTCAGCAAGAAGCTCAGAATATGTATAAGAATTATCAGAGCGATCTGGTATTCCTCTCCGCCGAGATGAAAACGAAACGTGAGGAAGAGATCGTGAAGAAAGAGCAAGAGGCGCAAGATCTGAAACGTAAATATTTCGGTCCTGAGGGTGAGTTATATAAGAAACGCGAGAGTTTGATGAAACCGATTCAAGACGAGGTGTATAATGCGGTGAAAGAAATCTCGGAAGACAAGGGATATCAAATTGTTTGGGATCGAGCTTCAGCTATGAGCATTATTTTCGCTTCTCCGAAGATCGATATCAGTAATGAAGTGCTGATTAAGTTAGGATATTCAAAATAAATGCTTACATTTGTGCGCTTTATGCATGAAAAGTGTGAAAGCTTGATTAATAACAAAGTAATTATATAGTAAAAATGAAGAAACTTATTGTTTTATTGTTGATGATTCTCCCGTTGGGAGCTATCGCTCAGGAAGTTAAAATTGCGTTTGTAAAAACTCAAGAGGTGTTTATGGCTATGCCGGAGGTATCTGGTATGGAAAAACAAATGGCAGACTTGAATGAGAAATATAGAGTTGAATTGAAGCAAATGCAAGATGAATACCAAAAGAAATATTCAGACTTCGTAGCGCAGCAAGATTCATTGACAGAAAATATCAAGTTGAGAAGAATGCAAGAGATTCAAGATATCCAAGAACGTATGGATAACTTCGTTCAGGTAGCTCAGCAAGACGTACAAAAGAAACAACAGGAATTGTTGCAACCGATCCAACAGAAGTTGCACGAGGCTATCCAGAAGGTAGGCGAGGAGAAGGGATATACGTATATCATCGATCCGGCAGCTTTGCTTTATACGGGTACTAACGCAGTAGACGCAACTCCGTTTGTTCGTACGAAACTCGGTTTGTAATTAGCGAGAAAATTTATTCTATAGAATAAAAGAGGGGGTGTTTTCCGAAAGGATTGCACCCTTTGTACTTTATAAAAGAAGGTTTCTGATATGTTTCCACAAACTCCCGGTCCGATCGGTCTTTTTGATTCAGGTTATGGCGGACTTACGATTTTCGATAAGATTCATCAGTTGATGCCCGGTTATGATTACGTTTATCTGGGCGATAACGCACGTTCTCCTTATGGAACCCGTTCGTTCGAGGTCGTTTATCAATTTACCCGTCAGGCGGTATCGCGCTTGTTTGAGTCGGGTTGCCAATTGGTGATCTTGGCTTGTAATACGGCATCGGCGAAAGCGCTTCGTACGATCCAACAAAAAGACTTGCCTACATGGGATCCCAATCGTCGTGTATTGGGAGTCATCCGTCCTACAGTTGAGTTAGTGGATACAATCAGCCGTACCAAACATATCGGTATCGTAGGTACGAGCGGTACGATTACGTCCAATTCTTATACGATCGAGATTGGCAGGATGTACCCACATATCCAAGTGACAGGCGAGGCTTGCCCCATGTGGGTTCCTTTGGTGGAGAATAATGAGTTTAATTCTCCGGGAGCGGATTATTTCGTGAAAAAGCATATCGACCATCTATTATCCGTAGATCCGCAAATCGATACGCTTATCTTGGGATGTACTCACTATCCCCTTTTGATGGATAAGATCCGTGCTTTTCTTCCTTCCGGCATCACTCTATTCTCGCAAGGCGAGCATGTAGCGGAGAGTTTGCGAGATTATTTAGGGCGTCACCCGGAAATGGATCGTAAACTCACGAAGGGAGGAAGTTGCCGTTTTCTTACCACGGAGTCGGCAGAGAAGTTTTCTGAGGCGGCCTCTATCTTCATGAATACTCCGGTCTCGGTTTCCCAGATCGAGCTATAACGCCCCTAGGCCCTATGAGGGAGATGTATATGAACGCTATTTATACTTCCCTCCTTCCTTATGAATACTTGAAAGATATCGGATGAATTCATTTGAATATCTAGTATAATTCTACAGATCACGCCGTGGTCTGTAGAGTTCACGGCGTGATTTGTATAGTTCACGTTGTGGTCTGTACAGACCATGACGTGAATTAGAAAATAAAATAAGGAGCGAGAACGTATAGGTATAGAAAGAAATAGGTATAATACCTTATCCTATCTTAAATTCTTGCCGGATGTCTGTCTTCTACAGAAAAGTCAGACGTTCCCTTATTGGATGCTCTTTCCGAAAGGAGCCAAGGCTAAAGCTGCCATCTTAAAATGTTGCATGCCAAAAGGGATGCCGATGATCGTGATACATAGCAAAAGGCCGAATCCTAGATGCGTAAGGCAAATCCAAAAGCCTCCGACGAATATCCAGATAATGTTCATGATAAGTGACAAGCATCCTCCGGAATTGCCCTCGTCTACGACACGGCTGCCAAAAGGCCATAAAGCCAGTATCGCTAATTTTAAGGTCTGGAGGCCAAAAGGTATACCAATGATCGTTATCATTAGTATTAGGCTGGATATCAGATATTCTACACTTGTTATAATCCCTCCGAAGAGTAACCATATTATATTCCCCAAGAATTTCATACGCTAGTTATTTAAATGGTTGATACTATCTTTCTCATATATAACAGATGCTTTACTAACTGTGGCTACATGAAAGCTATCTATTTCCGCCAAGATTTGCCGCTTAACGAAAGCGAAACTATCCCTATAGGCCGGTTTCACCGGTTCAGAAGGGGGAGCTTCCATTTTTAGCGGATCGATAGGTTGCCCGTTCTTATGGACACGGAAGTCTAGGTGCGGCCCGGTAGAGAGTCCGGTGGAGCCTACATAAGCGATCTCTTGGCCTTGTTGCACATGGCTGCCTACTTGGATTCCTTTGGCGAAGCGGCTTAAGTGCATATAAGTCGTGGTGTATACGGAGTTATGTTTCACTTTCAGGAAATTGCCCCCGCCGTTTTGATATCCCTTGGCGATAACCGTACCAGCTCCGATGCTGCGTACCGGTGTGCCGGTCGGTGCTGCGTAATCAACCCCATGATGCGCCCGGTATCGTTTGAGGATCGGGTGGAAACGGGCGTTCGTAAAACGGGATGTGATCCGGAAAAAGTCTAATGGCGCTTTCAAGAACGCTTTGCGAAGGCTGTTCCCTTCCTCATCGAAGTATTCGAAGATACTGTCTTGGGTGAAAGGAATCGCTACAAACTCTTTGCCTTGATGCGTAAAGATCGCCCCCCTCGATAGAGGCGATGCTCAAGGCGGTGGTATCGTCGATGTAAGCCTCATTGTATAGAACCTTGAAGGAGTCTCCATCCTTGATATCGAAGAAATCGATTTGCCAAGCGTACACGTCCGATATCTTGATCGCCAGATACGGATCACCTCCGTTGGCCTTGATCACGTTCCATAGGGAAGAGTTTAATACTCCTTCCGTATATTTTTTCTTGAGGGTGATCGGCTTATTAAATTCATAGGCGTTGATCGTATCTCCGGTCAAGTCGATTACGGCATAATCGGTCAGCGACTTGGCGAAGGCGATATATCGGATCGTCTCTAAGGAATCTACCGTGGAAAATGTGTAATAATGCATGCCGGCTCGCAGTTTCGTCGGATCGAGGACATGGGTGGATGCCCTGCTGATACTGTCTGCTTTCAAGGCCGTGAAGCCCAGCCCGGAGAAGATGGAGGCGGGATTATCCCCGTTTTTCATCAAATACTCTTTTACGTCCAAGGAATCGATACAGATGCCGTATTGATACAGATGTTGTGAGCTATCCACCCACTGCGTATCCATGTCTGCGTCTTCCGTGGGCTGTTGGGGCTGTTTGCAGGAGAAACAACTCATCAACATGGCTAATACGATACATATAGGTAGTTTCTTGTCCATTTGTCTTCGTTTGTTCATCAAAAATTATTCAACCGGATACAAACTTACGGAAAATAATAGAAATAGCGAAACCTATTTAGCGTAAAGCTTTGTACCTTCGCGGACTCGTAAAAAGGTGTTTAGGTAGAAAGCAGATCAATGGACATGTATAGACTATTCCGTGCCCCGAGAGGGCTGAGAGGCAAATTATTTAAATTAACAGGGCCTATCTTTCTGGAAACCTTGCTGATGTTGACTTTAGGCGTGGTGGATACGCTTATGTTGAGCCATCATTCCGATAATGCGGTGGCAGCGGTAGGTGTGGTTAATCAATTGCTGAACATGGTATTTCTGCTGTTCAATATTACCACGACCGGAACGTCTGTCATGTGCGCCCTCTATTTTGGGGCGAAAGATAATAAGAGTTTTATTCAGGTGTTAGGAACCTCCTTGTTGTTTAACGCCGGCGTAGGTTGCTTGATCAGCTTGATGCTTTTCTTGTTCGGTAGGGAGATGTTGGTCCTGATGGATATCCGTCCGGATCTGATGCCGGACGCTGAGACTTATATGCACATTGTCGGAGGGTTCGGCTTCTTCCAAGCGGTTAGTTTTACGATATCGGCGGTGCTCCGTGCGGCGAACAAGCCGAATTACGCGATGCAGGTGACCTTGCTGATCAATGTATTGAATGTGTTTGGAAATTATGCGTTGATATTTGGCCATTTTGGTTTCCCTGCCCTCGGTGTACAAGGAGCGGCTATCTCTACCTCTGTTTGCCGGGGAGTGGCGATGACACTTTTGTTTATCATGCTGTTCAAGCGGTTGGTGCCTCGTATCCCTTTGGCTTATTTCCGTCCGTTCCCGTTTCAGAAGTTGAAAGATGTGTTGAAGATCGGTTTGCCTTCGGCAGCGGAACAAATCTCGTATGATGCCTCGCAGGTGACGATTGTCTACTTTATCAATATGCTGGGTAATGAGTACTTGACAGCTCGTGTTTATGTGATGAATATCGTGATAATCGGCTATATCTTTTCTTTGTCGATCGCGCAAGCTACTTCTATTTGTACCGGCAATTTGGTGGGCGCGAGGAAGAAGCAAGCCGCTTATTTATTGAGTTGGTATGCTTGGAGGAGGTCGTTGCTGATTACGTTAGTCGCTAGTACCGGGGTTTATCTGCTGGGACGTCCTTTATTGGGGATATTTACTGAGAATCAAGCAATCATAACGATCGCGATGGGAGCCTTGCTGGTAGATGTACTCTTGGAGCAAGGGCGGGCCACGGTACTGCTGTTCTTATTCTGCTTGCGTTCGGTAGGCGACGTCGTGGTCCCGGTAATTATCGAGTTATTCTGTATGTGGTTCTTTGCCGTGTTCTGCGGGTATATGTTCGGTATCGTGTTCGGATTAGGCTTAGCGGGGATGTGGTTCGCTTTTGCTTTGGACGAGTGTTCCAGGGGAGCGGTACTCTGTTTGCGGTGGCGAACGCAGAAGTGGAAAAAGAGGATGTTAATCAAGAATCCTGTTAATATAAGCTAAAACAGGGTGTTCTTGGGAACATTTCGCCTTCTATTTGCGTCTTACTAATTACAATAGATATTTTATAAAAGATTATGATGAAGATGAAAAAGGTATTGTTTTATGCGTTTTTGCTTCCCGCTTTCGTTGGGATGATGTTTTCTTGTTCAGACGTCAAGACAGATGTGAAGAAGTTGGAAGGTAAATGGAATGTGGTAGAAGTGAAAGGTGAGAAAGTCTTGGAAGAAGGCCTGCCGCAGATGGACTTCAATATGGCTGAGAAGAAATTACATGGAAATACAGGCTGTAATTTATTCAATACGACGATCACGTTAGATCCGGAAGATGTATCTTCTATTACGATCGCTCCGGGCGCTACGACTATGATGGCTTGTCCGAATATGGATTTGGAGACGAGCGTGCTTCAATCGATGGATCAGGTTCGTTCCGTGAAGGCCGGAAAAGATGAGAATGAGATGTTGTTGGTAGACCAAGATGGTAATGTATTATTAGTATTGGAGAGAAATTAATGAGAAAA
>OHQE01000805.1_pt1 | contig 11785 bp, 7 predicted proteins | sample 1577931 | NCBI WGS metagenome assembly OHQE01 (sample SAMEA3879552, study PRJEB24766) | human gut metagenome | biome: human-associated habitat; feature: feces | place: USA | collected 1985/1987 | reverse complement strand
TTTCCTGTTATCTGTAAGGAGCAGCGATGCCATTGCTGCAGATCCGAATTTTTTTCAGACTGCAGCCTGCTGTTTCATAAAATGTTTCCCTGATTTCTGCCGGTACATGGATTTTACCGCACCGCCTAGGAGACCCTTCCCGGTAAAATTTCTCCGTAAAGTTTCTCTATTGCATTGTATCACATTATTTTGAGAATTCAACCAAATATTTCAACTTCACACAGAATTCACAAACATATATTCTTCTGTCGCTTTCGAGCCCTCATCTGTCATTTTCACGGTTTTCCGGCCGCTCTTTTCTCCTGTCTTCTTCTGCTCGAGGTAAAGCGCATGCTTTGTCTCTGCGTCAAAGATTTCATCCCATGCCGGGAGATTGTAAAGCCAGTCTGCCTTTGCATCTACCATGTTCTTATAAAGCTTTTCTTTATCGAATGCAAGGCTTACCTTTGTGTCCTCATCCATCTCCTCGATTGGGTTTGGTGTGACAAGGCTGTCATTGATTCCGTCTAAGAAGCCTGTCATCTCCATGATTGATAACTCATATTTCTCAGCAAGCTCTTTGACTGTTCCCTCTACTGCCTCATCCGGATTTGCAAGGAGCTTCTCATATACACCCTTCTCCAAGAGGAAATAATGCTGCCAAAAACGCTGTAACTCTCCCTGATCTGCTTTGTCATTGTAGGCAATCTTGTGCCACTCTTCTAATAAAGCCATTTTTACTACCACCTTTATCTTTTATAAACTGATATGAGGCCAAACAGCCTCAACTTCACATATGGATGTATTATACCAAAATAACAGCTTGACGTCAATTTTGTTTTTTTATATTATAATAAATAAAAAACTATTCAGAACCACTGAGAACAAGAAAAACTGATGCGTCATGCTCGCATGTAAGCAGCAGCTTTTCTTGTTCTCAGGGTGGCTCGAATAGAGCCACCCCACACATATGAGCAAAATTAGCTGTGTAACAGCTAGACAGCACGAGTATCGTGCGTTTTTGCGAATGTGCGTGGGATGGTTCTGAATCGTTACATTACTAAAACCACGGAGAACAATTCATGAAAAAGACAAAACGTATTCTGGCACTGATTGGCGCCATCCTTTTATTACTTTTATATGTTGTGGCATTTGTTGCCACTGTGCTCGATCACACAAGTGACATGCGCTACTGGAAGGCTGCCGTTGCCGCAACTATCATTATCCCGGTGCTTATCTGGGCATATTCATTTGTATACAGACTTTTAAAGGGTTCTGATGATAAAGAATCCGATGATGTAACCAAAAAACCATGAAACGCAAAATCACACCTGAATTATCATCTAAAGACTGGAAAGAATTCTGCAGCCGGTTTCATTTTGATAACGATAAGCTGCCGCTTATCCGGGCAATATACACCGCAATGCTTCCATTGGTGGATGCCTTCGCATACTATTCCATAAAACAGGATTTGCCCGGGGTATCACTGGCACACTATGCCTACGGTCTCGTGACACTCGGAAACGGTGCAGACGAGCTGTCAGAGCTGTATTTAAACCATGAGCAGCTTGAGGAGGCCTACATAGCTGACTGTTTAAGCCTCATGCTTTTGTCAAACGCATATGAGCAGTTTGCAAAGGCTGTCGAAGAAGAAAGCTCTCTTTATGCCATTGAGCTGTCATTTTTAGGCGATGAATATCCGCTTGAGCTGCTGCCTGAGATTTTTGAGCACGTAAGCCCTGATGGTATACATCTCACCGGTTCAAATATGCTCAAGCCACTTAAGACAGCCGCCCTCATAATAAAGCTTGACTCACAAAAGCAGAAAAATATCAAAGAGCTCTGTAATACCTGCGCGAACTGTAAAAATCTGTCGTGCCCATCAAGAAAGGCCCCTGGTCCTAAGCTGCCACACACCTATGGTGCCATGCAGATTTTTAATATCAGACATTGAAGCCCTTCTTTTTCTCGTATGAGCCTCTCATTTTCTCAACCAGAAGTGTCAGATTCCTAAACAGTGACTCAGCCGCAAAGCCAAACACTATCATGAGAAGAATACATATATTTGACAAATCTGTCAGTGCAAACAGTTTCTTTAAGAAGAAACCCGAAAATACCAGACCTGCTATATTTCCGATAATAACAGCATATTTCATTCCATTGAGTGGCTCACTGATTTTAAAGAGAATCATGAAGCCCACTACCGAAAGTACAAGCGTCGCTATCGTTCCTATGCTTGCATCTGATATACAAAATACTTCTCCGCATACGACAAGCGCTCCGACAGCTATTACATCCGTAAGTCCACCCGGCAGTGCCTTTAGCATGACATTGGTGATAAAGTGTCCATTTATCCTGTCCTTATTCGGCTCCAGTGCCAATAAGAATCCCGGTACTCCTATGGTAAACATACTGATGAGCGATACCTGTGCCGGCTCAAGCGGATACGTAACCATAAGAATAACTGAAAACAGTGAAAGTAACAGTGAGAATATATTTTTCACAAGAAACAGACTGGCTGAGCGCTGGATATTGTTTACCACCCTGCGTCCCTCATATACCACATCCGGCATATGTGCAAAATCAGAGTCCAAAAGGACAACCTGGGCTGCCTGGGCTGCCGCCTCACTTCCCGATGCCATAGCCACACTGCAGTCGGCATCCTTCATGGCAAGTATATCGTTGACTCCGTCTCCTGTCATCGCAACTGTATGACCTTTAGCCTGCAAAGCCTTTACAAGCTGTTTTTTCTGCTTTGGTGTCACACGTCCGAATACAGTATATTTATTCACTGCATCGGCTATTTTATCCTCAGTATCGAGTGTTGCCGCATCAACAAAGCTTTCTGCACTTTCTATTCCTGCCTGTATGGCAATCCTTGAAACGGTACGCGGATTGTCACCTGAAATAACCTTTATCGCAACACCCTGACTCTTGAAATACTCAAAGGTCTTTACCGCATTCTCTCTGATAGGATTGGCAAGTGCCACAAATCCAAGCGGAGTAACGCTGCCATCTATGCCATTCTCCACGTTTTCTCCATCATACCTTGCAAACAAAAGTACTCTGTCACCTTTGTCAGCGTATGGTATTATTTCTTCCTCAATGCGTGCAAAGTCTTCGTGCATGATAAACTCCGGTGCTCCGAGCAGATATGTTCCGTCAGAAAAGGTAACGCTGCCATACTTGAGGCTCGACGAAAATGCCTGCTGTGAAACCGCTGTACGATGCAGTGCAGATGTATTATTTGTCAAAGCATCCGCCGCATATGCTTTTAATGCGAGCATAGTCGCATTGTTGTCAACCGAAGCATTTGCATAATCTAAAATAAGACTCTTAAGCTCATCTAATGTCAAAGCTGTCTGTGTGCCATCTGCTCCACTGTTTTTACAGAGAAAAATTTCCTTAAGCTTCATATCAGGCTCAGTAATTGTGCCCGTTTTATCCACACAAAGCACATCCACACGCGCAAGCGTCTCAATACTTTTCATATCATGAAGCAAAACCTTTTTCCTTGCAAGCTTCATAGTGCTTAAGGCAAGCGCCACTGTGGTCAGCAGATATAAGCCCTCCGGTATCATTCCTATAATCGCTGCAACTGTCGATGTAACACTCTTTGTGATAGACTCGCCATTCACAAAATGGCTCTGCCAGAACAATATAAGCCCAATCGGAATAATAACTATGCCAACCCATTTGACGATCAAATTGATGGAGCGTATCATCTCTGACTGCTCCTTGCCGCCCATTGATTTTGCCTCAAGGCTCAGCTTTGAGATATATGATTCATTACCGACCTTTTCAAGCCGTGCATAGCACTCTCCCGATACAACAAAGCTTCCCGACATGAGAGTGCTGCCCTCTGTCTTTTCTACCTCATCAGCTTCACCTGTGAGCAGTGATTCATTTACCTGTATATTTCCGGATATCACAACCGCATCCGCACAAATCTGCTTTCCTGCGGTAAGCAAAATCACATCGTCCTTTACAAGTTCATCCGTACTAATCTGCTTTACGCTGCCGTTTCTGATAACATCCGCATGCGGAGCATTCAGTAAACTCATTTTCTCAAGAGTCTTTTTTGCGCGGATTTCCTGAACGATTCCGATTACCGTATTTCCAATAATTATAGGCAGAAATGTCAGATTTCTGAAAGAACCTACCATTATGAGAAGTATCGTTATGACAAGAAATATAAGGTTAAAATATGTGAAAACGTTTGAAATCACAATTTCCTTTGTCGTCTTGTCTGTAGATATATCAGCTCTGTTGGTAAGTCCTTCCTCCACTCTCTGCCTTACCTCTTCATCGGTAAGACCTGTGATATTTATGCTGTAGCTGTCTTTGTTCATCTGATTCATGCTATTCACCGTTTGTCCATTATTATTCTACACAATAATAATGGTACAACATAAGCATGATTTCAATACCTATTTCATTAAAAAAGGATGAACTATTTCTTAATTTCTTTTCAAATTGTAACTTATCAATCCATTGCTACTCACTTTCAGTCTCAGTACTCTCACTGTCTTTAGTTGCAATCATATCATCTATAGAATCCGGAATTGTTCCAGGGATTGTGGTACCTGAAAGATATACATCATCATTTACCTTGATATAGTACTCACCAAGCATAGCGTTTTTCTCGCCGATTGTGATGGTATATGCCTTGTCATCGGTGCTTAGCTTTACAACATTCTGTGGTTCATCCAGCCCAAAATCAGATGTATCCGCATCTGAATCAAGTTTCTTTGAAGCTGTAATGCTTGTGGCATTTCCAAGCAGTGATATGACCTTGCTTGTATTGATTTTAAGAGAGGTATCATTATCGCAGACCCACTGCTCTTCATCATCTGAATCAGAAGACTCTGATTCTGTGTCTGTTTTCTCAGACTCCGTTGACCCTGTCTCATCGGATGTGCCATCTGACTTTATACGGCTGAAGCTATACTCCTGACCGTCAATCAGAAATGAGAGTGAATTAACATCCGATGAGTCCAGCGAAAGTGCCTCAACACTGTCGCTTTCGCTCTCCGAATCATCGTCACTTTTATATTTATTGTAATTTAGAAGTCCCAGGTAGCCCGCCAGGGATGCTGCCAGAACTATCGCAAGTATCACAAAGGTGCGTTTCTGCTTATTCATTCATTTTTTCTCCTATTTCTTATACGCTTTTACCTGTAATCTACTTCTTTCTCCTCATTGCCCATACAACGATTCCTATGATAATAAGCAGTATTGGTACAGCTACCATTATGATAAGTCCCGTAATAACCGCCTGCAGCGTATTTATAGTGATATTGCTTAAAGTGTAATCCTTCACCGGTATCACACTTGATGCAAGCTCAACATTTCCGGTCATTGATGTGATAACATCCTTGAACATGTCTGCATTGTTGCCGGAAACGGCATTGTCATATGAATCATCAACCACATAAGGCGTACCAAACACAACAATCGATGCGCCGGTGCTTGAATCATTTACAGCAAGACCTGTAGTAAACGGTCCGTTCTCATCTGCGTCCTCTGCCTTCGATGTGGTGATATTCTTCCAGTCCTTCTTTAAAACTGCGCTGTCTGATGTAGAAAGCAGCTTTGTATATGTCACATCATCTGTATCCTCAGGATAACTGATTGCACAGCTTCCTGCCAGGAATACATATCCGTCTGTTGCATCTGAGGTGTAATCTGTCGTCTCAACCGTTGGAAGCAGGTAGAGAGGATTCTGATAATATTTTGAGCTGTCATTTTCAGCTACCACACCGGTCTTGAAGCTGACATTGTAAGCCGCAAGTATCTTGTTAAAGTTTGTAAGCTCGTCATTATATGCGTAGCAGCCGACAATCAGTGCCTTTCCACCGCCATTTAAATAATCAATCACCTTCTGAGCGTCTTCCTCGTTGAAATCAACAGTCGGGGAATTAATGATAATGGCTGTTGCATCCTCCGGCACCTTTTCCTCGTTAAAGAGCTCTAAACTCTTAAGATTTGCATTTGCCTTGCTTACAACACTCTGGAAATTGCTTCCTATTTCCGTTTCATTGTGTCCTGTTATCTGATAAATTACCGGGAGCTCATCTGCATCCATTGTGACATACTCTATAGCACTTGTAATCTGTCCCTCGGCATCATAGCCTGTGATGCTAGACTGCGACTGGTATCCGTAATAATATGATGAGCTGTCATATTCATATATATCATTGTAATCAATCACCTTTGAACGGTTTTTGCTCTCGATGATAAGGCTGTTTGTGGTAGGTGTCGTGTCTGTGTAATCCTGATAAAACTTCGGGCTTGTCGCCGGGTCTACATATTTTACCTTTATATGACTCGAAAGATCCTTGTATCTGTTGATTGTCTCATCTATCTTTGCATCCTTTGATTTCTTGGAATTCAAAACATAGATTGTGATATCCTCATCGAGCTTACTTACCCTGTCCTTTGTATCGCCTGTGAGCGAGTACAGCTTTGTAGCCGAACAGTCAATTGATGTGTACTTGGCAGGAAGCGCTGTCAGTACAAGATTTACAACCACACAGATTGCACACATTACGACAATCATTCCTGCTGAAAATGCCCCTGTGCCTATCATCTTCTTTGAAAATGCCCATCTTCTCTTCTGGATAGACTGCGTCGTAAGGAAGCATAAAAGCAGAATAACCGTCACATAATAAGCTGCCGATGTGACACTAAAGCAGCCACTCACAAAATTCTCAAATGGTGTGTACAAATCAAAGCAATTAAGCACCTTTGTGAGCAGATTCCCACTTGACGAGATGAGTCCTGTGATGGACTGCATCATGTACGAGAGGAATAATGCCGCAAATGTAAGTATTGCAGATATTATCACACTCTCAGATATGGACGATATAAAAAGTCCCACGGCGATGCATGATAAACCGTAAAGCCAGTAGCCAAACAAAGCAACATAGGCTTCACTTAATGCCACCTTGCCGTAAATTGACAACACGAGCGGTGAAAGTGCAAAAAGCGCTATGTCTATGGTGTATACTGCTGCCATCGCTAAATATTTTCCTGCTACAATCCTTCCGACAGATACAGGCGATGTCAGCATAAGCTGATCTGTCTTTGTCTTTTTCTCATCAGAAAGCGATCTCATCGTGAGGATTGGCACTGCAATCATCATAATAAAACCTATTCCATTTAAATCATATGAGATATACGGATAACCGTTTTTCAGATTGTATACATAAAAATATAGGCCATACACTGCAAGAAGTGCTGCAACAAACAGCCATCCTATAACGTTTTGGAAATATGATTTGAATTCTCTTTTAAATATTGCAAGCATTATTTCTCATCTCCTTCCCCTGTAAGCTCAAGGAATACGTCCTCGAGTGACTTCACAACAGTATGCATCTCAAGGATTGGCATATGCATTGCACTTGCAAGCTCAAATATTTCCTCACGTATATCGCAGTTTGCTTTTGCTATAACCTTAGCCTTCACTGTTTTCTCTTCCTCAGACTTTTCAAATGTGACCTTATCAACATTTACTATCTTCTCAAGCATTCCTCTTGCACCAATCTCGTCTGATTTGAGGACAAGGTTAATTTCCTGGTTCTTTGACATGAGATTAATCAGGTTCTCTGTGGCATCACTTGCTACAAGCTTACCCTTTGATATGATAAACACATGATCACACACCGCACTTATCTCACTTAAAATATGTGAGCTCAGTATCACCGTATGATTTTCTCCAAGCTTTTTAATAAGCTCACGAATCTCTATTATCTGCTTTGGATCAAGTCCAACTGTAGGCTCATCCAGTATGATGATTTCCGGGTAGCCAAGCAGTGCCTGGGCGAAACCCACTCTTTGTCTGTAGCCCTTGGAAAGGTTCTTTATGAGACGGTTTTTCACCTCCGTGATGCCGGTCATGTCCATGGCATCTGCTATCATTTCTTTTCTCTTTTTCCTGTCGAGCTTTTTGAGCTCTGCTACAAATTTGAGATACTCATATACCGTCATATCCACATAAAGCGGTGGTATCTCCGGCAGGTATCCGATACATTTTTTTGCCTCCTCAGGCTGTGCAAATATATCATAGCCGTTTATCTTTACTGTTCCACCATCAGCACCGATATATCCGGTAACAATATTCATGGTGGTTGACTTTCCGGCGCCGTTTGGTCCCAAAAGTCCGTATATCTTTCCCGGCTCAACAGTCAGCGAAAGATGATCTACGGCTATATGGTCGCCATATTTCTTTACGAGATTACTAATTTCTATCACAGTAATGCTCCTTCCTAAATTGTTATGACATCAGAGTATAAAAAAAGAGTGTTCAATTTGTGAATTCTGAACACTCTTTTGTACATTATTTATAATTTTAATACTATGATATTTTAGCTGTACTAATTGTCTGGGTACTAATTGTCTGCGCGCACAATCATAGCTTCTCTTTCAGCACCTGTTCCGATGAACTTAACAGGTACTCCGATGTATTTCTCTATGAAGCTGATGTATTTCTGTGCATTCTCAGGAAGCTCCTCGAAAGTCTTACAGCTTGCAATTTCATCTCCCCAGCCACCTTTTAGCTCCTCATATACAGGCTTTGCGTTGTTTAAAACCTTGAGATTTGTGGTAAAATCCTCTGTTACCTCACCGTTTACATCGTAGCCGATGCAGACTTTTATTGTATCAAACTTGCCGATTGTGTCGAGATGGTTTACAGAAAGTGCTGTAAGTCCGTTAAGACGCTTAGCATATTTTAAGGTGACAAGGTCTAACCATCCGCATCTTCTCGGACGGCCTGTTGTGGTGCCGTACTCATGTCCGAGCTCACGGATTTTGTCTCCTGTTGCGTCAAGAAGCTCTGTCACATATGGTCCCTCACCTACACGGCTTGAGTATGCCTTGATGACACCATATACATTTCCGATATCTGAAGCAGAAAGACCTGTTCCTGTGAGAATACCACCGATTGTAGGATTTGATGATGTAACATATGGATATGAACCAAAGTCGATGTCAAGGAGTGTAGCCTGTGCTCCCTCAACAACCACCTTTTTGTCATCCTCAAGTGCCTTGTGTAAGAGGGTGATTGTATCACATACATATGGCTCAAGCTGTGCTGCATAGTCACTGTACTCTGCAAACATCTTGTCGAAATCAAGCTCCTTTGTATAATCAGTCTCAGGATCATATACCTTAAGAAGTGCAAGCTTAAGCTCTGTCTGCTCCTTAAGGCGCTCCTTGAAATCAGGTGCGTATAAATCCTCCATTCTGATTCCGCTTCTCTCATACTTATCGCAGTATGAAGGTCCGATACCCTTTCCTGTAGTACCGATTTTCTTTGCCTGTCTCACCTTCTCAAGCGCTACATCAAGCTTACTGTGATATGGGAAAATGACATGCGTTTTGTCACTGATTTTTAAGTATTTATCTACATCATATCCGTGCTCCTTCAGGTTGTTGATTTCCTCTAAAAGAACCTGCGGATTTAAAACTACTCCGTTTCCGATCACTCCGATTGTATGTCCTGATAAGAGACCTGACGGAATAAGGTGCATTGCATATTTAACACCGTTTGCTTTGATTGTGTGACCGGCATTGTCTCCGCCTGTGCATCTTACTGCTACATCAGCGTCTGCTGCAAGGTAATCAATTACCTTACCTTTTCCTTCATCACCATAGAAACATCCTATTACTACATCTACCTTTGACATTTTACATGCCTCCCTTGTATTTTCTGACACGACACATTGTGCCATGTTACTGCTTGATTTTAGTGGTATATTTATTATGCTTTGTAACTATTAATAATTATTTATTACAATACTCTATCTTCTTAGAGCAGGCTATTGCAAGCGCTCCGGGTCCTATATGGCATGAGACCGAAAGTGAAAGCGGATTCATGACTATCTCGTTATTTGGAAATGCTGCCTGAACCTCTTCCTTAAATGCCTCCGCTGCTGCAATATCATGCGTGTATGCCATTTCAAGATTTATCTGGCTGCCATCCGGATTATTGAAGCGCTTCTCAAAATCCGACTTCATGGCATCTATCATGATGCTCTTTGCCTGCTTTACGGTACGTGCCTTTGCAAATGCATCAAGCTTCTCACCCTGAATCTGAAGCACCGGTTTAAGCTTTAAAAGTGTGCCAAGAGCTGCCGCTGCAGGTGTGATTCTACCACCCTTTTTGAGATAGTTAAGAGTATCTACCATGATATATATGGAAGACTCAAACTTTGCATCCTCTAATATCTGCTTTATCTCAGCTGCATTTTTTCCTGCTTCTGCCAGGTTCTTCGCATCTATAACCGACTGACGCATTGTAACTGATATTCTCTGATTATTGACTACCTGCACTTTGCCGTCATAATCCTGCGAGAGCATATATGCTGTCTCACATGAGCTTGAAAGACCTGATGACATTGGAATGTATACAATCTCATCATTTTCCTTTAAAAACTCATCCCATTTATCTGTTACATCACCAACCAAAGGCATAGATGTCTTGATATCGCCGCCTGCCGTAAGCTTCTCATAGAACTGCTCCTGCGTCAGATCGATATTCTCATAATACATCTGCTCATCGATGTAAAAAGGCATTGGAATCACCTCAACTCCAAGCTTCTTTGCCTCGTCAGGTGTGATACCGCTGTTTGAATCGGTAACTACTATAACCTTACTCATTAATTCTCACTCCGATATAAATTTTCATTGTCGTATTTTTTCCAACACCGCTCATTATACCATAGGTGTAATTGTTTGAAAAGAAGTTTTTGATGGACAGTGGCGTTATTTTACTTACATCGTAGACACGGCTGGCTTACACCAGCCTCCGTATATTCGCAATCCGCACTTAGGTGCTTCTTGCTCATATCCGGACATTCGTCAAATAAAAAATCAGAGGCAAGCGAGCTTGCCTCTGATTTTTTATTTTCCTCATTGTCTACGATTACATCATGCCCATTCCGGCGCCGGCACCGGCTGGCATTGCTGGAGTGTCCTCTTTGATTGTAGCTACTGCTGACTCTGTTGTGAGGAGTGTTGAAGCTACTGATGTTGCATTCTGTAATGCACTTCTTGTAACCTTTACAGGATCAAGGATTCCGTTATCAACCATATCTACATACTCTTCTGTAGCTGCGTTGAAGCCTGTTCCAGGAGCTGATTCCTTTACCTTGTTGATGATTACTGCACCTTCAAGTCCTGCGTTTGCAGCGATATAGTAAAGTGGAGCCTCGAGTGCTTTAAGGATAACCTTTGCACCTGTCTTCTCATCTCCCTCAAGTGTATCAACAAGCTCTGCAACCTTCTTTGATGCATGGATATATGCAGATCCACCACCTGCGATGATTCCCTCTTCAACTGCTGCTCTTGTAGCGTTAAGGGCATCCTCCATACGAAGCTTAGCCTCTTTCATCTCTGTCTCTGTTGCAGCACCTACACGGATAACTGCTACACCGCCTGCCATCTTGGCAAGACGCTCCTGTAATTTTTCTTTATCAAACTCAGATGTTGTCTCATCAATCTGACCACGGATCTGGCTTACTCTGCCTGCGATAGCATCCTTGTCTCCGGCACCGTCAACGATGACTGTGTTCTCCTTCTGAACCTTAACTGACTTAGCACGGCCAAGCATATCGATTGTTGTATCCTTGAGCTCAAGTCCAAGATCAGAGCTGATTACCTGACCACCTGTAAGGATTGCAATATCCTCAAGCATTGCTTTTCTTCTGTCACCATATCCAGGAGCCTTTACAGCTACTACATTGAATGTACCACGAAGCTTATTAACGATAAGTGTTGTAAGAGCCTCGCCCTCGATGTC
>OHQE01000787.1_pt1 | contig 11973 bp, 9 predicted proteins | sample 1577931 | NCBI WGS metagenome assembly OHQE01 (sample SAMEA3879552, study PRJEB24766) | human gut metagenome | biome: human-associated habitat; feature: feces | place: USA | collected 1985/1987 | reverse complement strand
TTAATCTTTACTTTTACCTTGGATAAGGTCGAATGAATATTATCAGACTAAAGGCACATTCGGTTTGATCTGATTTTTATCTTCACAAGATTTGGCACGGTTACTTAATTCCGCCAACGGGTTAATAGTATAAGCAGGTGTGGTGTAATTGCTTTATTTTGAATATGCATACGATTTATTCGTAAATATTCGATAGTTCCGTTGCTTATCTTCTTTTTTCTTTTTAATTTGGCGGATTATAAACATAATCTTGATATTATGAAGACTGCCATTGTTCCTTTCTTGTTGCTTCTGAATGTTCTTGTCGCTGTAAATGCACAGACTAAGGATTCTGTTATCTTGGTGAAAGATAGTATTACGGTAAAATTGCCGGATGTCTACGTTACTTCCGAGCGTCCTTTGGTTACGGTTACGGACGATGCCTTATCTTTCGACGTGCCTAACTTGATCATGGCCAAACCGGTGAATACTGCATTTGATATTTTAGGAGAGATTCCCGGATTGGTGAAAGAAGGGGACAACGTTAGTATTATCGGCGTCCCTACTACGAACATTATTATTAACGGACGTAGAAGCTCAATGTCATTGTCCCAGATTGTAGAGCTTCTGAAATCTACCTCGGCCAGCAAAGTAAAGAGTATAGAGCTTTTGTATAGCTCTCCTCCAAAATATGGCGTAAAAGGAGGTAGTATAAATATCATTATGGAGAAGAAAGTGAATGAGGATTTAAGTGCCGATATCTCTTTGACCGGAAAGCAAGCTTTCTACTTCTCGCCAACCGGGTTAGTGAATTTATCTTACTCCAAAAAGAAATATAGTCTGGATCTATCTTATTCCGCTAATTATAACCATTCCCGTTCAACCGAGGATATGAACGCCTATCCCATCGTGAAGGATCGTCCTTATGAGATCCTGCAAGAAAATATGGCGGTAGGTCGTTCCATGAACCATACGATTGGGGCAAGTGCCAGTTGGTTTATGGATAAGGGGCGTGAGGTGGATATTTCTTATTATGCCAAGATAACGGATTCTAATTCCAAACGATATTCGAACACTCTATTTGTGGGTATTGAGAATGCGGAAAGTAATAATAAGTTATCGGGCCCGAAGAATCTTCAAAATGTACGGTTGAATTATGCACATTCCAAGAACTTGAACGCAGGGGTGGATTATACCTATTATAAGGATCGCAGGGATCAATATATGATCTCGGATTATCCCGATACGAAACAAGAGGTGGAGGCTACCTCCCGGCAAAATATCCATTTGGCGAATGTATTCGTTAACTTCGAACGGGTATTTGGAAAAGGATGGAAAATTAATGCGGGCACGAATGTGCAGTTATCCTTTACGGATAATAGCTCCTTTACCTACCAAGATAAACAGGAGGATCTGTCAGCTACGTTTGCCCAAAAAGAAAAAGAGTATACGGCGGGATTGTATGCCGGTTTCTCTAAGCGTTTTGGCAAGAAACTGGTGTTGAGCGCTTCTCTTTCGGCGGAGTATAATAAGGCGGTGATTGATTCGGTGGGCCGGAAATGGACCTTATGGTCTGGGGTAAATCTCTATCCACAATTGAACTTGAGTTATACGATCGATCCATCGAATATGCTTCAAGTCAATTTCTCCAGCGATAAGAAGTATCCGGCGTATTGGGCCATGAGCTCGAATGTTTCTTATTTGAATGTGTATAGCCAGGTACGGGGAAATCCTTATTTGGAACCGGAACGTATTTATATGGCTAGGGCTAATTATATCTTGAAAAAGAAATATGTTTTTGGACTATTCGCCAATCATCATGTGAATTATATTCGCCAATTGTATTATCAAGATACGAAAGCGTTGAGAGCCTATTACCAATCGGTTAATTTCGATAAGCATAATACTTTCGGGGCGATGGCAGTTATCCCGTTTCGGATCGGTGGGGTGGTTAGCTCACGGTTCGTGGCATCGGGCTTCTTGATTCAAGATGAGGGAGTGTTTATCGATATTTCGTTTGATCGGAAAAAGTTGTTCGGGCAGTTGATGTTGTTCAATACGTTTACTTTATCAAGGAAAAAGAACTTATCGTTAGAAGTTAACGCTCGCTATAGTGCGCCTTCGGTACAAGGTATCTATGATGTGGATGGTAATTATAATGTATCGGCGGGTCTTGTCTGGAATCCGATACCGAAAAAGTTAAGTGTAATGCTGCGAGGTGAGGATTTGTTAAAGGGCTTACGTGCGAAAACGCATATTGATTATCCCAGCCAGAAGAGTGATATGACGATCTATTCGGATACTCGTTCTGTATCGCTCACCTTAAAGTATACATTGGGCAAGATGAACCGGAAGAATAAGAAAGAGATTGATTCTTCACGGTTTGGCCAATAAAGTTCTTATTCATTCGATAGCATTTATTTCTTGTTGTGTTTCGAAAACCAACGGGCGGCTTCCTTCAGCATCTTTTCGCTTGGGGTATTCATGTCTTCTTCGGATTTAAAGTTTATAATACCGCCCTTATCCTTTCGAAAAAGAAGTCGGACGTAGAATTCATATTTATCCGACAAGAGGCACTGGTATACCCACGGAGTTAATAAATATGCTCACACGCCCGACACTAAGTCGTTCGCATGAAACAGATTTATTGAAACTCCGTTTTTTGACTTAAATAAAATTACCAGTTTTCTTGTCGCCAAAAATAGTTTCAATGCGCCGCATTTCTCTTCGGCTTCATGAATACAAAGATATATAATAAGCTGGTGATAGCAAAGGTTGGAAAGGCTTTTTTTACGGATCATTGATGCGTAAAATTCGTTTGCGCTGACGGATTTATGAATCCATTGTGCAATTTGTAGAGACGGGGCGTGCCCCGTCTCCCACAGACTGAAAGTATTAATTGCAATTATTGGGGAGATAAGACGGGACATACCCCGTCACTGAAAGCGAAGGAACCTTTTTTTCATCGTGGTGGAAAAAAATTTTCACTGTGATGGAAAAGTATTTTCACCGTGATGAAAAAACATTTTCACCACGATGAAAAATAAGACATTGTCTTTTGTATTCGTAATTTATCTTTTAAACAATCTGAACAACTCCCCAATCCATAAGACAAATGAAGAGGAACCGATAATGATCGCCCAGTCTTTCAAGGACAACGGTATGACGCTGAACATCTCGCCTCCAAAAGTGACGATCAAGTATTGACCAATCAAAATCAGTAAAGCGACCAGCAAGAAACTTTTACTATCCTTTAAATTGGCAAAAGCGGAACGTCCTTCCATAAAGGCCTTTGCGTTAAACATATTCCAGAACTGTAGCATCACGAAGAAGCTGAAGAACCACGATAAATCGTGCGGCGTTAAACCGTCTTGCGCATGGAAATAGAACAACAAGCCCATCAAGATTACGACAAAAGCGAATCCGACACCGAAAATATTGTAAGCCATCGGGCGGGTGATAATGAAATCTCCATCCTTACCGCTCCGGCGAGGTTTATCTTTCATCACTCGCTCATTCGGTGGGAGAGAGGCCAACGCCCCGGCCGCGAATGTATCCATGATCAAGTTTACCCATAACATCTGCGTGATGGTCAAAGGCGATTCCGTACCTAATAAGGAACCCAATAGCACGATCAAACAAGCGGCTACATTGATGGTCAATTGGAATAACAAGAATTTCTGGATATTCCGGTACAAGGAACGTCCCCACATCACCGCACGGGTAATGCTACTGAACGAGTTGTCGATAATCGTAATGTCGCTGGCTTCCTTGGCAACGGAAGTACCGTCACCCATGGAGAGGCCTACTTGTGCCGCTTTCAAGGCGGGGGCATCGTTTGTCCCGTCGCCGGTAACCGCTACCACGGCGCCTTTCTGTTGTAATAATTGTACCAAACGCTGTTTGTCCGTAGGACGGGCACGGCACATGATCTTCAAGTCTAAGACACGATCCAAGGCCTCTTGATCGCTAAGCGCCTCGAATGCGGGACCCGTGATAATGTTCCGGTCGGTATCATTCGCTTTCCACGTACCGATCTGTCGTCCGATTTCTTTAGCCGTACCCGGTGTATCTCCGGTGACGATCTTCACGTCGATACCTGCGTCCAAGCAACTTTGAACAGCGGGGGGCACATCCGCACGTACCGGATCGGAGATAGCGACGATACCTAGGTACGTTAAATCCGTATCATGTAAACGACCCTCAACGAAGAAGGTCTCATCCATTCCATCCTCGATTATCAGGTAAGCGAAGCCAAGCGTACGCATCGCTTGGTTCTGGTAATCCAATAATTGTTTTTCGATGCCGGCTTTACATTCCGCCACCGGTTTGTAAGTTCCGTCTATCGCCACCCGGTTACTGTTGGCCAGTACGATTTCGGGAGCACCTTTCACGTAAAGTACCTTCTTGCCGAGTAACGGTGATTGTACGATTGTAGCCATATATTTCCGTTCCGTAGAGAAGGTCAATTGATCTAGGATCGTAGCGTTCTCTCTTAATTCCAGATAATTTTGGTGTTGTCCGTTCAACCAGAGTAAAAGGGCGGCCTCCGTCGGGTTTCCAAGGGTTTTTACTTTTTCTTCCGAGAAATCGAGGAATGCCGTGGAGTTCGTGGAGATACCTTCTTTGATCAGGTTACTTAATTCATCCTCCCCAAGCTTTTGGTCTTTCAGGTTGTAGAAATTCGTTTGGTAGACTTGCATTTGGTTCTGCGTCAACGTTCCGGTCTTGTCCGTACAAATTACGGTAGTCGCTCCCATGGTCTCACAGGCGTGCATTTTGCGGACAAGATTATTCGTCTTCAACATTCGGTTCATGCTGAGGGCCAAACTTAACGTGACACTCATCGGTAATCCTTCCGGAACGGATACCACGATCAACGTAACCGCTACCATAAAGTAGTTGAGGATATGGGCGATGATGTCCATCGCCGGCATCCCGGGGAAACTATCTGATAAAAGGAATTTTACGGTCAAGGCGATGAACGTCACTCCGGCGATCGTGTATCCGGCTTTACTGATCACGCTAGCCAAGCCTTTCAACTGTATTTGTAAGGGAGTCTCTATATCGCTCTCGATTTGCGAGCCTTCGTACACTTTGCCGTATCCGGTAGCATCACCCACTTTTTCCACTTGCATGACGCCATGTCCGTCCACGACCGTCGTTCCTCGCATGACCACATTGGACGGATAAGTCGCTTCCGTATCGAAATCCGCCTCATTCGTTGTCTTGCTGATAATCGGTTCACCGGTTAGTGTGGATTCGTTGATCTGTAGGGAGATGGCTTCAAGCAAATGTCCATCCGCAGGAATTTCCTCACCTGTCTCCAAAACAACGATATCGCCTACGACGACCTCTTTTTTCGGTATTTGGCAGATATTCCCGTCACGGATTACCTTCACTAAAATATCATCATTGACTGTATTCAAGATATCGAATGCCTTGTTCGCTTTCACCTCGAAGAAAAAGCCCACGCAACTGGCAAGCATGATAGCGAAGAAAATGCCGATCGGCTCCAAGAAGGCCGTAAAACCTTTCGCCTCAGGTCCCCAGCAATGTACGCCAGCGATTATCATGGACAAGAGCCATGCCACTAATAATATACGAATAATAGGATCTTCAAATTTCTCCAAGAATTGGCTCCATAACGAAGCTTTCTCGGGCGGGGTAAGTACATTCTCGCCGTGAAGGCGCCTGCTCTCTTCTACTTCTTGTTTGGTTAATCCTCGGTACTGATGTTTTTTCTCCATAAATTTATTAATCTGATTAAGAAAATAGGATAGCAAATTACGTAAAGTTATACGACATATACAAGGGTTTAACCTTTTTGCATATATTTGTGTTGTATAACGAATTAATTTTTAACAAAAAACTATCATTTAGGTTCAATTGATTGGCATTCAATAGCCTAATGAGTTATGAAATGCAGTAGGTAATGATTTAGCGACCTATCTTCTGCAATGATATACAACGCTTTGCATAACTCGAATAACCTGTTGCAAAGATAAGAGTATATCGTGAAAAAAAAGAATTTTCTCCAAATTATTTTCGTAGAGCCGCCCGTTTGGGTGGCTTTTTTTGTTTTCAATGTATTCTGTTCCTATGCTAAATGCTGTCTCCGAAGACTGCGTTTTTTTGTTTTCGCCCTACTTCTCTCCCTGCACATCCTCCACTTATGCCTGTGTATCATGTCGGGATCGCTTGTTCGTTGTCAGCGGCAAAGGTAGTTCCGGGCTTCCACGGACAAAAAAGGTCGGTGCGGCAAGCCGTTTAGACGACAATCTCCACACTTCCATTTCATTGCAGGTAGTATTCTCGCCATAAAACCTTGTTTGTCCTAAGCCCTACCTTTTTACGCCACTGAAACGAAAACGACCGACCCGACGGAAAGACGCATAAAAAAAATGTCGGATATGCGAGAAGCAGGGAAAAAGAAAATGGAAACTCAACTCCCTCACCTCTGGAATCCGCATAAAATCAAAAAAATCAGACAAGATGAAACTGAGATACAGAATATCAATTTGGGTGGCACTTGCACTCGCAGGCTCTCTCCTTTGGGGCGGAAGCGTTTGGCTTTGGCTGGCAGGGATATGTGCAGGAAAATTCCTCTTTCGGTTGCTCCTCACCATCGTTTTGGCTATCGCAGTATACATTCTGACTTATGCCCTCATCATCGGGGCAACGCTTTGGTTACTCATTTCTTAAACAGACAGATATATGAAAAGAAGAAGCAAGACAATCGCACAGCAATGCAGATACTACGAAGTGGACAACATCTTCGAGTATATGGTATCGGTTTACCTAAACGGAAACATATCAGCCTTTGGGGAACTGTACAAGGAACTCAATCGGCAAGACAGAAAGGAGTTTATCATCTATCTCTTTTCAGAGGTCAACCCCATACATATCCAAGAAATCATTTTAGCAACAATCTAAATACATAAGACAATGAAAGGTACAGAACATTTCAAGGACGTTATCCAAAACTATTTGGAAACGAGAGCATCATACGATGAACTCTTTGCGGAGAATTTCCGCAAGGAGAGTAAGAACATAGACGAGTGCATTACCTACATCTTGACGGAAGTCCAAAGAATGGAGTGTGATGAGGTATATTCCCTCGCTGTCCACTATTACGATGAAGATAACATCGAAGTGGGCAAGTCCATCAACTGCCAAGTCGTGGTAAACCATACTATCGAACTCACAGAGGAGGAAAAGGCGGAAGCACGGAAAAAGGCTATCGAGCGATACCAAGCGGAGGAATACCGCAAACTTACCGCCAAGAAACCCAAAGCGGAAAAGCAGGAGGAACAGCAGATAGCCCAACCTTCACTATTCGAGTTTTAACTCCTTAAACAACGAAAGGAAAATGGAAACAATGGATTTAAGCGAAGCACGCATCTATGTAGGCACTTATGCCAAGTACAACAACGGCTCATTGCAGGGCGAATGGGTGGAACTTTCGGACTTCTACGATTTGGACGGCTTTATGGAGCGTTGTTCCGAGATACACGAGGACGAAGAAGAACCCGAATATATGTTCCAAGCGTGGGAGGAAATCCCCGATTGTCTGATAGACGAAGGACATTTGGAAGAAAACTTCTTTGAACTTCGGGACGAATTGGACAGATTGAACAACACGGAAAAAGAAGCCTTTTGGGTATGGGCGGACGGCAACAACGCCCAACTCACCCAAGACGCTTACAGCCTTGTGAAGTCTTTCCAATCGGACTATATCGGAAGTTATGCAAGCAGGGAGGATTTTGCGGAAGAACTTGCAAAAATGGAGAATGACTTGCCCGATTTTGCGTTGATATACTTTGATTTTGGGAAATATGCCGATGACCTTTTCTGTACGGACTTTTGGTATAAGGACGGCTACGTATTTCGCAACGAATAAAATAAGGAGGACAGATTATGAAACCAAGAAATAAGTTTGAGAAGGCAGTCCTTGCCGAGAGCAAGCATCTTCGCCCGATAACCAAGACACAGAGCAAATGGGCATTCCGTGAGTGTATAGACCACTTCGCCTACCGACTGCCAAAAGGTCGCACAACGTGTATGGATTGTGGGCATAGTTGGGCAATGGAGAAGCCTACGGACACTTGCACCTGCCCCCATTGCGGGGCAAGGTTGCAGGTCAAGGAAACCTTTGAACGCAAGATTAGGCAGAAGCAATACTTTACGATACTTACTGCTTGCGGAGAGTACCAAGTATTGAGAATGTTTCTTCTTTCTGTGGAAATGGAGAAAGGTTGCAAGGCAATGCCCTATGTTATAGAAATCGGTCAATATTGGTGGAACGCACAAGGACGGCAATCAGTGATAGCCGTTCAACGAACATTAGGCAGGTACATTGACACCTTTTCTTTCTGTTCGCCAATGGCAATACGCAATGATAACGAAGCCTACCGATATGCAGCCTATTCTCCGATATATCCAAAGTTCAAGGTTACGGATACACTCCGCAGGAATGGATTTAAGGATGATTTTCACGGCATAGCCCCGACAATCCTTATTCCCTCTATATTGTCCGACAGCAGGGCGGAAACCTTGCTGAAAGCAGGCAGAACCGAGCATTTGAAATACTTCCTCAACAATTCAAGGACATTTGACACTTGTTGGCAGTCCTATAAGGTAACCACTCGCAACGGCTATGACATAGAGGACATTTCTATATGGTGCGACTATGTGGATATGCTCCGCAGATTGGGCAAGGACATACACAGCCCGAAGTATGTTTGCCCCTCCGACCTATATCGGGAACACGACCGCAGACAAAGCGAACTTCGTAAACAGAGAGAAAAGGAGGAAATTGAGAAGAAACGCAAAAAAGCAATGGAGGACGAGGAACGTTTCCAAGAACTTAAATCCAAGTTCTTCGGTATCCGTTTCACGGACGGTACAATCCAAGTCCACGTATTGGAGAGTGTGCAGGAGCATTTGGAGGAGGGAACGGCAATGCACCATTGCGTATTCTCCAACGAGTACTACCTCAAAGAAAACTCGCTGATACTTTCGGCAACCATTGAGGGCAGACGGATAGAAACGATTGAAGTCAATCTGGACACGCTTAAAGTGGTGCAAAGTCGTGGCGTGTGCAATAAGAATACGGAATATCACGACCAAATCGTGAGCCTTGTTAATGCCAACCGCAAATTGATAAGACAGAGAATGAGAATGAGAGCGACAGCATAAGCAACAATCACCAAAATATCACAGATATGAAAGCAGAAATAGAAAGCATCGTATGTAATTGGGCGGACGAGATACCTCATATCCTTGTAAGGGTAATCAATGCCATTACCTTATCCGCCAATGAAGAGGAACTGAGGGCAGCCGTCAAGCAGATAGCCGAAGAAATGGAACTTGACAAGTTCTTTGCCTATGGTTACGGCACACATCATTTTTGGCTTACCCACCGCAGGTTATCCAATGGAGAGCCGAAGGAACACAGATTATTAAAGGCTGAGTTTTGAGAATATGAAGAAGAGAGTTTACAGAATACGGACGCAGTACATTTTCGAGGGAGTGTTTGAGGTAGTTGCCGAAAGCAGGGAGGACGCACGGCAAAAGGTCATTCAGAATAGCGGATTGGTAATGGGTGGAAACATTCACAGCACCCTGCCCGATGAGAAGGTGAATTGGGCTTTCTCCACTCACCCCGAAATAAGGACGGGACGGATAACGGTTCAAGAAGAACAGACAGAGTAAAGCGGTCGGCAAATCTGCCGACCGCTCCTTTCTTTCGTGAGCATCAGGCGGACAAAGAAAGGAGCAAAGAAACCCCAATGAAAAACACCTCGTTACTTTTGACAGTGAGTTGAGACGGCTCTGAAATGAAAAACGAGGGGGCAGTTTGCAATCTGCACTCTCTTGTTTTCTGTTATTCGGAAACAAGAATTTTATTTTTCTCTCTGATATTTAGCAATAAGTTTTTTTAATATTAAAAGTATGTCATCAAGGGAAATGCCACTGCGTTCGCTCATCATGGCAATGGTTGCTTTAGGAATGATGATGCGTGCAAGAGGCGAATTGAGCATTTTGAAAGCAGAGTTCATGCTTGGCAAATCTTTCCGTAACTGTGGGTAAATTTTGAACAAATCCTGTAAGCGAGTGTTGGCAGAGAGTTCTATTGTCGAGTTTTCTTTTGTAGCAGGTGTATCATCTGAAGTAGAATTTTGATCCTCCATTGATTTTACCCCTTGTGTGTCATTTGACCATGTCAGCAGCGTGCGTGAACCTTGAAGCTCACGAATGCGACTACAATCTTGCATCATTTCGAGTACGCCTCTGAATCGTCCTTCTGCATCACGCACGGCTACATAATAAATATAGATGAACACACCGGGTTTGTTAATCCAAAAATCTACGCTATCTTGCTCACCCGAGCGGAATTTGGCAATAATTTCCTCAACGAGGTGAACACTGGTGCGTGGGTGGCAGTTTTTCACATCACGTCCGATAACATTCTTGCTGCGTGGGAAGATGCGGTGGTTGGTATCTGAATAGAAGCGAACGAGTTCGTTTTCATCTACATAAGATATATCTACAGGAAGATGCTTGTAAATGAGGTTGATTTGTTCGAGGGAGAGTTTGCCTGTTGTAACGTCGAAAACTCGGTCTGTATCGCCTCCTCCCAGCCCATATTTACTAAGAAGCGCAGATAGTTCTGAGGCGAAACCGTCAGGGACTGTTGTGGGCTGGGTTTCTGTTTTGTCTGTATTTTGGAATCCTTCTACATCAATCCATGCAAAGCCAATTTCGTAATCTCCCGAACGCATCTGTTCGAATTCTTCTGGAGTAATCATTGCCAAAGCAGTTGGGTAGAGTACAGATTCTTCTTTCTGTAAAAGATCCAGCACATCTGCCACAATGGTAGACTGCATCGCCAAAAATTCCTCTTCTTTGTCTTCCTCAATAAGTTTTTTAGCATCGCGTATTTCGTCTCGCACAAAGTCGTCGAGCAGCCACATCGTAGTCGTGGGGCGGTCAAATCCTTTCTGTTCGAGTATGGAGTAGAGCTGGTTCTGCTTACGCGAAAGGTGAGTACGAAAAGCCGCTATTTGGTCGTACAATTCGAGCCACTGATTCTTGATAATCGGATATTGTACAAGGTCTTCTATGGCGAGCATGTGGCGACGCATTTCATCGTTCTCTCTGTAGTAGCACATGATAGGGTGGTTGAGAGGAAGATTTGGGCGATTGGTGTCCATCACTTCATCAAACAGCTCAATCATTTTTTGAATATCCTCCTTGCGGCACTCGTTCTCTTCTATGGTTTTGAGTTCCTGTTCTGCCAATGCAATTTCATAAGGGCGGATTTTCCCAATTTGCTCTCTTATTCGGGTTCTACCCTCTTCCAATGAAATATCTCCTCGTTGGTATGCCTCTTTAATCTCGAGTATTTTACCGAGTTTCTCAAGGTCTGCACTCGGCAGGTGTTTTTTCATATCCATAACGTTATTGTCTGTTGATGAGGTAAACGAAAAAATCACTCTCTTCTATGGCATTTACGCCTACATGAGCTTCGCCGGGGAAATGTAGAACGGTGCCTGTGCTGATACGATGTATCTCGGTATCGTCAAGAGCAACCTCCACAGTTCCTGCCACAATGGTGAAGAATACTTCCTGTCCTTTATGGTCGTGTGAGGGTATTTGTTCTCCGCTTTTCAGATGCAGGTGTACAAGCATAAGTTCCTTGTTGTTAATCACCTTACCTAACGTATTGATTTCCTGCCCAATGGGTTTAATTGTCTGTTTCATAATTCCTCTTTTTATTAGGGTTTATAGTTTTAATGTAATATTGGCACGGAGCGAATACCGAAAGAGGCAATCACTCCGAAAACTTGATTTAAAGTCCGTCGTCACCGCTTGAACTACCGCCTCCATTGAGTTTTGGTGTTGGTTCGGTCTTGCCTTTCTTGGGCTTGGCGGTCGTCTGCTCGTAGGTAACGTCGGTCAGCGTGAAGTACTTGCGCGAGGGTGAGA
>OHQE01000784.1_pt1 | contig 12005 bp, 14 predicted proteins | sample 1577931 | NCBI WGS metagenome assembly OHQE01 (sample SAMEA3879552, study PRJEB24766) | human gut metagenome | biome: human-associated habitat; feature: feces | place: USA | collected 1985/1987 | reverse complement strand
AATAGCATACGCGCTATTATCTTCAAAAAAATATCCATTTTCTGCACGAGGCTCTGCCGGATTGATTCCGCCAACACTTCCTCCAACCTCTAAAGATCTTGTAATTGCTACTGTTGATGTAATAAATACAAGAAATAGCATTATCGCCCAAAACGACTTTGTTTTTCGTAGTTTTTCAAATTCTATTTTCAAAATAGAGCTCAATTATTTTTCCTCCCATCATGTTTTCAATTTGTCTAGTTCGATTCCGAATCTATGATCTGAGGATTGTGTTGTTATTTCCAAATAAAGTTCATCGAGCGGAATATCATCTATCTTTACATAGTAGCAAAGGGTCATTTGGATGGTTTCCCCTTCATCAATCGTATAATGAAAATAATTATACATACCATCAGAATGTGGATTAGCATATGCTAACGGCATACCGTTGGCTACACGCCATTCTCCTCCATTCTGTGATCTGAATTTTTCTTTACTAAATTCTTCTTTAGAAGATAATACGTATTGATCTGAAAATAATTCTGGTGGATCACTTATCAGTCTAGCATTAACATTTTCAATCGTCAATTGAACAACCATTGGCCTAAAAGAACTGTCATATGTAGAAAAATCTGCCACGAATTCATCATAATTTAACCCAGTTTTTTCTATAGAATCATAAATTACTGCGCTATCCACAGTAAACACCATTTCACCTTCCCAATAAGCAAACACCTCTGTGCTCATAGGCGGTTTATCTCCCTGCTTTCGATGAGGAATACCTATAACACTGAGTTTTTCTCCCATTTTTCTTATAATTGGCGAAGAACCATCATATACGTTACCTGATCCCCACTCTTCTTGATCCGAAACCTCAGATTCAATATTTTTTTCATCGGTCTCTGTTTCCCGTATGGATTGTTTAGAATCATTTTCTTTAATTTCGGCAGCCTTACTCTCGTATAATTCTGGTTTTAATAATATTCCTACCACAGCTACTGTCAAAAAAAATGTAATTGTTGTCATAAATATTAAAAATTTGTTTTTCATTTTTAAATACCATAATTTCCTACAATTTTATTACATATATTTTTTAGCGCCCAAGAATCATCAAAATTCTTGGGCACCGTTTTAGCGCAAATTAACTTTTACCAATTTAATCTCTCAGAACCGTCTTCAACATAATCTTCGCTCCAAGCAATAGAAACATTACCCCATGACCAATGTGTTGCAGGATAATAAGTTTCTAAGCCTGCCATTAAATCTTTTGCATATCGGTCGTGTTTAATTGTTTTTCCTCCATATGTAGTAACCTTGTAGTAATAAGAACTTGGGCTACGTGTACCTCCATACGGAGCTAGTGTGGTTCGGATATAAAAACCCTCTACAGGCATAGAATTATCTGTAACACGGAAGTATGTTGCAGAATTATCTCCCTTTCTCCACACAGTATTAACATGAGCGTATCTTGTTGTCCCTTCCCAACTGAATGTGTGATAATGATCTTGTGTAGCTGCACTTGCAGGAATAGCTAATATAGACATCAGCATCGCAATGGCACAAACGATTATTGCTAATCTTTTTGCTTTTTTCATAAAAGAGCCTCCTTGTAAAAACTGTAAGCCTACTCATCTACCAAATTTTGTACATTGGAATCACTCTTTCTTAAAATCAACAAAACGGCCTATTAATTACAGCATCAGCATAGCATACGTTTGTATCTTTGTAAATACTTTTGCATATTTTTCACTATTTTTTTAAATATTGTAAAAAACAATAATGCTTATTGATAGTTAAAATTGAGCAGCTCCAGCAGCAGTTAGAGAGCGAAAAGCAGCGACCGCTAACGCTGCGGGAAAGATTTTTCGGGCGGAAAAATTAAAAATAACACGAAAAAATGAGCCGGTTCCATGCTTGGACCCGGCTTTTTGCATTTCTAATTGCAAATTCAAAGCTCGAATAACGTTAAAATCGTCCACAGTACCCCTAAAATCGATTTTTATGGTAAAAGCATGAAATTACCCGTTCAATGGTAAAAATCGATTACAGACGATTTTAGAGCCGTTTACAGCTATTTCGTATTTTCGCGTGTAAGGTGTCGATTCTTTGCTCACCTACACCGAAACAAGCCAAAATCATTATTTTGTCCAATTCAGAAGTGCCGGAAGTCGGAGGAGAGAGACTAAAACGGCACAAAAGTTAGATTTTTAAGGATTTTTTGCAGATAGAGTGGTCGAAGCGACCACAAGATATAGTGTTTCACTTTCGCATCTGCGTGAAACATTTCCCGAGCAAAATACCGAAAAAATTGAACTGCCGATCTCATTCAGGGGCGCAAGCGCCCCTGTTCAGCAAATTTGCGCTGAGATTCTGCAAAAACGTCTTTGAAAAAGTATTTTATGGAGGCAAAAGGTACTATTGCGCATTTGTGCGCTGCGGGGTGTGGGGCAGCAAGCCCCACCCTTTTGTCATTAGCGACCGTAGGTCGCATTGTCTCTTGATTGATTGACTTGATTATCTACTTGATTACGCTCTTGATTACTTACTTGATTACGGATGCTAAAAAAGCCAGTAAATACGAGGCTTGTAAGAGTTATAGGACATAAAGAAATCCACGAAAGGACATAAAGAAATCCACGAAAGGACATAAAGAAATCCATGTTTGGTCATAAAATTATATTGACATATTATGACCTATGGGCTAAAATAGAGACGAATAAAAAAAGGTAACACGAAAACCGTTAAAATAGTGATGAATTTGACAAGAAACAGGCAAGTGGAGAATTACAAATGGCTAGAAAGAAGATCTCACCAATAACCAGTTTAGGAAGCGAGGATAAGCTCACCGTTCAGAAGAGTCTGCCACTCTTCGCGCTTTGGCGATCAGAATTGACACTTGCAGAATTTAAAATCCTCGATACTTACCTTTCGAGGATAGACAGTCACAAACCAGAAAAAAGAACGGTTATGTTTGAAAAAGGGGAACTTGAGAAACTTCTCGGTGTGAAGCGTATAAGGACAGAGGAACTCGATGAAAGACTTAAACACTTAGGAACTCCTATTAGACTTGATGATAGTACTGCTAAAAACAAGCGATTTACAAGAATATCTCTTTTCGAGAAAGCCACTGCCGAACAAGACGATTATGGCCTTTGGCAAGTGGAACTAACCGCAAGTCCGTCTGCTATGAAGTATTTCTTTAATATTGAGAATCTCGGCTATCTCCGTTATAAGCTCCGTTGCATCACATCGCTTACAAGCCGGTACACTTATATCATGTTTATATACCTTGAAGCAAACCGTTTCCGAAAGTCCTGGGAAGTTTCTCTTGATGAACTTAAAGAGATCCTTTCATGCGACAAAGAAGAAACTTACAAAGCCTTTAAGCGGTTTAATGACTTGATTTTGAAAAAAATACACAAAGAAATGCACGAAAAAACCGAATGCAGATACTCTTACTTCCCTGTTAAAAGAGGACGATCTGTTAAAGCTATTCGTTTTGAAGTTGAAACCCTTCCGAAACAATATGAAGCTCCAGAACAGCTTGAAATGCCCGGATTTACTGATTCTGATCCTATTTTTGATGTTTCTCAGAGCGAAGCTGAGCGCCGCGATCTGTACCGCGATGCCCTCGCTCCTTACGTGGTTACGGACGATCAAATCGATGAGCTCGTGCAGCTCGCGCGTAAGCACATCGATGCACACGGACATTTTACCGGGTGCACTCTGGATCAACAGATCTACAATTATTTGTTATCCGCAAAACGCCACGCAACGACAAATTCACGCAGCGAAATCAAAAACATTTATCGGTACTTACTGCCGATCATAGAAAACAACGATATCGGGTGGTAGGCAAAACGATAGAATGCTCATTGGGGCAGCTATGGTATCAATAGAAAAATGAACTTTTTAATTATATCGTATATCGCTTAAAAGGGAATCCCCCGGAGGTACTGAACCGCACCAGATTATGCGGACAGCACAAAAAGCCCCCATGTAGGATATTGAGTTTTAAGCGGAGTGGCGCAGCGACAGCGGTGCCACTCCCGTTTTTGTTTGGATGCGTTCGTGGTTATAGAAGTAAATATACCTGTCGATCAGTTCGTTTGCTTCTTGGAGCGTCTTTGGCTTGTGGCGGTAGATGCACTCTGTTTTCAGAATGGAGAAGAAATTTTCTGCCATGGCATTGTCATAAGGATTTCCTTTCCTTGACATGGACGGCGTTATGCCGTAAGATTGTGTTAGCTTGAAGTATGCTTGCGATGTGTATTGAAAGCCTTGGTCGCTGTGGAGCTGCAACTCCGCAGCGACTTTCTCTTTCTTCATTGCCAGACGAATCGTGTCCAGAACAAGATTCACAGTCTGCCGACTTGCAGTCTTGTAGGCCACAATACTGTTGTCATACAGATCTCGGATCATGGACAGATATAAAATGCCTTCTTTTGTGTGGATGTAAGAAATGTCCGTGACCCATTTCTCGTTTGGCCTGACCGCCCGGAACTGTCTGTTCAACAGATTTTCGTATTTGTGTACCTGCTGACCAAGATTTACCCATTGGCGGCGTCGGCGAACCTCAGACAATAATCCATATTTTTTCATGATTCTGAGCACAGTCTTCGGATCTCTTTGAATATTTCTGCCTTTTAACCACTTCCATACACGTCGATAGCCATAGGTCTTATCTGTCCTGCGCTGACATTCCTCGATTTCCTTTGCCACAACAGCATCGCGATCCGTCTCTCCCAGACGCTTTTTAAAGCAGTAGTAACCACTTCTGGATACCCCGAAGAATTTGCACATAACAGATATTGGGTATTCTCCCCGGTGACGGTGAATGACGGCGTACTTTGCCTTTGGCCTCACTTCCTTTCTGTGGACTGCAGAAAATCCTGCAGTAATTTCACTTCCATCTTGAGCCGCTTATTCTCATACTTATATTCCTGCAGCGTCTTTGCAGGCTTCCTGCCACGAAACTTCGGCGCACCCTTGGCGGCTTTTTTGCGTTGCCGCTTCAGCAGATTGTGAACCGGACGGTCTCCCTCCAAGCCAAGTTCCGCTTCGATTTCCCTGTGGCTCTTCCCTGATTCTAACATCTTTTCTATGGTCGGTAGTAGAACCTGCATATTGGTGTATCTTCGTTTGCTCATAATGAATCCCCCCTGATGTACTTATTATCCTACATCAGGGGGGATTTTGTCTATTGTCCTGTTTTACTGGTTCTGTTCATACAACCCCGGGGGATTCCCTTTTGTCCGATGAGCGAATGGACATCTTGATCTCTTTCAGCTGTCAGTATATATACCACGCAGAATATGGCTTTTCAAGGCTCCTGCGTAATTTTTTGTTCCTTTATCTGTCGATTTATGTTAAGCCCCTTACAGATGCTCAAATTGCAACGCTGCAAGCATTAGACACTCGCTCGGATGAACCGGATACGGACTGCCCGAAGCTCACCGAAGCGCAGCTCTCGCAATTTCAAAAAGCGCACCATTTTCAAGCCGAGCATCGGCAACTTCATCACAACTAATTTCTACTATTAAATTTCCAAAAAGCCCCTCAAAAAATGTTTTTTCAGAATGCAGGATAAAGCATCACCACCAAACTGGTGGCGATGCACCTACAAACCCGCACGGTGTGCGGCTTTTTCGAGAAAAAGTTTGGTGACGAAAATTAGATTTGGTGATAAATACATCACCAAATCTTTTAAAGGCATAGATTTCATGCCGCTTTTTCGATCACCAAACTTCTCACTACCCTAATAATTTGCTCAAATTTAAATTCTAATATTTCAAAATTCATCGTGACCGTCCGCGGTGATGCTTGGGTGCGCTGTTTTTGTTTTGTGCGCGGTATTTTGCAGCATAATCCGCTACGCTGCGCACTTCCTGCTCTTGTTGTGCAGCTGTACCGTCAAGAGTTTCCTGCGGTGAACGCTCCGGCTCTGGCTGCTCGCGTTGCTGCCGAATAACTTGAAGCCGTTCACGCACGCCGATCTGCTTCGTCGATGCAGCCGACTGCAGAAGATCCGCAGCGTACTTAACGACGGGCAATTCTTCTCCCAGGCGTTCCAGATCGGCTCGCAGTTCTGCTTGTTCTTGGCGAAGCTGCCTTATGCGTTGTAAAATGCTCTGCAACAAGGATTTTGCAGCTTCAATCGTGGCGCAGCCAAACTCGTACAGCACCGCAAACGCCTCTGTACGCTTCTGTAACGTGTTTTCGTGCTGTTCGGCTTGTTCCTTTCGCTTAGCTCTCTCCCACGGCTTACAGCGTTCCACAGGCGCAGCAAGTGCTGTTTCTGCATCTTCCGCTTGTTGTATCGCCACGGAAAGCTCTTTACTTTCGCTTTCAAGGTCTCGAATAACATCTCTATACAGGCGTAAACGCTCACTGGTGGCATTATACAGTTCACCGTTCGCTACTTCCAAACTTCTTGAATGCTGCTCATTGAGCGCTTTGGTTTCCCGGTTGATCTCGCAGCGGTCTGATACCCGTCCTTCGCGTTCCATTTTGCGTGCTGCATAGCCCTCATGTATGGTCGGCTCCTGCTCTACCGCCTGCCGAGCATAACTCCTATGGTCGATCTGATGCTGCTGATCTAAACGTCGGTTACACTCTTCTGCCCATGCTGCACGCCATTCTTCAGCTTTACTGCGGTCATTCCAGTCATTAGCCGGTACTTTTTCGGTCTGCCAAAGCTTCTCGACACCCTTTCCTTTACGCACACGCACTTTTTGTTCGCCGGTCTCTGGGTCAATTAGCGGAATTTTCTGCCCGTTTGGGTCAAGCTTATAAATCGTGCGAGATTTTTCAGCCCATTTGCCATTTGGTTTAATAGCTCTCATTGTCAGCATGATATGAGCATGCGGGTTTCCGTCCCCTCTGTCATGCAGTGCCCAATCGGCACACATTCCTTCGTGAACAAAATTCTTCATGATGTACTCGCGCACGGTATCGATCTGCTCCTGCCGGGTAAATTCACACGGCAGCGCAACTTCCACTTCACGCGCAAGCTGCGCTGCAGAATGGGTTTCTTTGCGCTCTACTGCATCCCACAAAATGTTCCGATCAACAGCGAATATAGCCGGAGCATTTTCCGGCAGTAATACTTCGGAGAAAACCACGCCGGGTTTATTCGAGTAGTCAAATACCTTGCCGGTTGCTAAATCCGTGAGTTTTGTGCCGGAGCGATAAGCTGCACACGCAACGGCGCTGCGCCCTTTACCCCTGCTAATAATTTTAATTGAGCAATGATAAATCGCCACGTTTTTTCCTTTCTCAAATACAGCATAACGGTTTGCAAAGGAAGAGCCTTGCCCCTCGGAGAGCGCACGCAACTATCTGGGCTTCGCCCGGGTATAAGTGCGCCCTTATGGGATTTACTGCGAGATAATCTTTACCATAATTATACGCACTATTCTTGTGTTTTGTCAATAGCTATGATACAATATATAGAGTTAGTATTTTGAATTTCACATATAGAAAGGATAGTAGCCATGCCGAGAACTAAAAGAGATTACGCAGAACGTCTTGCGGAAATTGAGCAGCGCGAAGCTGCCGCAAAAGTAAAAATCGATGCAATTAGAGCCGAAAAACGCCGTCTGCAAAATAGGAAACGTGAAAAAGAACGCAAAGCACGTACCAAACGCCTGATTGAGATCGGCGCTGTGATGGAGCACGTTCTCGGCCGTCCAATCGAGCATGGTGATCTTCCGGCACTGCAAGAAGCCGTCGAACAGCTCGAACACGCCGAAAAAAGTCCCAAGTGGCTTTCTAGAAAAATTTGGAAAGATTAAAAAATGCCCCGCAGCTGCGGGGCATTTTTTATAACTATTTGGATTTGACCTTTTATCACTCCAACAATCTGCCAATATCTCGTTTAGCATATACCACACGAGCGACTGTCACTAACTTCTTTTCTTCATCCACCCAGTAAAATATCAAAAAATTCCGCACTAAAATTTTTCGGTATTCATGCTTCAGTGAACGGATCGGTTGATACACCGGAAGTGCATACGGAAACGTAAGTACGCTTTCCGCTGCGCCCACTAACTCCACCGCCAAACGATCTGCTGCAATAGGATTTTTCAGCTCCTCACTGATATAGCGCACGATCTCAATCATATCTCTCTGGGCAACTGGCAAATACTCCAGTTTATACGACACCTTATTTCCCTCCAATAGCAGCTTTCATCGCTTTAAGTACGTCTTTAGAGGAATAACGCCGGTCTGTCAGTTCCGCCTCTCGCTCAGCTTCTTGCAGTTTGAAAAAAATTTCGCTTTCACATTGCAGATTTTCAAACGCTTCCATGCTCAAAACAACCATATCACCGTACCCGTTTTTCGTTAAAAAAACAGGCTGTGCTGTTTCATGTACCGTTTTAGAAATATCAGCAAAGTTATTTCTCAAATCTGAAACAGGTCTAATCATATTCATACTCTCAACCTCCCTATTCAAAATTTTATCATAATTACGCTAAGATTTCAATACTGCTCGCAAAATTTTGCAGCCTTAATTTTTTCTTTTTCCCGTTAAGCGTTCATACAAAGACAGTGGTCTACTCATTTCTTCTTCGAGCTGCTGCGCACGTTCTTCAGTCTGCCGGAGCTTGTCCTCTGCTTCTCGCGCAGCATTTTCAGCCTCCTGAAGCTTATCCAGCGCCTCTTTTGCAGTGCTTTCGAGCTGCTCCACGCGCTTGGTACGCTCCTCAAGCAGAAGCTTCTGCTGCTCCGCACTGGCTATAGCTACCGCCTTTTCTGCCTTCCATTCTGACAACTCAGCAATACGATCCGCTTGCGCCGCCGTCTTCATCAACAACTGTTTTACTTGTTCTTCTAAAGCTTCAATTTGCCCATTCTTATCTTGCTGTATAACAGTCACGGGATTTTTTTGCCTTTTCTCGTCAAGAAAAGCAACTGCTTCTTCATCAAGAAATTGCTGCCTGCCGTCACGGATTATATGATTACCGAGTTCTTTTTTATATCGAATAACCTGTTGCCTTACCGCTTCATAAGACACCCTTTTCTGTTCTGCATAATCTTTCAGTGAAACTGTTTTCATCTGCTCTTCCCCAACTTCAAATGCAAGTGTCTTGTACAGTGCTTGTACAAGCTTGTATTATGCTTATTTTATCGCATATACGGGGATTTTTCAAGTCTTTTTTCATTACTACAAGAAGAATGCTTAAAACTTCATCATCCAAACTGTATATATTTCCGGGATGGATATTTTGTTACTGCTATTTTATATGGCATATTTCTGTCTATTTCTTTTTCTTTATCCATATATATCAGTGGATAAGGAAGTTTTATTTCAATTTCCTTTCCAGAAGCTGTAGATATAGATGATAAAATACTATCTACTCTTTCATCAGTATCCATTAGAAGCTGCTGATCCAAGTAGGCAATAAAATCATCATTCTTACCTATTAAAGCCCAATCCGCAATCTGTAACTTTCCCGTTTCATTTTCTTCATTTTTAATTTTAATCGTTACTTCCATAATATACGAAAAAGGATCGGCAACACTCTGATCATTTCCTGACAGATCATACTTTGAAAAGTACTTTTCTTTTTCCATAACCTCATATCCTACAATTTTAACGCTATACCCTTCCGTATTTTCTTCCCATGAGCGAATATAACTTCCATTTAATCCCGCCCATTCATTCTCAGAATAATACTCAATTATAGGCTTTTCAGCAGTAATATTCACATAGGCAATTCTTACAGCTGCTCCGGCTAGCACAAATATTAAGGTATATGTCGCTATCTTTCTTTTCAATTTTGAATGTTTATTGTCGTTCATAGTCGACTACTTTCCCTTCTTCAATAAAATAAATGCTATCTGACAGTTCTTTTAATACCGAATAGTCATGACACGTTAAAATAATTAATGCGCCCCTTTCTTTTTCTTGTTGCAATATACACTTAACCATTTCCACGCCTTTGCTATCAAGAGCATTTGTGGGCTCATCGATCAATATAATATCTGGATGTTCCATAATTGCAGCCGCTATGCCCAATCGCTGCTTCATTCCTAACGAAAAGTATTTGTATTTTTTCTTTCCCGCATCAGCTAATTCTACTTTTTTTAATAAGTCCTTAATTTCTTCTCCTGAAACCTTATTTTTTACAGAAGCCATATATCTTAAATTGTCATAAGCAGAATACCCATCCAAAAACGCTGGACTATCAATAAGCACCCCTATACTTTCAGGAAAGTCCATTTCTTTTTTTAATTCTCTCCCATTGATAAAGACCTTTCCTTCCGTGGGGCGTATTAACCCACTGATAATTCGCATTATCATCGTCTTTCCTGAACCATTAATACCTTTAAGCCCTGTTATCTCCCCAGATTCAAATTCCAAAGACACATGATCAAGAACTTTAACCTTTTTTATTATTTTCGTTACGTTATCAACTTTAATATTCATAATTTTCCTCTTTTTCTATATAGTTAATTAAAATTCCGCGTCAAATGCTTCATCTATGTTTATTTATAATATCCGAATTTTTCAAATACAAATAACCAACCAGCATACATATGCTGGAAATCCAGGCTATAATTATTACCTCTACCCAAGCTATTTGTCCATTCGTTACTACTTCCACACTCCTTGCAAACATACTTACATTCGGAAAAAGAAGAACATTCTGCATATATGCACTCATAAGTAAAATAGCCGTGCTTACCAAATAACTAGCTAATCTAGAGATTACCATTGATACTGTTAACTGTATCATCCCAAGGCCAATTCCTACTGGAATAAGCATAAGCAGAGTTGGCATTATATTCCATGGTGGTTCCGTTACAAAGTCATACGAATTAAAACGAAAATACGGATAATATGTTCCTATTTCAAAACTTGCTTTTGCCCCCAACATAATTGCTGTTACCGAAAAACATGTAAGAGCAATTGTAAAATACACAAACACGGAAGCCGCGATCCATATACATTTAGAAATCCACCAATATTGTATTTTATTTGATAAAATAATTATATTTTTCCCAAACCCCATCAAATCCTCATAGGGGTATTCTAACGTTAATAATAAGAGGATTAGATATATAAGAATCCATATACTTGGAAAACTAAACTTAAACATGGAATTTACTATATTATTTTTATCGATTAATTCAATTGGCAGATTACCGGCACTTGTTCCTCCAAATAAAAAGCAAAGGTAATCTCCGACCGTAATATCAGCTGTAATCGGACTCGGAGTCATTCGTAGCGCTGCATCAAAATCAAAATACGCAAATATTGCCAGAATTGAAAAAAAGGCTCCTGTAAATAAATAAAACTTCCATTTTTTTAAAATTCCATTATTCAAATCACAGCGAACTATATTAATAAACATCATCTCTCCACCCTCTAAACCACGTAATAAATAAGGTTACACCAAGCATTGTAATCAATATTATCGTTACAATAACGATGTTTCCAGATGATTCTCCTCGCATAAAGTAAAAAGGTGAAAGATCAAGAGCTATGCGATTTGAAAAAAGCGAATCAAAAAAAGCTTTTTCAAAAAACAAGAACAAATAGGGAATTATCACAACAAAAAATTTGTTTTTTATAAAAAAGGAAAGACACATCGACAAATCTGCCCACAATCCGCAAAAAAGTCCTGGAATAAGAATAAAGATTATCATAAAAGCAAACGGTTCTGAATAAAAGATATTGGCTAAATACTGTCCATAATATTGACCCGAATATAATTGTTCCAATGGGTCTGGCTTATAGGCAGGAATATAGCACGCAGTTATAATTACATTAGTCAATAATGGAATAGCTGCTAAAAGGAAACCCGAAGTAAACGTAACGATATATTTTGCAAAATAATATCTCATCTGACCTTTTTTTAATGTCATTTGTCGTAAGTATCCGCTTTTACTCTCATCCGAAAGAGAAAAACTAAAGGGCAAAGTAGCTGCTAGAGGTAAAATAAAATAAAATATTGTGGTAAAAAATAAATCTCCAGAAATTGAACCAATCCAAACATTATAAAGAGAAATAGCAT
>OHQE01000778.1_pt1 | contig 12075 bp, 7 predicted proteins | sample 1577931 | NCBI WGS metagenome assembly OHQE01 (sample SAMEA3879552, study PRJEB24766) | human gut metagenome | biome: human-associated habitat; feature: feces | place: USA | collected 1985/1987 | reverse complement strand
GAACGCACCTCCTTTCTCGATCGAGAGCGCTTTCCGGGGAACAACGATCGAACGCTCTCGGACATCCAGCAGGAGCTTCACTTTCGTGAACTGTCCGGGCAATAATTTCTGGTTCGGGTTGGATAGTTCCGCACGAACGCCAAACGTACCGGTCTTCGGGTCCACCAGCGGATCGGCGAAGTCCACGATACCTTTTACCGGGTATTCAGAGTCGTCCGCTAAGGTAACCGTCACGGTAGGCTGCCACGAACGGGTCGTATCCCGCTCGCCAAACTTCACGTTACGACGCTCGGCACGCAGGTAATCCAAGGCGGTCATCTTAAAATCGACCAATACCGTGTCGCTCTTCACGACAGCCGCCAATTTCGAATTGACACCCGGGCCCACCAAAGCGCCCACATCCACGAAACGCTCACTGATATACCCGGACAGCGGCGAGGTCACTACCGTATAGCTCAACTCCATCTCCGCTTGATCCAGATCCGCCTTGCTCATGGCGATATTCGCCTCGGCGTCTTCCAGAGCGGCCGTGGCGTTATCCAAATCCAGCTGGCTGGCGGCGTGTTGCTCGTACAACGGTTTCAGGCGTTCCACGTCACGCCGGGCCTTGGCCGCTTGGGCTTGGCTTTTCTTCAGTTGGGCTTTCGCCTTCTCTACCCTAGCACGATATTTATCGGGATTAATCATAAACAGGGGCTCATTCTGCTTCACCCGTTTACCTTCCTCAAACAACATTTTCTCTAGGAATCCCTCCACACGGGCATGTACCTCGACAAAGCTGGCGGCACGGATACGTCCCACGTACTCACCATAAATCTGCACGTCTTCTTTTGAGGGTTTGTCTACGATCACGATGGGCAATTGCTGCTCTTCCTTATGGTGGCAATCCGTCATCGCTACTACAAGGGCTATCAAGATAACCTGTACTTTTGCCAATCTTTTCTTGCTCATTCTACCTATATAAATTACTTATGTCACATTTGTTATTTAAGAAAGAAAGAATCATTCCATTTTTCTCGAGGACATCGATAATTAACGTTACTTCACTTAATAACAAACCGTATAGCGTTTATGTTAACATTTATACTAAAATTAGGGCATATCCAACTGGGGAATAAATCCACAACCAGCCGGGAAAGTCTACACTTAAAAATAAAAATCCCTTCGAATGAAATGCTTTTTCCATCCGAAAGGATTTCACAGATACCAGATCTTCATCTATTATCTTATTGATCAACCGACAACGTTTTCCACAAATTATCGTCCGGCACGGGAGCGACAATTCGCACGTTCTCTTTTGAAACCGGATGGATAAACTCCGCGCTACGTGCGTGCAAGCTAATGCCTCCATCCTTATTGGAACGATCGAAACCATATTTCAGATCTCCCTTGATCGGACATCCCATCTTCGCCAACTGACAGCGGATCTGATGGTGCCGCCCCGTCTTCAAATCGATCTCCAACAGATAATAATTATCCGAATGGGCGATCAATTTATAACGCAGGATAGCTTTCTTGGCATTCGGCCGCTCGGTATCGTAAGCGTAACTCTTATTTTGCTTCTCGTTCCGCACCAGCCAATCCACCAACTCACCCTCATCCTGCGGGGGACGGTTCTTGACGATCGCCCAATACGTCTTGCGCACCTCACCGACACGAAACATCTCGTTCAAGCGAGAAAGGGCCTTGCTCGTCTTGGCGAAAATCACGACCCCGCTCACCGGACGATCCAGACGGTGCGTGACACCGACAAAGACATTCCCGGGCTTGCAATACTTCTCCTTCAGCCATACCTTCAGCATCTCCGAGAGAGGCTTATCGCCCGTCTTGTCGCCTTGCACGATCTCACGGCAGGTCTTATCTACCGCTATAATATGATTATCCTCGTAAATAACCTCCATATTACATGTTCATACCGCCGTCAACCTGAATAACCTGTCCGGATACATAAGAAGACATATCCGAAGCCAAGAAGGTAGCGATATTAGCCACATCCTCCACCGTACCACCACGGCGCAAAGGAATCTTCTTGCACCACTCGGCACGTACCTCGTCAGACAGCTGAGCGGTCATATCCGTGATGATGAATCCCGGGGCGATAGCGTTCGCACGGATGCCACGAGAACCCAACTCCTGAGCGACAGACTTAGCCAAGCCGATCATACCGGCCTTGGAAGCGGAGTAGTTCGCTTGTCCGGCGTTGCCATGAACACCTACGACAGAAGACATATTGATAATGCTACCCGCACGTTGCTTCATCATGACCGGGGTACAAGCGTGGATAAAGTTGAAAGCGGACTTCAAGTTCACGTTCAACACAGCGTCCCATTGTCCCTCGCTCATACGCATCATCAAGCCGTCTTTCGTGATACCGGCGTTGTTCACCAAGATATCGATACGTCCGAAATCCTTCACGATCTCGGCCACCACGTTATGAGTCTCCTCAAAGTTAGCAGCGTTGGAAGCGTATCCTTTCGCCTTTACGCCCAAGGCCTCGATCTCGGCCTGTGTAGCCAAGCCATTCTCATCGATCACTAGATCCGTGAAAGCGATGTTAGCGCCCTCTTGGGCGAACTTCAAGGCGATAGCCTTACCAATACCACGAGCGGCACCTGTTACGACAGCCACTTTACCTTCTAATAGTTTCATATTACTCAAATTTTTTAATATCAATGTTTAATCAAGCAAGCTCCCGTCGAATAGCCACCGCCGAATACCGTGATAGCGATCAAGTCGTCTTTCTTGAAATTCTTATCGTTCTGGGCATATACCAAGGCCGAGCTTACGGAACCCGTATTTCCCAGCTCCTCGATATTGTGCAAAAATTTCTCGTCCGGCAAGTTCAATTGCTTGGCGATATTCGCCATGATACGCATATTCGCCTGATGGCCGATGAAATAAGTAAGGTTATCCAGCGTATAACCGTTCTTCTCCAACAAATGAAGGACATTCTTAGGCATATAGGTACAAGCTTGGATAAATACGTCACGCCCCTCCGGCATCAAGATACCGCCGTCACGAGGACGCAAGTGAACCGCCTCCATCGCTTTCGACAAATGGCCGAGACCTTGCGTGTAGACCTCTACGATCTCAGCGTCGCCCTCACCGATCCGCTCCTTGGAGATAAAGAAAGCGGCGGCGGCATCACCCCATAAATGGCCCGCCTTCGGGTCTGTTTCATTATAATAAGCGGAGTTCTTATCAGCGGAAAGCACCAAAGCCTTGGAAGCCTTCCCCATGGCGAAATATCCCTCCACAACCTCCAAGGCGTTCAAGAAAGAAGAACAAGCCGAGGATAGATATAAAGCTTTCGCGTCAGCGATAGTATACTCATGTTGAACCGTATGCGCGGCCGTCGCAACCGTATCATAGGGAGAATACGAAGCGGAGACGATCAAGTCTACCTCCGTGATATCGTAAGGCAATTTGGGAAGAGCGTCCTTCACGGCCTCAAGGCTCATGGTATTGATATTCTCCCCCTCTTTCGCTTTCGAGCGGGTATGAATTCCCGTCCGTTGCTCAATCCACTCACTTGTCAACCCGCTCAATTCAAGAAAATGTTGGTTATCTACCCGTTCTTCAGGCACATAAAACCCTGTCGCATTAATAAACATTCCTTAGTGTCTTTGATTTACTTAATCTTTATTCCGTTGAATATTAAATTCATCACATTGTCTCTACGTTTAATCCGCTGGCTGATATTATCACCCATGATCCCCCGGATATAGGGCACCTCCAGCCCTTTCAAGGCATGATGGAGCACGAGGGCGGTAATGTCCGTGTCCGGCATGCTGAATATACCCTCCTTCACGCCATCGTCCAATATTCCCTTTATGATCTCCACTTCCCGAAGGTCGAAGCTCTTACGTACCTTCTCCACCCGCCATATATCACGGAAGAAGGTAGCCCGCAACGTACCGTTCCGAAACACCAACGCCTTTACAGCGTCCAAGCGGCTATAGATAAACGTCAGCAGCTTCTCGTCCGCCGGCAGATCCTTACTGGCCACGTCCACCAGCATCTTATGAAGTTGGTCCAGCTCCGACTCCACTACCGCCAAATAGATCTCGTTCTTGCTTTTGAAATACGTATAAAGCGTACGTCTCCCCTTACGAGATGCCTGTGCAATATCGTTCATCGTTGTGTTATCAACCCCCATGCGGGCAAACAATTGTCTGGCCACATCCACCAACATGTCACGTGTTTTAGAAACTGTCATCGGCATTGTATTGCACATTTTGATTAAAACTGTGCGCAAAGTACTTAAAAAAGATCGTATCTACCAAGTATATTAAAAAAAACTTGCAATAAATTTGTTTTGTAAGAAAATATCCCTACCTTTGCACTCGCAATCAAGAAATGATAGCAACTATATCGCGGAGTGGAGCAGTGGTAGCTCGTTGGGCTCATAACCCAAAGGTCGTAAGTTCGAGTCTTGCCTCCGCAACTAAAAAGTCTTCAAGTCATTGACTTGAGGACTTTTTCTCTATTCAATCAAGCGATCGGGCGATGCGACCCCGACGGAAACGAATAATAAGCTATGCTTATTTCTTCCGTAAAGGCCCTTTGTTCTTCCAGAATCCCAATTTATAATAGATATAGGTGATTGTAAGCCCGATGCAAAGGCTGGCGCCTATGGCCCACCAGATACCGCTCCGTCCCCAGATAGAGCTAAACCAATAGGCGAGGGGAATGCGTATCAGCCAAAGACAAGTGATGCTTACTGCCATCGGGAACAGGGTATCGCCAGCTCCCCGTAATGCCCCGTTGAAGACGTTCAAGCCGCCGTGTACGATAAAGAATCCTCCCATGATCAATAAATATTCCTTGCCAATCCGGATCACCTCCGGGTCCTTGGTGAAAGCCAGCATCATCTTGTCCCCGAAGAAATAGATGGCCGTGAAGGTTGCTAGACCCAGCAATAGGTTGACAAGCATGGCGAATCGTACCCCGTCACGTACCCGGTCCAAGTGCCCAGCTCCGATGTTTTGCCCGCAGAAAGCAGCTAGCGCCCCAGAGAGGGTCAATACCGCTTGGATGATGATCGTGTCGATCTTTCCCGCTGCCCCGTAAGCGGTGAGCGTATCCGTGCCGAAACTGTTCACGATCCCCAGCAAGGCAATCAATCCGAGCGAGATGGCACATTGCTGTACGCTGGAGGGAAGCCCGATGCGGAGCCCTTCCTTGAACAGTCCCATATCGAACAATAAATCCTGTTTCTTGATAGAGAGCAGGGGATGGGTGTTGTTCACGTAGCCTAGGGCCACGCACATGCCGATCCCTTGGGCGATCACCGTAGCCCGTGCCGCCCCTTCGATCCCCCATTTGAAAACGACAATGAAGAGTAAATCCAAGGCGATATTCAAGATCGTGGTAAGCAGGATAAACAGCATGGGGCGCACGGACTCCCCGACACCCCGCAATATGGAGATAATGCTATTGAAAGTGACGAACAAGAACGTACCCCCTACATAAATCCTGAAATAAGCGACCGCCTGCGGGATCACGTCCTCCGGCGTGTTCGTCAGCCTGAACATCGGCTCGGCAAAAATAATCCCCGCTATGGACAGCAATACCCCTGCGACCAACATGAAGATAAAGAAAGATGAGAAGGCTTTTTGCACCTTATCGAACTCCTTCGCCCCGAAAAACTGCGAGATCACCACCGACGTACCGCTCCCGATACCGATCACCAGCGAGATAATAAAGTAATAGATGAAGAAGGAAGCCGATACCGCCGCCAACGACTCTTTCCCTAGAAACTGCCCGACAATGACGCTGTCGGTCACGTTATAGAGTTGTTGCAGCAGATTGCCGATCAGCAAAGGGAAAGCGAAACGCAGGATCACCTTCCCTATTTCCTGTATTAATTTTCAATTCTCAATTCTCAATTTTCAATTCCCTATAGGTCTTTCAGCAGGATATTGTCGTTTGCCTTTATCATATCCTCACGTGTCTTCAGCAGGGCTTTCCATTCCTTGCTGAAAAGCTTGCTCGTGTCAATCTTGAAGTTCTCGGAGCCATACTCGTCCATGCGGGTCAGCAGGTAGCTGACCGTGATCTTATTGACATCGATCGCCGGCTGGTAGTATGCCACACGGTCGTCATTCCCGTAATTCACCTCGATGATGATGTTCAACTCCGTGAGCAGGTATAAGATCTGTGTCGTTATGCGGATAGGGATGCGGTAAGCGTCGGATAGCTCGTCGGCTGTATAGGGTTTCTCGCCTTTCACGAATCGTTTGATGATCAGCGAGGCGATCAGCAGGGTCAGGAAATCCTTGTACCGGCGGCTGATACTTTTGCTGTCCCTCTCAAAGCTGAATTTCTTCACGTTCTGGGAGGCGTACGACAGCTCTGCGCCAAACAAGCAAATCAACCAAGAAAGCTGCAACCAGAGCAACAACAAAGGCAGTGCGGCGAAACTACCGTAAATAGCGTTGTACTTGCTCACCCAAATCTGCCCGCTGATATAAATAAATTGGAACAACTGGAAGGCGCAACCAGCGATAAAGCCTGCCACCAACCCGTTCACGAACCTCACTTTCGTATTCGGCAGGGAGACGTACAGCCCCGTGAAAGCCAATGTCGTGATAATATAGGGCGCTATATGCAAGAACAACTCCATGAGCGGCGTAAAAAATAAGTATTGCCCCAAGAACGAGTTCTGCAAGGTAGACATGAAGATGGACAAACCGCTGGATGCCGTCATCAGCACCGGCAGCACGAGGAATAAGGCCAGATAATCGGATATCTTCCGGTACCACGGCCGGGATTTCTGGATCTGCCAGATATCGTTGAACGTATCCTCTACGGACGAGATCAAGTTGATCACCGTATAAAACAACAAAATCAAACCGACCCCGATGATCACTCCCCCCTGCGCCTGCGCCAGATAGCTCTCCACGAACTCGAACGCCTTGTTCAGCTCCATCTCGTGCCCGGGGAAATAATCGAACAACTCCTGCCGTACCGTCCCTTGGAAACCGAAGCCCTTAGCTATACCTAATAATACGGCCAGCAAAGGTACGATAGATAACAAGGTACTGTAGGTAAGCGCCGACGCCTTGGTTTGCAGGTTCTCGCTCTGGAAACCCCGCACGGCGAGTATGACCGTCTTGATGATATTGATATAAATCTCCTTCAGCCCACTAACTTCATTCTCGGTAATCCGCCAAATGTCGTAGGTAACGAAACGGATGGTTCGTGCTAATAATGCGCTGATCCGTTCTCCAATAGGTTTCTTTTCTTCCCGTGGCTTGTTTTTGGGCATATCGGCACATGATTTAATTGGCAAATAAAAAAAGCAGTCTGCCTATAAGCCGGGTCCTGTACCTCTTTGGAAAGAGGCGCCTGCCATTTATCTTGTCTTACCGTCGCCGGTAAGCTTTAGCGGTCTACCCCCCGGCATCGGACGAGCCATCCTACATGCGCCGGTATACATGACCTTACAACCCATAAGACGTACGGCATCCCGTATCGCTACGGGACCCGGTGAGCTCTTACCTCACCTTTTCACCCTTACCGGACGAGTCCGGCGGTTATTCTCTGTTACGTTACTCTACCCTCACGGACAGCTTCCCGTTAAGAAGTATGGTGCTCTGTGTTGCCCGGACTTTCCTCACACCCGAAGGTGAGCGACAGACCGGCAGACTGCGATAGGACAAAGATAGGTATTTTAGTTGACAGTTGGCGGTCGGCGGTTGACAATTATTTTGGAGACGCATAGGAGAGATAGGATAACATTTTCTTTTTCAGCCGTAAACATATTCTGTCTCCTGGGTGTTTTTTATACGAACAGGGATTCTAGATTGCCAGTAACCGACTGTCATTTATCGATTGCCGACTGTCAGTTATCGCATGTCAACTGTCAATTCGTCTGCTGTTTAATTGTTAAAAAGGTACTTTGCAATACACAGTACTGTTAAGTGCGGTTAAGCCCCTGTGATGCCTCGTTAAAAGTGATAAAAAATACGATGGAAATGGAATATCCGCACAATTTTTGAGTTTTCTTTGCCGTAAAGAAACTGTTAAATTTAAGTGTTTAATTAAATAAGAAAAGTATGAAAAATATCTGGAAGAATGTGCTTGGTGTTGCTCTGATAGCAGCCATTAGTTCTGGTGCCGCGATCGGAACGAGTACTTACCTGATGAATAAGAATCAACGTCCGGTGGAGTTGGCCTCCGGAGTTGAGAATACCTTCAAGCAACCGTACCGATTGACGAATTATGGAACCGTGGCCGCCGAGAATATCGATTTCACTACGGCCGCCGAGAGCGCCATCCACGGGGTTGTCCATATCAAGGCCACGGCTAACGCGCAAGCCTCTAACGGGGACGGCGGTCAGCAGTATATGGACCCGTTCGAGTATTTCTTCGGCTTCGGTGGCCGTGGAGGGTTCCAACGTCCGCAACAGCAACCTCGTGTGGGCGCCGGCTCGGGTGTCATTATCTCTACGGATGGTTATATCATCACGAACAACCACGTGATCGACGGAGCCGATGAGCTGGAGGTTACCTTGAACGATAACCGGAAATTCCCGGCAAAGATTATAGGGGCTGATCCGACAACAGATATCGCCTTGATCAAGATCGAGGCAACCGACTTACCTACGATTCCCTTTGGTGATTCTGAGAAGTTGAAAGTAGGTGAGTGGGTGTTGGCGGTAGGTAACCCGTTTAACTTGACCTCTACCGTTACGGCAGGTATCGTGAGCGCTAAGAGCCGTGGTAACATCGGCGCCGGTGGCAAGGATCGTAGCAAGATCGAGTCGTTTATACAGACAGACGCCGCCGTGAACCCGGGTAACAGTGGTGGGGCGCTAGTGAACACGAAAGGCGAGTTAGTCGGTATCAATACCGCTATCTACTCCGAGACCGGTAACTTCGCCGGATACTCTTTCGCCGTGCCTATCAGCATCGCCGGAAAGGTGGCTAACGACTTGAAGCAATTCGGAACCGTGCAGCGTGCTGTATTAGGCGTATTGATACAAGACCCGCAATACGTGCCGGACGCTGAGAAAGAGAAAGTGAAAGTATTCGAGGGCGCTTACGTAGGTGGTTTCGCCGAGCGCAGCTCCGCTAAGGAAGCCGGAATCGAGAAGGGTGACGTGATTGTAGCTGTGAACGGCGTGAAGATCAAATCGTCTAGCGCTTTGCAAGAGCAGATCAGCAAATACCGTCCGGGCGACAAGGTAGAGTTGACGATCAACCGCAACGGTAGCACGAAGAAATTCACGGTAGAACTCCGTAATGCGCAAGGTAGCACCAAGGTCGTGAAGGGTGGTGACAGCGCAGAGGTTATGGGCGCAGCGTTCAAGGCTTTGAACGACGAGCAGAAACGTAAGTTAGGTGTAAGTTATGGTATCGAGGTCACCGGTCTGACCAGCGGCAAACTGAAAGACGCCGGTATAAAGAAAGGCTTCATTATCATGATTGTAAACAACCAGAAGATCTCTGCTCCGGAAGACTTGGAAAAGATTGTGGAAAGCATACTTCAAGGACGTACGGAAGATCAAGGCCTCTTCATTAAAGGCTTCTACCCGAACGGACGTACGAAGTACTATGCGATAGATCTTGCCGAATAAGATAAACAAGGACTGTAGTCTTATAGGTGTGAAAAGATTGTTAAAGGTTTTTAATTGGCTGGATGTGGGGTGCATCCAGCCAATTCTTTCAACAAAAATGGTTATCTTTGCACCCCGTATTCTCAATTAAACAAATTGAATGAGACAATTAAAGATCACAAAGTCCATTACCAACCGCGAAAGCGCTTCGCTGGATAAATATCTTCAAGAGATTGGTCGAGAAGATCTTATCACGGTAGAAGAGGAAGTGGAATTGGCACAGGCTATCAAAAGAGGAGACCGTAGGGCGTTAGAGAAATTGACCCGTGCGAATCTCCGTTTCGTCGTTTCTGTGGCTAAGCAATATCAGAACCAAGGTTTGAGTTTGCCCGACCTTATTAATGAGGGTAACTTAGGCTTGATCAAGGCTGCCGAGAAATTCGATGAGACGAGAGGTTTCAAGTTTATTTCCTATGCTGTATGGTGGATTCGCCAATCTATTCTGCAAGCTTTGGCAGAGCAGTCAAGAATCGTGCGTCTTCCGTTGAACCAAGTAGGCTCGCTGAACAAGATCAGCAAGGCCTTCTCCAAGTTCGAGCAGGAAAACGAGCGCAGACCGTCTCCAGAGGAACTTGCTGATGAGTTGGATATCCCGGTGGATAAGATTTCCGATACCTTGAAGGTGTCCGGACGTCATATTTCCGTGGATGCCCCGTTCGTGGAAGGCGAAGACAACAGCCTTTTGGATGTGCTTGTGAACGATGACGCTCCTATCGCGGACCGGTCGTTAATGAACGAGTCATTGGCTAAGGAAATTGATAGAGCGCTTGCTACACTGACCGAAAGAGAATGTGAGATAATCAAGATGTTTTTCGGTATTGGCTGTCAGGAAATGACATTGGAAGAGATTGGCGACAAATTTGGCCTCACTAGAGAGCGTGTCCGCCAGATCAAGGAAAAAGCAATCAGAAGATTAAGACAAGGAACTCGTAGCAAGCTTCTAAAATCGTATTTAGGCTAATTTAAGGAATTATTGAGTTGGCGAAGGCTCCGGTCCGAAAAGGATTGGGAGCCTTTATTTTTTTTCTTAACTTTGCCACTGGAATATAATACCATAAAAACTATATAAATGACTACAAGACGTAATTTCCTGAAAACAGGATCTATTTCCTTGGCCGGCCTGTTGGTTGGCGAGAAGGTATACTCCGCCGTGAGTACGCCCGACAATAAAAAGAGTTTTAGCACGATCGCCTCTAAGGTGACTGGCGATTACGCCAGCAAGCGCCCGGCTCCCGAGGCCCGTAAGTTTACCTCCAAGGCGGTAGAGGAGCAACTGAAGGCTTCCAAGGCCCGTATCAAGGACCCGAAGCTGGCTTGGATGTTCGAGAACTGCTACCCGAATACCTTGGACACGACCTGTGAGTTCAAGATGGTAGACGGCAAGCCGGATACGTTCGTGATCACCGGAGATATTCACGCCATGTGGTTGCGTGACTCCTCGGCGCAGGTTTACCCCTTCGTCACCTTGGCGAAGAAGGATAAGGACTTGCGGCAAATGCTGGTCGGAGCTATCAATCGCCAGACCGCCTGCATCTTGATCGATCCCTACGCTAACGGCTTCAACGAAGGCCCTACCGGGAGCGAGTGGGAGAGCGACCGCACGGAGATGAAGAAAGAGCTTCACGAGCGTAAATGGGAGATCGACTCGCTTTGCTACCCGATCCGCTTGGCGTATCATTATTGGAAAGAGATTGGCGATACCTCCGTATTCGACAGCAAATGGGAGCAGGCAATGGAGGCCGTTTACCGTACCTTCCGTGAGCAACAGCGCAAGGATAGCCTCGGGCAGTACCGTTTCTCCCGTGTGACGGACCGCCAAGGTGATACCCTCTTGAACGATGGTTGGGGTAGCCCGGTGAACCCGGTGGGCCTAATCGTCTCTTCTTTCCGTCCTTCCGACGACGCTACGCTGTTCGGCTTCTTGGTACCATCGAACTTGTTCGCTATCACCTCGCTTCGCCAGGTGGCTGAGATTCTTCGTGTCGTAAGAAATAACACGGACTTGGCCGACCGTTGCGAGGCGTTGGCGGGTGAGGTAGAGGAGGCCGTGAAGAAATACGCTATCGTGGAGCATCCGGAATTCGGTAAGGTATACGCCTTCGAGGTGGATGGTTACGGCAGCCGTGTTTTCATGGACGACGCTAACGTACCGAGCTTGCTGGCTTTGCCGTTCTTGGGTTGTGTGGACGTGAACGACCCGGTTTACCAGAATACCCGTCGCTTGGTGCTGAGCCCTTCCAACCCTTACTTCTTCAAGGGAAAGGCCGGCGAGGGCATCGGCGGTCCGCATATCGGTTACGACATGGCATGGCCGATGAGCATCATGATGAAGGCTTTCACGTCGCAGGACGACGCCGAGATCAAACGCTGCGTCGAGATGCTGATGACCACCGACGCCGGAACGGGCTTCATGCACGAGTCGTTCAACGTGAACGATCCCGCGGACTTC
>OHQE01000770.1_pt1 | contig 12192 bp, 11 predicted proteins | sample 1577931 | NCBI WGS metagenome assembly OHQE01 (sample SAMEA3879552, study PRJEB24766) | human gut metagenome | biome: human-associated habitat; feature: feces | place: USA | collected 1985/1987 | reverse complement strand
AACAAGTCCCGGCTGTGAAGGATTGCAGATTTACACAGACTGCATTCGGAACAGTGGTACATGATTCAAGTGGGAAGTGGCTTGGTCAGTATGAGACAGAAGATGCAGCTGTAGAGATGATTAGGAAAATGGCACAGGACAATGGAGAAAATGATGATGGTAAATAATAAATATGAAATTGGACAGAGACTTCATGATTTGCGGATACAACGCAAAATAACAATAGAAGAGCTGGGAGACAGGCTTGGAGTCAGTGTATCTCATATAAATCAGGTGGAAAGAGGATATCGTAATATGAGCTTGGGGCTGCTTATGAAATATATCAGTGAGTTTGAGGTTGATGCAAATCATATATTAATGGGAACAACTGACAACAAAAATAAAACTATAGAAGAAAAACTTGATAATCTTTCACCTGATAAACAGAGATATTTGATAAATGTCTTTAATTATATGATTCAGGCAAGTGAAAGGCAGGCATCAGTATGAGTAAAAAAGAAATCAAACCAGTAAGATGTATAGCATATCTGTCGGTATTCGGGCATGACAGATATGTTGAAAATTATGAGAAAAAGCAGCTTAAAAAGATACAGGAATATGCGCAGGCACATAATATTGAAATTATCAAGGTATATCACAAGGATGTGTTAGGACAGGGGGATGTAAATGAGCATTTTGCAGGAATTGTAAGGCGTATCGAAGACGGACTTGCAGATGGTGTAATTGTTTTTAATATGAGAGCAATCTGCCCAGCAATAATCAGTGCATATACAAAGGTTGGTATGGTGAAAGCTGCGGGAGGCAGGATATTTACAGTAATGGAAGGCGAACTTGGAATGAATCTGAGAAAATTCGCCAGTTAGGAGCAGGTATGGATAATATTTTTAAGTTAAACAGGGGAGATATAGTGTATGTGGAACTTGGACAGCATCCAGGGAGTTCTATCCAGTCTGGTAGAAGACCATGCGTAGTTGTCAGTTGTAGTTGTGATAACAATATTAAGGGAAATCCGATTATCAATGTGTGTCCATGCACCACAAAATATGAGAAAAGAAGGATGAAAACGCATGTGCTGTTAAGGAGAGAAGATGTAGAAGGATATCTGGCAAAGTCGTCTTTGATTCTTGTTGAGCAGTCTGTTCCGGCAGATAAAAACAGAATTATATGTAAAGTTGGAAAAGTTATAAATGATAAAGTGATGAAAGAACTTGATGAAGCGTTACTTTACCGGTTCAGTCTTATGAGGGAGGGTGCGTGTGGAACACAATGATTATTATGATGTTGACATTAGAAATGTGAATCCGGATGAACTGGTAGATATAAATGATGTAAAGATTGATGAGACTCTTCCAACTAAAGAACGTATAGAAGATTTTATACGACAGGTAAAAAATCCTCTGTGCTATAAATCTAATGGAGTGATTATAAAGAATGTATATAGCCAGAATGGCACAGATTTAGAGGAATGTTTCAGACAGATAGTAATGTCAATGTAAAATTGATGGTGGAAAATTTTTCAGAATTATGTTAATCTAAATGCAGGACTTAAAAATCCTGCATTTGGATTAACAATAAAAGTTATTCCAAGAATAGCAGGATATCATTCAAATCCATATTTATTTTGTTTTTCTTGGTTAATACTAAGAAATGGAGAATGAATTATGGATAGTACAATTCAAAAAATCTATAAGGCAGCCATTTATCTGAGATTATCCAGAGAAGATGGAGATGTTGCTGAGGGCAGTAAAGAAATCAGTAACAGTATTGCCAATCAAAAAGAACTGGTCATGGACTATCTGAAGTCGCATCCGGAGATAACCATATGTGATATTTACACAGATGATGGTTACAGCGGTGTCAATTTTGACAGACCGGGATTCCAGAAAATGATTAAAGACATAAGAGATGGCAAGGCAAATTGCATCATAGTAAAGGATTTGTCTCGATTTGGACGTAATTATATTGAGTCTGGTCGATACATTGAGAAGATATTTCCTATGCTGGGTGTCAGATTTATTGCAATTACGGATAATTATGACAGCGAAACATCTGAGGATGGATATGGGACAAACATGATTATTCCATTCAAGAATCTGATTAATGATGCCTATGCCAGAGACATTTCTGTAAAAGTGAGGACAAATTTACAGATAAAAAGAAAGAACGGCGATTACATAGGCAACTTTGTTGTATATGGATATCTGAAAGATCCAGATAACAAGAACAAGCTTATTGTTGATGAATATGCTGGTGAGATTGTTAAAGATATATATGCAATGAAAGTATGTGGAATGAGCCAGCAGGCAATTGCAGACAAGCTTAATAAAATTGGAATTTTATGTCCATATGAGTATAAGAAAAGTCTTGGAATACGCATAAATGATAACTTTAAGAAAAAGACACGGGCGGTATGGAGCTATAACGCTGTACTTCGTATATTAAAGAATGAAATCTATACAGGAACGCTCATTCAAGGCAGATGTACGACACCTAATTATAAGGTAAAGAAAAAAGTTGTTAAAAGTGAGAATGAATGGGTCAGAGTAGAGAATAACCACGAACCAATCATTACCAAAGAGCAGTTTGATATTGTACAGGAGCTTCTTATCCGTGATACCAGAGTACTGCCGGAAACAAATACCATCGGGCTGTTAGGTGGAGTTGTGTATTGTGCAGACTGTGGCAGGGCAATGGTGCGAAAGACTGTTCCAGCACATGGAAAGAAGTATATCTATTATGTGTGCTCAAGCAATAAAAAGGATAAAAATATTTGCAGCAGTCATCGTATATCAATGGATAAATTAACAGCAGATGTAAGAAAGTACGATAAGCTGATTTCAAAAAAGAAAGAGGAAATACAGAAATACCAGACACGCAAGCTGAATCTCTATGATGATTACAAGGATGGAATACTTGATAAACAGGAATACATGATGTTCAAGTCAGATTATGATAAAAAACTTGAGAATTGCGAGAACGAGGTAGCTTCATATGAGGCGGATAAAGATATGATTCTTGACAATAAGAGTGAGGCTCAGAAATGGATAGGTCAGTTCAGAAAAATGGGAAAAATTACGGAGCTGACAAGAAATGCAGTTGCAGTACTTATAGATAAAGTATTTGTTTATTCTTCTGACCGGATAGAGATTGATTATAAATTTGACAGTTCGTTTGAGACAATGAAGAAGTATGTGGATGCTTATTCCCCAAACACTTTCCAGGAAATGGAGGCGATATAAGATGGCAAGAACAAGTAACAGAGAGCAGAGAAGAAAACAGAAATCAGATACATTAGTACCAGCTGATGGAAAGAAAATATATAGAACAGTCATCTATGTCCGCCTTTCTGTTGAAGATGAAAGAAAAATTGCAAATAATACAGTAGAAAATCAGATTGCTTTATTGAAAGAATATGTGGAAAAGGCGGATGATATGATGTTTGCCGGTCGCTATTGTGACAGGGGAATTACGGGAACCAGATTTGACAGACCAGATTTTCAAAGACTTATTTCAGATATGAAACAGGGTAAATTTGATTGTATTGTGGTTAAGGATTTGTCCAGGCTTGGTAGAAATTATTTAGAGGCAGGAGAGTATTTAGAAAAGATATTTCCACTGTATGGGATAAGATTTGTAAGTGTGTCAGATGGATTTGATACATTATACTCAAAACCAATGGAAGATGGCATGATTGTCCCTTTAAAGAATCTTATTAATGAAGCGTATGCGAAAGATATTTCAAAGCGTGTGGCTGTTTCAAAGGAAAACCAGCAGCGAAGAGGAGAGTTTATCGGAAAGCAGCCTCCTTATGGCTATATCAAAGATCCTAAAGACTGCCATCACCTTATTCCAGATGAGAATGTGAAGCAAATAGTTATAGATATGTTTTCTTGGAGAGCATCCGGAAAATCTGTCGTTGAAATAGCAAGGAAACTGAATGGTTTGAATTTACTGGCACCGGTTGCTTATCGGATTCAGCAGGGAATGGAAAAAAATCCAAAGTACAAAGATGTAAAATGGGATGCAGAAGTTGTTACTTGTATTTTGCGTAATCCAGTCTATATCGGAGATATGGAGCAGGGGTATCAGAAAGGTGCATTATATAAAGGAATGCCTGTTCATCGACAGAAGAAAGAACAGAGAATATATGTTGAGAATACGCATGAGCCTATTGTAGATAAAAAAATCTTCTGGAAAGTGCAGGAACTGCTTGAACAGGTAAGGAAAAGGCATAATAGTGTCAGGCTGAAGTATAAGGACATAGAGCGAAGAGAAGATATATTTAGAGGACTTCTCTATTGTGCAGAATGTGAATGCAAGTTAACTTTTTACAGACGAACAGTTAAATTATCAAGTGGATATCATCATTATTATACCTATTTATGCCACAATACGCCGTATCGTGAAGAGTGTGTGAAAAAGAATTTTAAGATGGAAAAGCTTGAACAGATAGTTATTGAGCTGATTAACACACATATACAGCTATATCTGGATAAGGAAGCATTACTTCAGAATTATAATCGGAAAAAGGCTGTGTCAGATGTGAAGAGTCTGTTGGCACAGAAATTTGAAACAATCAAAGAGGAATATGCAGCGATAGAGGCAAGAGGAAAGAATCTGTACGAAGACCTGAAAGAGAATATTATAACTGAGGAAGAATATATATCCTTGAAGAAAGAGTATGCAGATAAACTTGATTCGCTTTCAGAAGAAGAAAAAAACATTACTGCCAAGTTGTCCGGATATTCAGAAAATGTATGCATAAACAAGGATGTGAGTGCAGATATGAAAAAATGGCAGGGATTTCAGGTGTTGACGCGAGAGATTATTGTTGCTTTTATTGACAGGATTACTATTTATAGTCCAGAGAAAATTGAAGTGAAATATACATTTGAAAATCTGTTGCTTAAAATGGATGAAATGATAGCGGAGAGGATGATGTTATGTCAGAACCAGTAATTCCAGAATATGTTATCTGTATGTATATCAGGTTATCCTCTGAAGACGATGATATAAAGTATAATGATGCTAAAAATGAATCAAACAGCATAACTACACAGCGCAAAATGCTTTATGACTACATAGGTTCAAGGATAGAGTTTCGTGACTGTAAGGTTATAGAGCGGTGTGATGATGGCTTTTCAGGTACACATTTTGACACCAGACCTCAGTTTACTGATATGATTGAAATGGCGAAGCGTGGGGAGATTAACTGTATAATTGTGAAGGATTTTTCAAGGTTCGGGCGTGATTATATTGAACTTGGTGATTATATGGAACAGTTTTTCCCAATGCTTGGAATTAGATTTATATCAGTTAATGACAATTACGACAGTGATCTCTTATCTGATGGCGAATTAGGTGGTATAGATGTTTCGTTTAAGAATCTGATATATGATTATTATGCAAGAGAAACATCAAAGAAAGAAAAACTTTCATGGAAAAAATCAGCAGAGAGAGGTGAATATAGGGCTAGTGTTCCATTGTATGGATATAAGAAGTCGAAGGATAATCATTTGAAGCTGGAGATAGATCCAGAAGCTGCCAGAGTGGTGAAGGAAATTTTTGATATGAAGCTGTCTGGTATGACCTTGACGGAAATAGCATATGATCTTAATGATAGAAATGTTCTTCCGCCAAAGGAATATAAGTATAAATCTGGTGACAAAAGGGCAATCAATAAAAATATTCGTAAGACATACTGGGAGTCGGGCGTTGTGGAAGCAATATTGAAAAATGAGAAATACACAGGTGATATGGTGTTACTTAAGACGTTTAATAACAGAATTACAGGTAAGCAGGAAAAAAGAGCATCTGATGAATGGGTTACCGTAGAGAATACACATGAGCCTATTGTAAGCAGAGAGGAATTTAACGCTGTAGCAAATACATTTGCAAGAATAAAACGCACCAGAAAATCGAAAATAAATGTATTTTATTGTTCAGTCTGTGGAAGAAAGATGTGTAAGACAAAAGGTGCGTTATTAAAATGCCGGATTAATTCTGTGGTATCTGATGATATAAAGTGTGTTTCTACAACAATGAACGTTGCCCAGGCAGAAAAAGCAGTATTAGCTGACATTAAGATGAAGTGTATGGTGTTTCTTAATATGCGCGAAGTCGTCAGAAATATGAATATAACACAGCAGAAGACACTTGATGAACAGATTCAAAGTTTGGAGAATACCCTGACAAATATTGAGAATGCATGGAAGAATATTTATAGTGAGTATGCTGATCGTAAAATATCTAAAGAAGATTATCTTGAAAAGACAAAGGAATATAAGGGTAAAAAACAGTCACTTGATGCAGAGCTTACGCATCTTATGGCAAAAAAGGAGCAATCTGTTTCAGAAAATAAAGCGGCAGATGTGGTAGAATTACTTATAAAAAAATTTTGTGATGCAGATACGCTTACTGAAGAAATGAAAGAGTTATTGATAGAGAAGATATTGGTTTATAGCAATAATGTATTGGAAATATACTGGAAAGCAGATTTTATAAAATATTTTTCCGATACAAGCAGGATTATTGGAAAGGAGACAGGAAAGAATGAGTGAAACAACGATTAAGGCACCAAAGGTGAATCATTGGATTTTTGTGTTAAAAGACGGAAAATTTGTATTTGATAAAAAGACATTGGAAGCTATTGACAAGGTATATGCAATATTAGAGGCTGTTGAGTCTTGCGGAGAGGATAACAGAAGAGAGTTGTGGCTGAAAGCGGAGCGTGGAACTATAGATGATTATGACGACTACAAAAGGCTAAAGGATGAAGAAGTCGTAGAGAATTATGAAGAGTTTGAGAAAATGTGGCATGATGAATATCCGGACGAAACAAGATGGTATCATCTTGTGACAATAGAACGGGATGATTATAGGGCAATGTTTCTTGGAAGAGAGCTGATCTATCAGTCCAGGATTCTGGAAGCTCACTCTTCATATGAGTACAATGTTGAAGAACTATTTGTATGGATGCAGGATGCGGTTAAGAAATGTATTGCTCAAATGAAGGAAGGAACCTATAATGAGGATGTGAATGATAATCTAAATGCTAGACAGAGAACAGGTACAATATCAAGAAAAGATTACTGGGATATATTCCCTGAACGAAAAGATTCTTACCTGTCAGACATTACAGATGCGGAGATTAAGAAATTTGTATCTTATATATCAGAGCAGCATGACAATAAACCTGTGGGAAGTTATCTTGATGAGATGACAGCAGAAAAATTTTATGAGTTTTGCTCAATGGGATACAAGGCAAATAAGTATGAGCATCTAGAAGGGCTAACCGCCAAGGAACAGTATTACAAAATGGCGGATGGCAGGGATAATGGTTTGTCAGAAATAGATGGAGAATCACCATCAGAATTTGCAGACTGGTTGAATGATTTACAACGCAAGGGTGGTCATCCATGGGAAGTATGCAGAGGTGGCAATTCAACACATGTTGGATTGTATGTACATCATAATGAAAATGGATACTATCTTGCAGTTGCTGGAAAGTCATGGTCAAGATCTATTGAAGCAATTAAGTTCTATAATGTTCTGCGAGATAGTGGAACAGCTGTTTATCTATATGAAGCAAAGGGCATTACTGACAGGTTGCTCGGTCAGGATATCATTGGTATTGTGCCAGAGCATGTTATTCCGGTATATTGTGAGCAATGGTTTCCGGGAATGAAAATATTAGATTTCATGAAGCTTCCATACGAAGATGAGCCTTATGAGAAGATGTTGGAGAAAATTGTATGGCTGCCAGAGGAAAAACAATATTTGAAAAAATAATAAAAAAATGTTAGTCCCTACTTGACAAAATCGGGAGCAAGACGAGTTGGTAAATCAACTATTGCAGAGGAATTTGCAAAAAGAGTTTAAATCGTATATTCTCATTGACTTTGCTCATACAAGTAAGGCAATTATTGATCTATTTGATGATATGTATGATCTGGATTTTTTCTTTTTGCAATTGCAGCAGTTAATGGGAACCAGGTTATAGGAGAAAGAGTCAGTAATTATTTTTGATGAGGTTCAGTTATTTCCAAAGGCTAGGCAGGCAATTAAATATCTCGTTTCGGATGGAAGATATAAGTATATTGAAACAGGCTCTTTATTATCAATAAAAAAGAATACAAAGGATATTTTGATTCCAAGCGAAGAACATAAAATATCTATGTTTCCTATGGATTTTGAGGAGTTCTTATGGGCAATAGGAGATGAGGTATCAGCGGAAACAATAAGGTATCTTATAAAGAATAAAAAGGCTGCAGGGAATGCAATGCATAGAAACCTGATGCGGACATTCAGATTGTATATGCTTGTTGGTGGAATGCCACAGTCCATAGAAACGTATATAGAGAAAAACAATTTGCAATTGGTTGATGAAACTAAAAGAGAAATTGTAGATTTATATGAAGAAGACTTTGTGAAGATAGATGGAACTGGTCTTGCTGGTGATATTTATGATGCCATACCTGCTAACCTTAGTGGTAATGCATCAAGATATATTCTGTCAAGTGCAAGAGAGGGGATTCGCTCTGAGAAAGTAAGAAAACTGATTCCTGATATGCTCAGTTCGTACACTGTAAATATTGCATATCACGCTAATAATCCTGATGTAGGAATGTCGTTGGAAAAGGATGCAGGACGATATAAATTGTTTAATTCGGATGTTGGTTTATTTATAACTTTGGCATTTAAGGATAAAAAATATACGGAGAATATTATTTATAATAAGTTACTTTCGGACAAACTAGATGTAAATTTAGGATATGTCTATGAAAATGTTGTGGCACAGATGCTAATAGCAAAAGGTAATAATTTGTTTTATTACACGATGAAAAGTGAAACTTCAAATCATTTGTATGAGATTGATTTTTTAACTTCTGTTAAAGATAAGATATGTCCATTAGAGGTGAAATCCGGTAATTATAGAACGCATAAATCACTTGATGCATTTTGCAACAAGTTTAGTAATCGTATAGGTGGCAAATATGTTGTTCATACAAAAGATTACAAATGGGAAAACGGAATTTATTATATTCCAATGTATATGGTACCATTTTTATAAAGATTTTTTAGAAACGCATATATTCATCAGGCAGCAAGTGGTTAAAGACGTAGAATAATAAACTTTTAACGGAGACACGCAGCTTTAAAATTTGTATATAGATGAATAAAATGCAGTGTATGAGGAGAATGTAATGAGAATATCAGATATTATGAGATTAGGAAAGTCTGCCATTATTTTTGCCACTATTGTAGTGGCTTTTTTGGCAATAATCTGGCTTTTAGGCTACAAAATGATTTATAAAAAAATATTGCATGGTAAAAAACAGATTTCAATTGGCAGAATAGGACTGGTGTGTGTACTTGCAGTATACATTGTTGTTGTCCTTTATGTGACATTGCTAAGAGGAGGTATTGGTTTTGGGGGATTTGAGTACCGGGCTAACTTTAAACCATTTTCTTCGTACAAAGAGGCCTGGTACAATTTTAGTGCACAGGAATGGAGAAATCTGATACTTAATATATGTATGTTCGTGCCGTTTGGATTTTTACTACCAATTTGTTTTGGAAAGATTAAAAGAGCGTGGAAAATATATTTGTGCGGGTTTGGGTTTGCACTGTTTATAGAGGTTGTGCAGCTTATCACGGGACGAGGTGTATTTGAAACTGACGATATCATAAATAATACGATAGGTGCAATGATCGGATATGGATTATTTTCGGTTGCAAGACTGATATTTGTGGCAGTCTGTTCAAGGAAGAAAGTCCAAGATAATACAAATGAAGTCAGTGGAGTGGCACATGATGAAAATGTTTGTGAAAGACAGAACATTTCCATAAGAAAATGTCTGGTGGCACAGCTTCCGCTTGCGTTTACAATTATAGCTTTTGCAGCTGTTTTTATTGTATACAATAGTATGGAATATGGTAATCTTTCAATCGATAATATTTCAAATCAAAATGTGGATGTCTCGATGGCAGATGGTGTGAGTCTGGCAGATGAGGCAGATCCGCTTGATGTATACACAATTCACAGGGCTACAGAAGATGAGGCGAGGGAGCTTGCCGACGGGTACTTTTCAAAGTATGGTGTTTTAATAGATGACTCAAAAACAGACATATATGATGATACTATTATTTTTTACAGTACCAGCCTTGATGATGAGGGCAGTAACCTGAGTATCTGGTGCGATTACGAAGGACCAACAGTAAGTTTCACGGATTTTTCAAATATAGATGATGAAAATTCGTATGCTGACGCTGGACTTTCAGAGGAATTTGTCAGAGAAAAGCTGGAAAATCTAGGAGTGGTTATTCCCGAAAACGCAGTTTTTGCACCAATCGAGGAATATGATACAGGAAACTATAGGTTTACAAACGATGGAGAAATTCTTGACGATGGCTTGTATTATAAGGGAACGATAGAATGTTGTATTAATTCGTCAGGTAAAATTGCAAATTTCAGAGACTCCATGATAAAATATACGCCTTATAAAAAGGTAGATGTTATTTCAGAAAAAGAGGCTTATGACAGGCTATGTGCAGGAAAATTTTATTTCCCGGATTATGATAAAGATGAACAATTATCTGATTTAGTTGTAAAATCAGTGAAGATAAGTTACACACCGGATTCGAAGGGATATTATCGTCCGGTTTATGAGTTTGTGGCAAATGCAAATCAGGATACAGGCAAGAGAGAAATAAGTATAATGGTAGATGCTATGGAAATTTAGGGAGGAATAACTTACAAAAATTAACTGACAGTTGCATTAGGTCTGGTAAAAAACAAAAGGGGCTGTAAAAAAACTCCCCTGACAGAAAAATCGCCCAGACCGTGAGGTCTGAGCGATTTTTTGGTATAATTAATTATGCTACTAACAGACTATACTAATGGTAATTATACTATGCGTCAGCTGAAATTACCATTAGAAATCGCAAAATTGATCGATATTTCTGATCCGGTATATACTTTTTGTGTCCAATGTATTGACATAGATCCAATGCTTTGTACCATTGATGGAAAAATTCAATCGCACATATGGTCATTATCCGAAATATCAGGTTGCTGATGCCGGATACGGTTCTTACAATAATTATCTTTATTGCGAAGAACACGGCATGGAAAAACACATGAAATTTCCCATGTACAAAAAAGCAACGACAGACGAAAGCTGAATAAAACTCAAGCGTGATTAGCTGAGCTTTATTAAATTCACCATTTTTTATACCCAAAGATGCAGACCTGTTCAAAAATAGAAAAATTCATACAAAGAAACAACAAAACCGACATTTGCCGGAGTTGGCGTTTCTTAATTAGGGACTTATTTTACAGCCCCATTAAATTATAGCTGAATCATTATAATATATGAGATGATACCTATAACACTATAAAAGCAATGAATGAGAGTATGACAGCAAAATCTATGCCTGTTATGGTTGGAAAGAAACGATAAGAAGATATCCCTTGAATTGAACTTTGGTTTGATTCAAGGAGATTTTATATTTGGAGTGTCATTTTCTGCAATTAGGAGTCACTTTCTGCAAGAACAATTGAACAATACAATTTATTTGATATATTTAAAGAAGAAAGTGATATTTAATTTGACAAGAGTATAATCGTTTGTTAAAGAAGAAAATGGATTTCAGAGTAATTTATCAAGGAGAGAAAATTATGCTTATAGTAAGAGAGTTTAGCAATAGATTTCAGCAAATGTCTGGAATGCCTATCAATAGTAACGAAACAAAGGAAAGACTTAAAGCGGCTGGAATAGATATAAATAGTAAACAATATCGAACTGTTATGAGTGAGATGTCCAGAGATGGTGGCGGTGGATATACTACAATCTCAGCCATTAAGAAACGAATGAGCCGATATGATAAAGATGGAGACTGGATTAATCCACGCACAGGATTGGCGGGGGTACTCGTTACAGATAAAAATTGTGCTAGCAAAAATAGAATTGTTTCAATTTCAGAAAGCATTATGGATGAGATGTTTGAAAGCGCTAAAAAAGAATTTTATATGGAAAATGGGGTGCATAACGGCGATACAACAAACAGATCAGAGATATATCAAAAGTTGTATCAGCAAACTGAGAAAAACGACAGATTAGCAGCAGGGTATACATTAGAGGAGTATGAGCGACAGTATTGGCAGGCATTCACAGATGCCGTAAAAGT
>OHQE01000746.1_pt1 | contig 12491 bp, 8 predicted proteins | sample 1577931 | NCBI WGS metagenome assembly OHQE01 (sample SAMEA3879552, study PRJEB24766) | human gut metagenome | biome: human-associated habitat; feature: feces | place: USA | collected 1985/1987 | reverse complement strand
AACTTACGGCAAAAGATTATATATAGTTTTAAATAATTTTTAAATTTGTCGGTTTGACTTGACTAATAAACAATATAGAGTTATACTGAAATCACGGTAAAGATCCTGTCAGAGGACTTGTTATATGCTCGTATTTTGGCAGAGTTTCTGTATATGCCGAAATAATTAGTTCTTACTAATATCTAAAAACAAAACAGGAGGTAATAATTATGTTAAAATGTTTTAAAGACGAGAAATTCTGGTGTGCAGTAGGCGGAGCAGCCGCAGTCATTCTTGGCAAGAAAGTCGTAAAGGCTAAGAAAACAAGAGAGCTTGCCGTTACAGGTCTTGCAAAGGGAATGAAGCTCAAGAGTGACGCTCAGTCAGCACTGAGAAGCATGAAGGACGAAGCATCTGACATCTGCTATGACGCTAAGGTCGAGGCAGGGATAGATGACGAGGAAGAAGTAACTGAATAATGAAAGCTCAGATCGTTTATGACAAGCCCTGCCGCATACGTTTTCGCTGTGGTAGCAACGCTTTCACAAAAGAACTTGAACGGTCGATACATAAGCTTGTTATGTCAAACCCGTGGGCGATCGCCTGCGAGGCTCACTATGAGAACGGCGGAATACTTATACGCTATAAAGAGGGTCACAGAGCCGAAGCTGTCGAACTTGTAAGAAAGCTCAGAGGAAGCGACCTAGCACCTGTCAGCGACAATCAGTATGACACCGAGGAGATAGACAGAACATTCAGATCTGACCTTGCAAAGCTTGTGATGCAAAGATATATAAGAAAAGCTATTCTGCCTGCACCTATAGGCGCAGCACTTATCGTGTACAGCGGACTTAAATACATAGCAAAGGGCGTAAGCGCACTGTTTGACGGCAAGCTTACAGTTGAGGTGCTTGACGGAGCGTCAATAAGCGCTTGTCTTATCCAGAAAAATTACAATACGGCTGGCACTGTCATGTTCCTGCTTTCTGTATCAGGCTTGCTAGAGGATTACACAAGAGCGAGAACAAGAGCCGCTCTTACTGACAGCTTGGCGATAAAGGCAGATCAGGTATGGCTGGCAGGCAAGGACGCTGATACTCTTATACCAATGTCACAGCTTCAGGTGGACGATTGCATAAGAGTTCGCACAGGAAGCGTTATTCCTGTTGACGGTCAGATAACCGAGGGCGAAGCTTACATAAATGAAGCTTCCATGACAGGCGAGCCTCTTGCGGTCATGAAGAGCGCAGGAGCAAGCGTATTTGCAGGAACAGTTGTCGAGGAAGGCTCAGTTGTGATAAAAGTTCGCAAGCTTTCTTCCGACACAAAGATAAGCAAGATAATCGAGCTTATCGACAACTCAGAAAACCTTAAAGCAGGGGTGCAGAGCAAAGCGGAGCGTCTTGCGGACTCTATCGTGCCGTACAGCTTCCTTGCCTTTGGTCTTACACTGCTGTTTACTAGAAATGTCACAAAAGCAGTTTCCGTTCTTATGGTGGACTATTCCTGTGCTATCAAGCTTTCAACGCCTATAGCTGTTATATCCGCTATTAAAGAAGCCGCTGATGATGACGTTACGGTAAAGGGTGGAAAATATCTTGAAGAATACGCACTTGCCGATTCTATCGTTTTTGACAAGACCGGCACTCTTACAAACGCTGAGCCTGTGCTTGAAAAGGTAATAGCCCTTGGGGATTACTCCGAGGCGGAAACGCTGAAAATTGCGGCTTGCCTTGAAGAGCACTTCCCTCACAGCGTAGCGAGAGCTATAGTAAAGGGTGCGGCCGATAGAGATATCGACCATGCCGAGGAACACGCCGAGGTGCAGTATATAGTTGCCCACGGAATTTCAACAACGCTTCACGGCAAACGTGCTATCATAGGAAGCAGGCATTTTGTCTGCGAGGACGAGGGCATAGAGATAACAGACGAACAGCAGGCTGAGATCGACGAAAAGTCGGGAGCTTGCTCAGTGGTTTATCTTGCTGTAGGCGACAAGCTCACAGGGGCGCTCTGCATAAGCGACCCGCCCAGACCTGAAGCTGAGGTAGCTGTTAAACAGCTCAAAGAAGCAGGCATCACAAATATCGTGATGCTCACAGGCGACAGCGCAAAGGCTGCCGAGATAACTGCACAGAAGCTTGGCATATCAGATTTCAGGGCGCAGGTTCTTCCTGAGGACAAGCACAGATATGTTCAACAGCTCAAAGAGCATGGACACAGAGTAATAATGGTAGGCGACGGAATAAACGACGCTCCAGCCCTTGCGGCGGCGAACGTTTCTGTTGCAATGAGCGATGCTTCCGATATCGCAAAGGAAACTGCCGATATCACAGTTCGTGGTGCAGACCTTACACAGCTTGCGGCTATAAGACAGCTTAGCGAAAAGCTAATGCACCGAATAAACAGTAACTACAGATTTATACTGCTGTTCAATTCAGTGCTTCTGCTATCAGGAGCTTTCGGGCTTTTACAGCCGTCAGCCTCAGCGCTTCTGCACAACGCTTCAACAATGGCGATCTGTGCAAAGAGCATGACTCCTTTAGAGGATAAAAAGCGCAAAAAGAAAAACAAGTAAACAAAATATAAAGAGCGAATGATCGTAACGTCATTCGCTCTTTTTTTGCATCTTAATAAATGTAACGCTTTTTTCTTAAACTACTTAGCAGGTGTACAGTAGCAAATAGAATAAACTGTGATATCACCGTTTTTGGCCGCAGCATGAAGCTGATCCAGCTTATCAAAACCTGTACCAAGCTCCTTTACACAGTCTGCATATGTGAACTTAGCATAGTAATGATCATTCGCTCTGCCTGTTTCGCTAGGCTGAACTCTTGCCCAGCTTGCTCCTCCTGACCAGCTCTGGAGAATAAGCTCAAGCTCGTTCTCTGCACCTGAATACTCAACATAGAAATAGCCATTTGCAGAAAGATACGAAACATCAAGACTGCCATAATTTTTTGAAGTCATAACTGAAACTGCCTGACCCCATGAGCCACATGATTTTGCGCCCCAGAAAATAGATACATATGGATCCTGCTCCGGCTTATCAGGGTCAACAGGATCTACCGGATCAACCGGCTCTGTTGACTTCTCGACAATATACTTAACACTAATAACTTCGATATCTCCGTTAGCAGCACCAACATGGAAGCGGTCTACTTTCGAGAAATCGGTTGTTCCGAACGCCGCCGCAACATCGTCGTAGCTGTACTTTGCGTATACAATGCCGTCCTTTTCTGTTACCTCAGTTGGTGAAACTCTCGCCCAGTCTGCACCGCCTGACCAACTCTGGAGAATGATCTCCGCCTTGTCTGTGCCGCCCTTGAACTGAACTTCAAAATATCCGTCCTTTTCGATAACTGAGCTGTCAAAGCTGCCGCCCTCCTTAGTTGTGGAAAGTGTGATAGCCTGACCCCAGCCTGATGTCTTTGCCGAGCCTGTGAAGATAACAGTTTCCTTTTTGTCACTTACCTCGCCAGTTGCAGGGATAACCTCTGTCTTTATAACCTTGCCGCAAGTTGTACACTCAGTGTGCTTTGAGCCATTTTCTGTCGCAGCAGCCGCCTTGTCGATTATCCATGCGCTTTCGCTGTGACCTGTCGCAGGTATAGTTTCAGTGTACTTTTCACCGCATGAGCAAGTGTATACCTTTTCGCCGTCAGCTTCGCAAGTTGCAGCCTTTGTTGATGTGAGGGTATAGCTGTGTCTGTGACCGATAGGGTCGGTGTAATCGTCCTTCTTTGTCTCGCCGCATGAAGCGCAGGTGTAGATAGTGTAGCCCTTTTCGTTCTCTGTAGGAGCAACTGTCTCGCCCTTTACCCAGCTGTGACCCTTGGCAGGGATAGTTTCAGTGTACTTGTCTCCGCAAGTACAAGTGTAAATTCTCTTGCCATCTGTTGTGCAAGTAGCTTCCTTTGTTACCTTTGCGGTGTAGCTGTGAGTGTGTGATGACTTAACATTCTTGACAGTGAGTGCAAATGTATCTGTGTTTCCGTCTGAGAATGTGTATGTAAGTGTGTAATTACCATTTGCAAGCGTCTTGAGCCAGCTTTCGTTGAGCATTATCTGACTTCCGCTTGTAGAATAATCTAAGCCGCCTGTAAGCTTCTTGCCGTTTACTATGATAGACTCAACGCTCTTTCCATAAAGCACAAGGTCTGTTCTCACACCGCTTGGAGCATCAGCGTCAAATATGCCTGACTTTGTGGAAAGGTGTGGCTTCTCGATCTGTCCGTCCTCGTAGAAAACAACATCGTCTATGTAAACTGTACCTGTCTTTTTGGCAGAATCTCCGCCCATATAGAACGAGAACTGGTTAAGCTTTGATGTATCAAGATTTCCGCCCGACTGCCAGCTTGGCGCTTTAAAGTCAGCGAATGGTATCTTGATAGTTTTTCCGCCTGCGAAATCAAGTGCTATCTGCGCTTCAAAATAATTGTCGTTTGCATCTCTAAGCTGAACAGTAAGGCTGTTGCCTGTGCCGTCCCCCTCTACCCAAAGCTCAACGCCTGCAAATGATGAAGCATTTCTTACTGCAATAGGGTGGTTTACTCCGCAGTAGCCGTTTGGCGAGCCGATATCATATCCGAAAGCAAGCGCCTTTGAACCGTTCTTAGCAGCAAGAGAAAGTGAAACTTCATTGCCGCCTGTGTTTCTTGAATAAGACGACCAAAGTGCCTTATCATTTGAATAGCTCTCAAATGTGTCAAGCTCATCAAGGCCTGTGGTGTCGGAAACATTTATTGTAAGCTCCCTATCCTCGCCCTCATAGAAATCGAACTTAAGCGTCACAATGCCTGCTGAAATCGTCTTGAGATATGCACTTTTAAGGGTCACAGTGTCGCCCGAAATTGTGTAATCTGTACCCTCTGCGAGTGCTTTTCCATCAGCAACAATGCCTCTGAACTCGCTTGTCTTGCGATCCATAGTGATATCAACATCACTGCACTTCTTAGGGTTTACGTCAACAGAGATTATCTCAGGTGAGATAATAGGCTTAGGGATAGAGCTGTCGCTCACCGTCAGATTGAACTTAGGCTGATTGCCGCCTGTTGTGAGTATCCTGCACGAATACTTTGCAAGCTCCTGCCTTTTAAGATAAGAAGCCTTGATAGTAACAGCGTTGCCACTTATGGTGTAATCGTCTGACGAGAGTTTCTTTCCGCCGACCTCAACACCGCTTATGCTGCCCTCTTTCATAGAAACATTCACCACAACGTTACCTGACTTGCTTCTGTCAAAACTGTATGTAGACTTGTCAGTGGTGTTTACAATGTTCTTCTTTTCCATTTTTGCAGCAGCGTTCATCATAAGAGTTCTTGTGCTGTCCGTCTTTTCGATACCCTCAGGGCCGTAAACGGTGTAGCCGTCATAGTCCTGATAAAGAGTGCCGTCATCAAGATAGGAAGCTATCATCCAGTAGTTGAAGCCCTGATATTCGACACCCTCATAGTAGTCACCTGTTACAATATCCAGCCAATCGGAATAAGCGATGTCACGCTTTGTTTTGTCTGTAAGACCGAATTCCTCAAAGATAATAGGCTTGTCAGCGGAAGATGTGGTCTGGGCATGGCGCTTTATCCACTCGAGATCATCATCGCCGAGGTCAAAGCCCCACTGATCAACGTACATATGCGGTGTGCCAAAGTCTACAGTGTCGATAGTCATAAGCTTGTCAAAGTCAACACCGTAGTAGCCTGAATATGCGGAAGACGGAAGATCTTGCCTTGCAGCTTCCTGATAGCCAAGATTATAAAAGCCCTCGTCGCCAACAGATACCATGTGATAAGGGTCGATAGACTTTACATATGCCGACATTTCCTTTGCCCAGTTATAAAGAATATCGTCCTTGCAGAACTCGTCAACAGTACATCTCGGCTCGTTTGAAAGCTCCCAAGAAAAAACAGCTTCAGAATCCATAAGCTTCTCGCCTGTGTAGTAGTTGGTGTGATTTAACAAAGTCTTGATATAATCCTTATACCAACCCTTGATAGTTTCATTAGTGTAAAAATCGCAGGTGTCCTTTTCGTCCACTTTGCTATTGCCAACGCTCTTGCCCTGTGACATCTGATACCACTTTACATACTGACCCATTCCGCCGAACGCTTCCCAATAGTTCGTGAAAGTGATAACAAGTTTCATATCATGTTCTTCAGCCTGCTTGATAATATAATCAAGATGTCTCAGGCCGTCCTCGCCCTCGTTCACAACAGGCTTGCCAGCCTCATCGTCCCAATACTGGAAGTAAACTCCGTCCTTTTCGCCCGTTCCGTCATTGTTGCCCTCAAAGGTCTCATGACCAGACTGCGAGTCGATCTCGCCTGTTTTCTTACCAACGTCAAGATTTCCCCAAATTCTTATTACTTTAAGCCCCATTTTTGAAGCGTCATCGAAAACATTCTTTACCTCACTCTTTGACTTATAGGTGAGATAATAGCAGTTCGTGCCGCCGTAATAGTAAGGGCTTCCGTCGCACATAAACTTTGAGCCGTCAGCATAAACAAATCCCTCCGGGTGTGTCGCCGCATACTCCGCATATGCGCTGATATCTGCGAAAGGCACAATGCTAACAGCCATTGCAGCAGCCGCCAGAGCCGCAGAAAATCTTCTCATTACTCCTGTCATAACCATACTCCTTTTTCATTACTTTAGCTAATCTTTGATTAATTTAGCTTGTCGAACTATTGCATTTTTACTTTATCACAAACTTAATTTAATGTCAATCTCTTAAAACGATTAAGCAAGCATGTTTTTAAAAATCAATGTTTTTGACAAATAAAGAAGTACGAACTTAGTACATTGTGCTATAAATAATCATCATTTTATATTATTTTTGTCTTTTATTACCAAAGAAAACAATGGTTAAAAAACGTTTACATTTCATATTAACATCAAACGTTTAAGATAAACAAATTAACAAATGCAATTTACACACAAAACAAAGCCGGGCATATCACTTCAAAATGATATGCCCGGCTATACAAAAAAGATATTCAATACACTTACCATACATAAAGATGATCCCTATGTAAACATAAAAAAACACCTATCCAAGTGCCACATCAAGTATCATCATAAGCAAGAAGCCTAGCATTACGCCAACTGTTCCCATGTGACCTTCCCCCAGATGTGCTTCGGGGATAAGCTCCTCCACCACCACATAGAGCATTGCTCCTGCGGCAAAGGCAAGAAGCCACGGAAGAAGCGGTTGGATAGCACCTGCAGCAAGAACGGTGAGAAGTCCGAAAACAGGCTCAACAATTCCTGAAAGAGTGCCAAGGCCGAATGCTTTCGCCCTGCTCATGCCCGATTGCCTCAGCGGCAGTGCGATAGCCGCACCCTCCGGAAAGTTCTGTATTCCCATGCCTATGGCAAGTGCGATAGCCGAAGCCAGCAGTACCGAGCTGTCATTATGTGCCGCCAGTGCAAAGGCAAGACCTACTGCCATACCCTCCGGGATATTGTGCAGTGTGATAGCGAAAATAAGCATTCCCGAACGCTTTAGCCCCCTGCGGACGCCCTCTTCCCTTTCAGGCTCAGGTAAAAAATAAGGCATTGCCTTGTCAAGCCCCATAAGAAACAGCACGCCTAGCGCAAAGCCGCCTGCGGCAGGTATCCAGCCTATCCTGCCGAGAGCTTCCGCCTCGTTTATGGCAGGGATAAGCAAGCTCCACACGCTTGCGGCTATCATAACGCCTGCGGCAAAGCCTAAAAAGGCTTTCTGCACCTTTTCGCTCTGCCCCTCTTTTCTCATGAAAAAGACCACAGCCGCACCTAACGTCGTCATAGAGAATGTAAAGCCCGTGCCTGCCGCAGCCCAAAGTAGACCATTCATACTATTATGTTTCCTTTCAGACAGTATTATGTCAGATACAATGACATATCTTAGTCTATGAAAAGCCTTTACGCTGTGTGAAAAAGCCTCTGCCGACAAAATACATTAAATTTGTCTGATATTTTCAGAATATGACCCGTCCCAAGTGAATATAATGTTCTCAGCAGGGCATTACAAGCCCTTTACGATCGTATGATCAGTTTATTTTTAGGAGGAAACAGACAAGATGAACACTATGGATCTTAAGCTTAACAGAGAGATGCTGTCAATGACACGGACTATCCTTGACGCCTCCTGCGAGCAGGCTGTGGAAAAGGATTTTCTGCTGCCCGACTATTATCCCGATATTTTCAGGGTACTAAAATGCGTTATCACACCAACAGTACAGAGCCATTCCATAAACGGCGGAAAGCTCAGCTTTGACATGGCAGTGCTCATAAGAGTGCTTTACATCAGCCAGAACGACAAGCGGATAAACTGCATCGAGCAGAAAATGAACTACACAAAGTCTTTCGACCTGCAAGGTGATTGCGGCGACCCTATGATATGGCTCACGCCAAAATGCGATTACGTCAACTGCCGTGTGGTAAATCAGCGCAGACTTGATATCAGGGGCGCTGTGACTATCCACGCAAATGTGACGGGCGAAGTAACTGTTCCTATAGTCACAGACGCATTCGGCTGCGGCATTCAGCTTAAAAAAGTTGCTGTTACATACCCTGCAAAACGTCTTACCGCTGCAAAGCGTATCACACTAATAGAGGAATTGCAGCTTTCTGCGGCAAAAGCCCCTGTTGGCACTATCCTGCGGACAGATTGCCGCATTATCCCACAGGAACACAAAATGATAGCAGGCAAGCTTGTGACAAAGGGCGACGCTGAGATAATGATGCTTTATTCCTGCGTAACTACCGACGGAGAAGAAACTGCCGAAACAATGCGGTTTACTCTGCCGTTCTCACAGATAATCGACATAGACGGCATTGACGATACTTTCACCGCAGACGTGAGGATAACCCCTGCGGGGTGTGATATCATACCAAAGTCTGACGATTCTGGCACACTTGAATGTGAGCTTGTGCTTCTTGTGAACTGCGTTGCCAAAAAGCTTTCCACCTGTGAGATAGTCACAGACGCATATTCCACCTGCTTTGAGTGCGAGGCTGAAAGGTGTGAAAGCAAGCTTGACAGCGAAAGCATAAAGTTATCTGACAGCCACAGTGTTACTGCAAAGCTTTCCTGCCAGGAGGGTGAGATACGCTGTGTTCACGACAGTTGGGCGACCCTTTCCAATGTGACATCAAGGCTTGACGATGAAAAGAAAGCCTTTATCATTTCAGGAAGCGTGACGTTCTGTATTATCGGCAGGAACGAGGACGGCACTCCCCTTTATCTTGAAAACGATTCGCCTTTTGAGCATGAGATACCCATTCCGGAGAATGTCAATGGTGAGATATCCATATCCCCTGACCTGTGCATAGAAAACTGCACATACTATCTTGCAGACGAAACAACAGCGGAGCTTAAAGCCGATATCAAGATAGGCGGAGAAATGACTATTCAACAGACAGGGACTATGATATCAGAGAGATAGCGAAAAAGTATTCAACTTCCATAACCGCCATACTTGAAGAAAACGAGCTTACCGACGATAAAATATCAAAACAGGGAATGTTGCTTATTCCATTAATGAACTAGGAGGACAGACACATGAAAAACGATATTTACACCGACATTGCCACACGGACGGGGGGCGATATCTATATAGGCGTGGTAGGTCCTGTCCGCACGGGAAAATCCACCTTTATAAAGCAGTTCATGGAGCAGTTCGTTATACCGAACATTGAAAGCGACTACCGCAAGGAGCGTGCCATTGACGAGCTGCCCCAGTCCTCCGCAGGCAAGACTATCATGACCACTGAGCCTAAGTTCATTCCTGAGGAAGCTGTGAACATCACCCTAGAGGGCGGAGCAAGCTTCAACGTGCGAATGATAGACTGTGTGGGCTACATAATCCCAAGCGCCATAGGCTACATAGAGAATGAAGCCCCGAGAATGGTGGTCACACCGTGGTTTGACACGGAAGTACCATTCAACATGGCGGCTGAGGTGGGAACGCAAAAGGTCATAACCGAGCACTCCACCATAGGTCTTGTGGTGACAACAGACGGCAGTATCACCGACCTGCCCCGTGAAGAATACGAGGAATGTGAGGAGCGTATAATCGACGAGCTGAAGCAGATAGGCAAGCCGTTTGTGGTGCTTATGAACACCACTGAGCCTTACTCTCAGCAGACAAAAGACCTTTGCGAACAGCTCTCCGACAAATACGGCACTACAGTTATGCCTATAAACTGTTTGGAGCTTTCGGAAAAAGAGATAAAAGAGATACTTACGCTTCTGCTATACTCTTTCCCTGTTAAAGAGATAAACATCTCAATGCCCTCATGGATAAATTCTCTTGACAAGGGTCACTGGCTGAAAGAAGCGGTTTTCGGGCATATCAAGGAAGCGGCTTCGGCTGTGACAAATCTTCGTGACATTTCAGACTGTGCCGAAAAGATATGCTGCTGTGAGCAGGTGTCCTCAGGCTCGGTGGCTGAGATAGACCTTGGAAAAGGCTCGGCTGTCATAAAGGTGGAGCTTGACCCTGCGCTGTTTTTCAGAATAATAGGCGAAGCCACAGGGCTTGAGATAAAGGACGAAAACGACCTTATGCCGAGAATTTTGGAGCTTGTGAAGATAAAAGAGCGTTTCTCGAAATTCAGCTCTGCCCTTGATGAAATGGAGAAAACAGGCTACGGCATCGTTATGCCTGAAATGAACGAGCTGACCCTTGATGAGCCTGAGATAATAAAGCAGGGTGGAAAATACGGCGTAAGGCTCAAAGCCGCCGCACCTGCCATTCACCTGCTGAAAACCACTATCAACACCGAGGTCGCACCTATCGTCGGCTCGGAAAAGCAATCTGAGGAGCTTGTGCTTTATATGCTCAACGATTTTGAGGAATCACCTGAAAAGATATGGGAGTCAAACATTTTCGGCAAGTCACTCCACGAGCTTGTGAGCGAGGGTCTGCACACAAAGCTTTCAAAGCTTCCAGAGGACGCACGCATGAAGATAAAGGAAACTATCGAGCGCATGATAAACGAGGGCTGTTCGGGACTTATCTGTTTTATTCTCTAAGAGTTTCATAAATGAAAATAAACTGATCCACAAAAAAAGCGTTACACTGTGAAAAGTGCAACGCTTTTTATCTTGTATAAAGTGTTAATTTACACCCTCTGCAAAGCTGATCGGCACACCGAAAAGCACGCCTGCGTTAGGCTGTGAAAGGTCGCCTGTAACATCAGTTATCGCCTTTCTTGCAACATCTACCTGATCGTCTGCAACGGCAACGAAAATTGTCTTGCCCTTTTGTGCAGCGTCCTCGCCGCTGAGAATAGATCTCAGAACGCCGATCATAGGCAGATTATCCATTGTAGAAATAGATTTCGCCATTCCCACGCTGTCAATGACCGTTCCGCCCCTTATGCCTGCCTGTGCCAGCGAACGCATGATTTCGTCTACTAACTCGATTCTCTTGATAACCAAAAACAATAACTGCATTTTGATCCGTCCTTTCATCTCTTATTTCCTGAATGACGCAGCCACCCAGTCTTCTTTTTCTCTTATCTCAATAAGCTCAAAGCCCTCTGCTTTAAGCCTGTCAAGCACCTCGTCTTTTCTCTGGTCGATTATACCTGAAACTATAAGCGTTCCGCCGTCTTTGATAAATCCGCCGAAAATCCCGCTCATGCCTATAAGAACATCTGCCACGATATTTGCACAAAGCAGGTCATAGCCTGTGCCTATCTGCTCCACCAGAGCCTTATCGTCTATGATATTTCCGCAGTAAGCTGTATACTTTTCTGCGCTTATATGGTTTTTCTCTGCATTTTCCTTTGCTATCTTAACAGAATTTTCATCAACGTCCACCGCTGTTGCACTTTCAGCACCAAGGAGCAATGCGCCGATAGAAAGTATTCCGCTTCCGCACCCAAGGTCAAGTATTCTGTCGCCCTCATGGAGATTTTTCTCCACAAGCTCCAGACAAAGCTGGGTTGTGTTATGCTGACCTGTGCCGAAAGATGAGGCAGGGTCTATTTCCAGTATCTTTCTCTTTTCGCCCTCAGCGACCTTTTCCCATGACGGCTTTATAAGAAGCTTTTCGCCAACGCAAAGGGGCTTGAAATACTGCTTCCAGTTGTTCGCCCAGTCCTCTTCCTTAACGTTTTTAAGCTCATATTCAAGTCTGCCGAACTCATTGTTCACGTCACGCTTTTTGAGCGCTTTAAGCTCCAGCTTCATGGCTTCAAGATTTTCAAGACCCTGAGCGTTCTCAGGGAGATAAACTGTCACTGTAGTTTCACAGTTTTTTTGACCCATAAGGTCATCATCTATATAGTCCCAGTTGCCGTCCTTATCATCAAGAAAGTCCTGAAAATCCTTTGCGTCCTTGATAACAAAGCCGTTTATACCCATTCCAAGCAGACTTCCCGTTACTGCTTCGATGCCTTCTGTTGTGGTATATATATCCATTTCAACCCAATTCATAATATCAATTCCTTTCGATAATATCTTATTATAACACATTTTTGCGATTTTGTAAAGCTTTTTGACTATGATTTATTAT
>OHQE01000741.1_pt1 | contig 12568 bp, 9 predicted proteins | sample 1577931 | NCBI WGS metagenome assembly OHQE01 (sample SAMEA3879552, study PRJEB24766) | human gut metagenome | biome: human-associated habitat; feature: feces | place: USA | collected 1985/1987 | reverse complement strand
AGCTCCACGGCACGGTCAGCTCCGCGCCCAGCGCCGTTTTATGGATGTCGCGGTTGGGCGGCACGGCCGTAATCCCGCACAAGGCGATATGCTCCACGGCGAAAGCGTCCCCCGTGCGGAAGAACGCCCCCACGTTCTGCAGCGAACGGACGTTGTCGAGCACGACCGTAACGGGCATCTTCTCCATCGCAGCGAACTCTCCGGACGCCCCAGCTCCTCGTTGGTGATTTTTCGCATAACGTGTTCAAATAAATGATTTCGGGGTCAAAAGTAGTCAAATAAAAAATATTTTACCTATTTTTGGGGTCCTAATCAACACAACACTATGTCTCTGAAAAAAGTCTTGACATTCGCGCTCGCCCTCTTCATTACGGGGGGGGGTCTCCAAGCGCAGAAGCTGATCGTCGGCGCCGACTTCACGACCCGTTTCGACAACCGGGAGTACGCCAACAACGATTTCAACGAATCGCAGACGCTCTTCAGCGCCCGGCTCACACCCCGGATCGGCGTGGAATGGATGGACAAAAACCGGCTGATCGTCGGCGTGGACCTCTTGCAGAACTTCGGCGACGACACCAAATTCCTGAGCAAGGCGCGCCCCTTGGCCTACTACCAGTTCAACAGCAGGAACGTGCAGGCCAACGCCGGAATCTTCGACCGCAAAGAGCTGCTGGGCGACTACTCGCTGGCTTTCTTCGGGGATTCGACGGCGTTCTACCACAACCGCCTTTCGGGTTTTCTGGGGCACTACAAATCCACGGAACGCAGGAACACCTATGTGGAAATGGCCATCGACTGGGAGGGCATGTACTCCGAGGAGTCGCGCGAAATGTTCCGCATCATCTCGGCAGGCCGCTACACGCTCGACAAAGGGTTCTACTTCGGCTACGCCTTCTCGATGTTCCATTTCGCCGGGAAGATCGGCAACGAGAACGTGACGGACAACCTGCTGGTCAATCCCTATGCGGGCTGGGAGTTCAACGCCTACTTCGACTTCGACATCAAGGCGGGCTTTCTGTTCGCCCCCCAGCGGGCGCGCAGCATCGAGTCGGGATGGAAAAAACAGAAGGGCGCCCAGATCGACTTCGTCATGACCAAATGGGGCGTGAAACTCGAAAACAACCTCTATCTGGGTGAAAACCTCCAGCCGTTCCGGTACGCCTACGTCGGAGAGCCGCTCTATGCCGGCGAACAGTTCTACTCGACCACCGACCATATCTACAACCGCACGTGGATCGGTTACGACCGCCGGTTCTTCAAGGGAACGATGGGCGTCGAGGCGGGCATGGTCTTCCATTACGACGGCTCAGGCATGGGCACGCAGCAGATGGTCAAGCTCTCGGTAGACATCCAAAAGCTGTTCAACATCGGCCCCAAGGCTAAAAAATAAAAATACAACAAGCGAAACATATGGCAAGCGAAACAAACGAAACACGGGAGAAGTCGCTGAACTTCCTCGAAGAGATCATCGAAGAGTCGATCGCCGGGGGCGAAACGCGCATACAGACCCGTTTCCCGCCCGAACCGAACGGTTACCTGCATATCGGCCACGCCAAGAGCATCTGCATCAACTTCGGACTGGCGAAGAAATACGGCGGCAAGTGCAACCTGCGCTTCGACGACACGAACCCCGTCAAGGAGGACGTGGAGTACGTGGATTCGATCAAGCGCGACATCCATTGGCTCGGCTTCGACTGGGCCGTAGAGCGCTATGCGTCGGACTATTTCGACCAGCTCTACGACTGGGCCGTGGTCCTCATCAAGAAGGGGCTGGCCTACGTGGACGACCAGACGCAGGAGCAGATCCGCGAAAACCGCGGCACGGTATCCGTTCCGGGCACGCCGTCACCGTGGCGCTACCGCTCCGTCGAGGAGAACCTCGACCTGTTCGAGCGCATGAAGAAGGGCGAATTCGCCGACGGCGAAAAGGTCCTGCGCGCCAAGATCGACATGGCACACCCCAACATGCTGTTCCGCGACCCGATCATGTACCGCATCATCCACGCCGAGCATCACCGCACGGGCGACAAATGGTGCATCTACCCGATGTACGACTACGCCCACGGCCAGAGCGACTCGATCGAGCAGATCACCCACTCGATCTGCACGCTCGAATTCGACGTACACCGTCCGCTCTACGACTGGTTCATCCAAGCGCTGGAGATCTTCCCTTCGCATCAGTACGAATTCGCACGTCTGAACCTCACCTATACGATGATGTCCAAGCGCCGTCTTCTGAAGCTCGTGCAGGAGGGCGCCGTGATGGGCTGGGACGACCCCCGCATGCCGACCATCTGCGCCCTGCGCCGCAAGGGTTACACCCCGGCTTCGGTGCGCAACTTCGCTGAAATGGTAGGCGTTGCCAAACGCGACAACGTCATCGACCTCGGCAAGCTGGAATACTGCGTCCGCGAAGACCTGAACAAGGTCGCCCAGCGTCGCATGGCCGTACTCAACCCGCTGAAAGTGGTCATCACCAACTACGACGAGAACAAGACGGAACTCTTCACGGCGATCAACAATCCTGAGGACGAAGCGGCCGGAACACGTCAGGTTCCCTTCTCGAAGGTGATCTACATCGAACGCGACGATTTCATGGAGGAGCCTCCCAAGAAATTCTTCCGCCTTTCGCCGGGCGGCGAAGTGCGTCTGCGCTACTCGTACCTCATCAAATGCGAGGAGGTGGTCAAGGATGCCGAAGGCAACGTCACAGAACTGCGCTGCACCTACGACCCGATGTCGGGCCAAGGCTCGTCGAGCGACGGCCGCCGCGTAAAAGGCGTCATCCACTGGGTGGCGGCCAAAGACGCCGTCGAAGCCGAAATCCGTCTGTTCAACCCGCTCTTCACCAAGGAGAATCCCGACGACGTCGAGGAGGGACAGACTTGGGAGGACAATCTCAACCCCGAATCGATGGTCCGAATCAAAGGCTATCTCGAACCGTCGCTGCGCGACGTTCCGGTCGGTCAGGCCGTTCAGTTCGAGCGCGTGGGCTACTTCTGCCCCGACACCGACTCGACGCCCGAACACCTCGTGTTCAACCGCACGGTGACGCTCAAGGATTCATGGGCGAAGATCAACAAGTAAAGGCGATCGACTGAAAATCGAGTTGCGATACCGAACGGGGACACGCTCCCCGCGAAAAGCGGCCCGCTGAGCGGGCCGCTTTTTCGTACGACGGACCAACCACGCCTGTCAGGCGGTCGGTTCATGCATCCGGACCGGTTTCCAGTCCGGACCGACTTCTATTTCAGCGGAATATAAATCTCCGTTTTCAGCTTTTCCGCCGGCACCCGGTCGGGATTATTGCGGTAGCGTTCGAAACCGGGGCTGTCACGCAGTTCGCAGCCGCTTCGGGGCAGCCACTCCCGAAAGATTTTGTGATAGGCGCCGCCCAATCCGGCATAAGGACCCGTATGGACGAACATCGCATAGCGGCCTCCGGCGATCGTCTTGACGCCCACGGGGCCGACGGCCACCGGACCTTTGGGAATCGTCAGGCATACGTCGCACCGCAGGTCGCCGGATTTCGAAATGTCGGGATCGTTGTGGTAAACGACGATGGACTCGATCCCCGCCGAGAAGAGTTTCTGCTCTTTGACGTATTGCCAGAGACGGGCGAAACAGTCGCCGTAATCGACTTCGCCGTAATCCCCCTGAGCGCGGAGATAGGCCACGGTCTTTTCGGAAATTTCCAGCATTTTGGGTTTCGACAACCGGATTCCGGCGTCGGAATGCATGCATTTTGTCATGGACGGAAGGTTTTTAGCGGTTCGATACTCTTTTGGCGAGATGCCGAAAAACCGTCCGAAAGCCTTGGTCAGCGACGACGGGGCGTCGTACCCCACGCGGTAGGCGATCTCTGCGACCGTAAGATCGGAGTAAAGCAGCAGGCGTGCCGCCGTCTCGATGCGCGTGCGGGCGATGAACTCCCCCGGCGGCTCGCCCAGAAAGGCCGAAACGATGCGGTGGAAATGGCAGGGCGAAAACGACGACACCTCGGCCAGCGTACGCAGGTCGAGCGTTTCGTCCAGATGGGTCCGGATGTATTCGACGACGGTGTTGATCCGCCGCTGATAATCGGCTGTCGTGGCTGGTTTGTTCTTCATCTCGGCGACAAAGGTATTCTCCGCCGGGGAAACGGACTTTTCCGGTTTTGCGAATTTGCCTTACATCATCCGCCCGAAAGTCCTCCTGCCTAAAAGATAACGCAGCACCACCGAACCTCGGTAAATCTTCTCTTCCGCGGACCCTTTGCGGTTCTGCCGGATGGTCTTCCGCTTGCGGGACAGATCGCGGTGCCACCGCAGGAAGTCGCGGTAGGCGCGGAACACCGCCCGGAAATTGTCGCTCCGCCCCTGCACCAGATAGGACAAGGCCGCCAGCAAGTCGAGCGCAGGACGCACGACGGCAACCGTGACCCGCTGCACGGACGAAGAGCACTTGTAGAGCATCGCCAGATTATTGCGGTGGTTGTAGAAGACTTTGGTCGGCGAATCGGTCGTGAGCGTACCGCCGCCGAGGTGGTAGACCCTGCTTTGCGGCACGACCCGCACCCGGTAACCGGCCAGTTGCATCCGCCAGCAAAGGTCGATCTCCTCCATGTGGGCGAAAAAATCCTCGTCGAAACCGCCCAATGCCCGAAATACTTCGGCCCGGCAGCAGAAAGCAGCGCCGCTCGCCCAAAAAACATCGCGGGCATCGTCATACTGCCCTTCGTCCCGTTCGACACACTGCAAAATACGACCTCGGCAGAAAGGATACCCCAAGTAGTCGATGAAACCGCCCGAAGCTCCGGCATACTCGAACCGTGCAGGCTCGACGAGCGACAGCAGCTTGGGCGCTACGGCAGCCACGGTCCGATCCCGATCGAGCGTTTCGACGAGCGGTTCGACCCATCCGGCAGGCGTTTCGACATCCGAATTGAGCAGAATGAAATAGTCCGCATCGAGATACTCCAACGCCCGGTTATAACCTCCGGCGAACCCGTAGTTACGGTCCAGTACGATTCGCCCCACAGCGGGAAATTCGCGTTCGAGCACGCCGAGCGAATCGTCCGTCGAACCGTTGTCGGCCACGACGACGCCGACCCCTTCGGGAACCGATGCGAGCACCGAAGGCAGGAAACGGCGCAAATGCCCAGCACCGTTCCAATTCAGGATCACTATTTCTGTTTTCGTTCGCATTCCATGCGGGCCAGATCGGCCGGGGACTTGTGTTTCCACCGCTTGTGCGACCACATCCACAGGTCGGGGTATTCGCGGATCTTCTGCTCCAGGCGCCGCACATAGCGTTCCGTTATTTCATGGGGAGCGACCTCCTCTTCTCCGTCGTAAATCCGGTCGAAATCCATCTCGTAATAACCCGGCTTGACACGCCGCAGCCAGCAGCAATACACGGGCAGGCCGCAACGCAGCGCCAGCTTCTCCCCTCCGTCGAAAAAGATCGTATCCCGATTGAGGAAGCGGAACCAATGGCTGTCGGGACGGCGCGGCGGATTCTGATCGGCAATCAGTCCCATCACGATATTCTTGCCGTCGATTCCCTTCTCCCGATTTCGCAGATAGAAGCGCAGGGACTCAGCCATCGGTACCGGGCAGATATTCGCATGGCTGCGCAGACGTTTGTACAATTCGTCGAAAACGCGACTCCGCAGGGGATGATAGACCGCCACGACCACCTGCGAAGGGACGATAATCCCCCAGAACGAACAGTACTCCCAGCACCCTAAATGAGCCGTCAGAGCGATCCAGTCCCGGCCCTCGACCGCAGCCATCTGCTTTTCCAGATCCTTTACGACGACGACCTGACGGCATTTCTCGTCGGTGAGTCCGGCCAGACTGAAGGTATCCACGAAAATCTCCGCCAAAGTACGGTAAAAACCTCTCCGGATAGCACGCAACTCCTCCGGGCTTTTCTCCGGAAAAGAGTTCCGCAAATTCTCCGTCACGACCCGATAACGGTAACGCAACAGGCGCAACGCACCGAAAACGACCGGTTCCACCACGTAATAGCGAAACCAATACGGCAAAATGGAGAAAAACTTACAGAAAATCCAGAGGCTTTCCAGTCCGATCCTTCCCCAAAAACCCAGATTCGGGCTTTTCTGTCTTTCTACCTCCGGCTTATTCATTCGATTTCGGTTCTACGAACAGTTTCACATTATCGACCTTCGTGCGGACCGAAAGCCACTTGCGCAACTGCTCCCGGTCTATCTGGCGTTGGAAATCCTTCGGCGTAATGACGCAAACCAACAGCGTATCCAGCGGTTTGCCCGCAACGTCGAACATCACCCCTTTGGTAAGCGACATCGACTCCACGTTATCCGACATCACGCCCACCTCCTGCGAAATATCGCCGATATCGACATTCGTCACCTGATAGCGAGCCAGTCGCTGTTTCATCTCGGCGATTTGCCGATTCTTCTCGTCCAGCAGCTCCACGTAACTCGACTGCAGCGACTGCAAATCGACTTTATCCGAGGTCGATGCCTGGCGCACCACCAATTCTGTCCGGGGCAACCCGTAGCTGGCAAGCTGTCCCCGCGCATTCTCGATCACATCTTCGCCGAGCGGCTCCCCGACCAACAGCAGTTCGATACGGGGCGATTCTCCGCCCCGGCGGTAGATCTTGCTGGATTCGATCACACGGGTCTGCGGGAAATTGAACACCTGGGCGATATACTTATCGGCCTGCACCTCGAAAATCGAAACCCGCACCATATGCAAGCCGATGAATACGCTGGGAATAAACGTAACGAGCGTAATCGCCAGCATCGTCCGCTTCACGAAACGCTCACGGGATTTGTTGAGAAACGTCTTCTTCCTGTACTTCAGAAACCGGGTAAAAATATAAGTAGCCAGGGCGATAAAAACCGTATTGATGAAAAACAGGTAAAACGCCCCGAAGAAAAAACGATACTGTCCCGTCGCCAAACCGAACCCGGCCGTACAGAGAGGCGGCATCAACGCCGTAGCGATCGCAACGCCCGGAATAACGGTCGAATTACGATCCTGGCGCGATTGCGCCACGATACCGGCCATACCGCCGAAAAAGGCGATCAACACGTCGTAAGTCGTCGGAGTGGTACGTGCGAGCAATTCGCTGCTCGCATTCCCCAGCGGGGAGATGAAAAAGAAGAGGGTCGAAGTCGAAATCGCCACGACGAACATCAGGACGAAGTTCCTGACGGATTTTTTCAGCAGGTCGAAATCGTTGATCCCGAGCGAAAAGCCGATACCCATAATCGGCCCCATGATCGGAGAAATACACATGGCGCCGATAATTACGGCGGCCGAATTGACATTCAGTCCCAGCGACGCCACCATCGTTGCGCAAATCAGGACCCACAAATTGACGCCGCGAAACTCCGTACCCTTGCTGATGTTAGCAGCTACTTCATCCTGCGAGGCCTTGTCATCCTCCAGACTGAAACGGTCCCGTATAAAGGCCCGGAACTCCGCCCAAAGTCGGAACGAATGACGGGGCTGCTCTTTCAATTCACTATTTTCCATATCACTCATTTACTCTTCTTCGGATTCTGTATCCATATTCTTTCCCGGTTTCGGAAGCCCCGCCACCACGATCACGAACTCTCCTTTGGGCGTATGTTCCCGGAAATAGTCCGCAACCTCGGCAAGGGTTCCCCGCACGGTCTGTTCGAACTTTTTGGTCAGTTCCCGCGACACGGCCGCCATCCGCTCCGGACCGAACACCTCGGCGAACTGTTCGAGGGTCTTGACCACCCGGAAAGGCGACTCGTAAAAAATCATCGTACGCGGCTCCGACGCAAGGCTCTGCAAATGCTTGTTGCGGCCTTTCTTCTGGGGCAGAAAACCCTCGAAGCAAAACCGGTCGCACGGAAAGCCGCTCTGCACCAGCGCCGGGACGAAAGCCGTAGCCCCGGGCAACGTTTCCACTTCGATCCCCGCTTCAAGACAGGCCCGCACCAGCAAGAATCCCGGGTCGGAGATTCCCGGCGTGCCCGCATCCGAAATCAGAGCCGCTGAACGGCCCTGGGCGATGTTGTCGGCCACCAGACCAACCGTCGCATGTTCATTGAACTTGTGGTGGGCATACATCTTTTTCTCGATGCCCAGATGCTTGAGCAGCACCGACGAGGTGCGCGTGTCTTCAGCCAGAATAAAATCGACTTCGGAAAGCACCCTGACGGCCCGAATCGTGATGTCGTCCAAATTTCCGATCGGCGTAGGAACGATATAGAGCTTAGCCATCGTCAGGAGAGTTTACGTTCCAGCAACTCCATCAGGAACCTCACTCCGTCGGACGAAGGGTTCCAATCGTAATTCTCGGAGATATAGATAATGCAGTCGTCCAGGTCGTCAAACTCGTTCAGACGGTCGATCGTCCGTTCGTACCGCTCGGTATCGCCGCCGAACAAGTCCCGCAGCAACAGGAATTTGTCGTTGATACCGATCGCCTGCTTCAGGTCGGTGATCCGCTCCTTGCGCACGATTTCGGAAGCCATGTCCTTCGGCGCGGCGATCGTGTCGGCCAGCGTATGCACGTCACCGCCCAACACCTCGCCCAGCACCGGCTCCGGCTCGGCGGCAAACGGGTATTTCGGGGCATCGGTTTTAGTCGAAGTCGTTTCGGCGACGCCCGTCTTTTGCGAAGCGGCAACGGAAGCATCGGCATCCGCCGCATTATCCGCTTGCTCCGAAATCTCTGCGGCAACAGAGTCGGATTCCGATGTTTCGGACTGTGGCTCCGGTATTTGCGACGTTACGGACTTCTTCGGTTCATCCATTTTTTCGAGGAGTGTTTCCGGCTGCGGAGCCGCTGCATCGTCCTGCTCCTTTCCAGCGGTTGCCTGTTGCTGCGGAGCCGCTGCATGCCCCGGCTTCTGCCCGGTCCCGACCGGAATCTTCGAAGCAGCGGCTTCCTGCGGCCCGTCCGTCTCGTAGAGGGACATGATGACCCGCCGCTTCTCCCTGTGACGGATCACCAGATCGTCCAGATCGAACAGACTGTCCGATACGACGACTTTCTGCTTCGATTCGGCATCGGCTTCAGAGGAGGGAGCAACCACCTGACCGGCAGACGATCCGGCAAGCCCCTCCCGGCCGGTCCGAACCGCAGCATCGTGCCCGGTTCCCGACGCTTTGTCGGACTGCCCTTCCATCGAAGCATCCTGCCGCGAAAGACCGGACGTCACAGATACCGCGACCGCGACAGCTATAGACTCCGCTGCAGGTGCAGATTCCGATACAGGCACGGATTCAGGGGCAGATTCGTCGGCAAGCACCGGATCCGGCTCGGCCACAGGAGCAGACGCAACGACAAGTACAGGTTCCGGCTCAGGTTCTGTAACGGCAGATGCCGAAACCGGCTTCACGGAGGGCGCAGATTCCGGCACAGCAGCAGACACCCCGGCGGATTCACCCAAAGCTTCGGGCATCGCAGCCGGCTCCGGCAGGGAGTCGCGGACAGGCTCCGCCAGCAAATCGTCCAGGTCGATACTTATTTCGGACACCGGCGCAACTTCGGCGACGGACTGCTGCGCAGCGACGGACGCGGAAGCGGAGGAATCCCCTTCGTCGAAATTCGCAAACCGTATCGCTTCATACAATTTTTTGAGCTTGTCCAAAACCAAATCCCGCTCGATGCCGGGGACATCGTGCGAACCCGCCCAGCCATCGACCAGTTCGATCAAACGGGCAAGTTCTTCCTGTATCTTGTTCACCTCCATAACAAAATCGGTTTATCAGAGCCAAAGGTACGAAAAATATCGGATGCGGGAAACGGTTTGTCCGCAGATTGCCAAAAATTCACCGATGCAGCTCGACGATTATTTTCCGAATCGGAAAAACTATGTATATCTTTGCTTCGGATGCAAAACCGAACGAAAAACCTTCGAACGGACACCGCACCCGCTTTGCTGCATATACCCACACTAAAAAAATCATCCTGAAATGGATATTCTGGAACTGCGCCGCTATTGCCTCTCCCTGCCGCTGGCAGAAGAGTGTACCCCGTTCGACGAAACGACCCTGGTCTTCAAAATCGGGGGCAAAATGTTCTGTTACACCGATATGGTGGAATTCCGATGGATCGCTGTAAAGTGCGATCCGGATCGGGCCGTTCTGCTTCGCGAACGCTATCCGGAACTGGTCACTCCCGCTTTCCACAGCAACAAACGCCACTGGAACGGCATCCGTACGGATGGTGATCTGCCCGACGCCTTTATCCGCGAGCAACTCCGCCACTCCTATCTGCTCGTCGCGGCAGGCATCACCCCCAAAGCCTTGCGGCAGGAAATACGAAACCAGATCGAAAAAGCCGGGCTCCCCGAAGAGTAACCCGGCTTTCGCCTCTTTCCCGAATCAGCCCCGCATCTGCCGCCGCATCATCCGACGCCAGCGGAAATACCCGGCCAGCGACATCGTCAGGTAAATCGTGTAGAGCAATGCGGTGAGCGGGATCTCCTTGTAGAAATAGAGCCCGACCGTCACCAAATTGACTACAAACCATACAAACCACTGTTCCAGATACTTGCGCGAAAGCATCCACATTCCCACGATGCTCAGCGACGTGGTCAGGCTATCCCAGAACGGCACGGTGCTGTTGGTAAAGGTCACGAGCACCCAGTAGATGAACAGATGGATCGCCGCATACGCCGCCGCGATCATCGGCCAGCGGCGTGCGGGCGTACGGGAAATACCGCCGCCCTTTTCGGTTTTGGGAGCGTTGCGCCATACCAGCCACCCATAGACACTTGCCAGAAAATAATAGACGTTCATGCCGAAATCGGCATAAAGCCCCGTCTGGAAGTAGAGCGTACCGTGCACGACGGGCATCACCAGCCCCACGAGCCAGAGGTAGATGTTGGCCCGGTATTCGAGCCACAGATAGAGCAGCCCCAGCGTAAAGCCGACGATCTGCAGGATGAGCTTGAGTTCCATCGCCTAAAACCGCACCGTTACGTTGGCCAGCACGTTGAACATCGCCTGGGGAAAATAGAAGGCCGAATCTTCGCGCACACCTCCGACAATCGACGAATAACCGTAGCCGTTGTTACAATACTCCGTATTGAAAAGATTGTTGATCTGCACGCCGAAACGCACGCTTCCGATCTTCGAGGCAGCCAATTCATACCCCAGGTTCAGGTTGGTGACACAGTAGTCGTCGAGCGACAGCGCATCGTTGCGGCCGTTGGTAAAGTATTGTTTGCCGACATACTGCGTATGCAGCAGGGCGCTGAACCCTTTGACATGGAAATCCAATAGCACTCCGGCGATGACCGACGGAGAGTAGGAAAGGGTCGAGGTCCCGAGATACAGCTCCTTTTCGCCCAGGTAGTTCCAGTCGGCGTCGTACTCCGAAACATATTCCGTATAGTTCTCGATCCGGTTCTGGCTCAGGGTCGCATTGGCTCCCAGCGAAAACCAGCGGGCGATGTTCAGCGAAGCCGAGAGTTCGATGCCCCGGCGGTAACTGTCTGGAATATTGCGGGACAGCTCCTGCCCCGTGTCCGAGAGTTCGCCCGTAGCGACCAGCTGATCCTTGTAGGACATATAGTAGAAGTTCACGCCCGCCTCGAAACGGTCGTTGTGGAAAAGATAGCCGAACTCCCAGTCGTACAGCCGCTCCGAGGTGGGATACTCCCCGTTCTTGGTATCGGTGAAGTTGCTGCGCGTAGGCTCCTTCTGCGCCACGGCGAACGACACATAGACCTTGTGATTCCGGGCGAAAGTGTAGTTCACGCCCGCTTTGGGGTTGAAAAAGTGATAGGTACGGTGAATATCCAACTCCTGAAGCGCCGAAGTGGTGCTGTTGAAATTGTCGTTGGTGCCCGTAATGTTATGCCGGATGAAACGGTACTGCAGGTCGGCATAGAGGTTCAGCCCCCGCGCAGCCTCCCAGTTGATCTTGGCGAAGACGTTGGCATCGTACTTGGTCGAGGCGTTACGATAATATTCGTGACGCGGGAAGCCGGGTGCATCGACGACCGACATCACGTTTCCCCAGTGGCCGCCGTCATATACGTTGCCCGCACCGCCCAGGGCCAGTTGTACGCGACCACGAGTATAGTTGGCCGATGCCACCACGCCGCCGAAATGGTTGTCCATCGACTTGCGGCGAATCAGATTGCTTTCGGTAATCGGCTCGTTCGGATCGTCCGTAGGGATCGGCGCGATACCGTACTCACTCAACGTCTGTCCGTTCTTATACTGGTTGTAATAACCCGAACCGTAGGTGTAGTGGCCCGTGACATTCAGCGTCCAACGGGCGTTGAAGCGATGATTGACGATCAACTGATTGTTGATCTGGGTATAGTTATCCGTCTGGTTATCATAAAACGAAATCGATCCGTCGGCATGTTTGACAAGCCCCTGCGAATTGTAGCGCCGGTCGGTTTCGAGCTGCTCCTTCGTCACGCCGTCATAAGCCAGTCCGACTCTGGCCACACCGCCGAAGGAGATCAGCTTCACGGCCGTACCCCCATCGTAGTACCCGACCTGCAACATGTAGGACTCCAGGTTGGTGAAGGCCCGATCGACATAACCGTCCGAGGAGATATGCGAAAGCCGGGCATCGACGGTCC
>OHQE01000736.1_pt1 | contig 12645 bp, 9 predicted proteins | sample 1577931 | NCBI WGS metagenome assembly OHQE01 (sample SAMEA3879552, study PRJEB24766) | human gut metagenome | biome: human-associated habitat; feature: feces | place: USA | collected 1985/1987 | reverse complement strand
AGCATATTAACTTTTTGAGATTTCGGTGATATGATATAAAAAACGTGTATTGCGAGGGACGTTCATGCAGGTGACTTTTCTTATCGGAAATGGTTTCGATTTAGGAATTGGGCTAAAAACGGCCTATTCTGATTTTTATAGAGTGTATTGTGCTGAAACACAAAAAGATGACGAGAATCTCAGGAACTTTAAGTCCGCTATTCAGTTGAAATCAGAAACGTGGTCCGACTTTGAAAATGCATTTGGCAAATATTCAAGCGAGCTCAATGATACAGCGGTGTACTTGGAACTGTTTGAAAATTTTGTCAACTCTTTTATAAGTTATATAAGAAATGAAGAACAGCGGTTTGATGAATCAAAACTGGACAATGCAGTTGAGGGAATGAGTAAGGCATTCAGTACATATTATAAGATTCGACCTGCTGACGCAGAGGTGCTCAGAAGAGTTATTGATAGAAACGATGTCTATTTTAACTTTGTGACGTTTAATTATACCAATTGCTTAGATAAGTGTTTCAATGCGGTTAAGGAGAAAGCCGGTGGCTGTAAATTCAGTGGCGGATATATTAGCGAGCTTGTTCATGTCCATGGGTATATAGATGATCTCATAATGGGTGTCAATGATGAGACACAAATCGCAAATAAGGCTTTCGCTGAAAATTTGGATGTTATTGAGGGAATAATTAAGCCTGTACAAAATCAAATTATTCGGATGAACTATGATGAACGTGCAACAAAACTAATAAAGAACAGCACAATTGTTTGCATTTATGGAATGTCTGTTGGTTCTACGGACAAGAAGTGGTGGAAATTGATTATGGAGTGGTTGCAGGAAAATTCAGCGAGGCATTTGATTGTGTTAAGTCATGAGGCTGGTTCACAGACAGTGTTTCAATGGAACCGCACTGTGAAGAGAATTCGGAGAAATCTTTTTACATATGGAGAAGTTTCAGATGACAAGAAAAAGCCACTGGAAAGTCAAATTCATATTCAAACAAATCACGACATTTTTTCGATGAATCTGGTGAAATCGCAACAGTTGGGAGGACAGCCTCAAACAATGGAAGATAGTAAGGATATAACCGAACGGGTTCGTTCCGAGATAGAAAAAATGACCGCAACTGATGCAGAAGTGTCAGAAATGCTGGATGAAGTCTTTAATTAAGTGCTCGATTTACTATTGAAAGGAGCCCTCCACCATGTCCAACTTCTCCTATCTCTCCACCCATCCCGAATACTCCCTCTTCGCCAATTCTGCCATCGAGGCCGAGAAAGTGTTCTCCACCTCCCCGGCGATGTGCGCGGTGGGATGCCGGAAGGCGTTGGAGCTGGCGGTGAAGTGGGTGTATGCGGCAGATAAAACCATGCCCTACAAGGACAACCTGCAATCCTTGCTGCACGAGCCGAGTTTCCGGTTCGCGGTGGACCGCAATGTGTGGAGCGTGCTGCCCAGCATCGTGAAGGCGGGCAATCTGGCGGTACATACGGGGCACAGCGTGTCGGCGGCGGATGCAGTGTTCAGCCTGCGGGGGCTGTTCGACTTCATCCAATGGGTGGATTACTGCTACGGCACGGACTATGTGGAGCGCTCCTTTGATGAAACAGCCATCCCCGGTGAAAAGGTAACACTGGACGCAAAGAAGATCCGGGAACAGGAAAGTTTACTGTCCCAGAAAGATGCCGAGCTGGAAGCGTTGCGCAAGCAGGTGGAGAGCCTTTCGACGGCGTACACAGCCAGCAAACAGCAGAACCAGCAGAGCCGCAGTTTCACCGCCGTCGACCTGACCGAGGCCGAAACGCGGCAGAAGATCATCGACATCGACCTCAAGGCCATGGGCTGGAAATTCACCGGGCCGGATGCCGATGTGCGCACCGAGTACGAAGTGGACAACATGAACGGCGTGCTGGGGCAGAAGGGCTATGCGGACTATGTGCTGATGGGCAAGGACGGCTTGCCGCTGGCGGTCATTGAAGCCAAGCGCAGCACAAAAGACCCCAACATCGGGCGCAAGCAGGCTCAGCTTTATGCAGACTGTCTGGAGCAGAAGTTTGGCCGCCGTCCGATGCTGTTTACCACCAACGGCTACACCACCTATTTCTGGGATGAGCAGAGCGGCCCGCAGCGTGCCGTGAGCGGGGTGTTCTGCAAGGACGACTTGCAGAAGCTGATGAACCGCCGCACCGAGAAAAAGCCGCTGGACACCATTGAAATTGACGACAAAATCACCGACCGTTACTACCAGAAAAACGCCATCCGGGCAGTCTGCGCCCATATTACGCAGGGCTTCCGGCGCAATCTGCTGGTCATGGCTACTGGCACGGGCAAGACCCGCACCGCATCCAGCCTGACCGATGTGCTGAGCCGGGGCGGTCATGTGACCAACGTGCTCTTTCTGGCGGACCGCACCGCGCTGGTCAAGCAGGCAAAGGACGACTTCAAGAAGTATCTGCCCGACCAGTCGCTGTGCAACCTATGCTCCTCTAAGGACGATAAGGCCGCGCGCATCGTGTTTTCCACCTATCCCACCATGCTCAACGCCATCGACAACGCCAAGACCAAGGACGGCGTGCCGTTGTTTTCGCCCGCCCACTTTGACCTTATCATCGTGGACGAGAGCCACCGCAGCATTTTCAAGAAATACCGCGCCATTTTTGATTATTTCGATGCCGTTCTGGTTGGCTTGACCGCCACCCCGAAAACCGATGTAGACCGCAACACCTACGACTTTTTCGAGATGGAACACGGCATCCCCACCTACGCCTACGATTACGATACGGCGGTCTACACCGACCATGTGCTGGTGCCTTACTACAACTACGAGGTCAAGACGAAATTCACCGAAGAGGGCATCCACTACGACCAGCTTTCACCGGAGGATAAGGCCCGCTACGAGGACGATTTTGCCGAGGACGACACCCTGCCCACCTTCATCCCGTCCGAAAAGCTGAACAAGTTCATCTTCAACGCCAACACCGTGGACACGGTGCTGCAAGACTTGATGGAACGGGGCATCCAGACGGCAGGCGGCGACCGCATCGGCAAAACCATCATCTTTGCCCAGAACAAGCGCCATGCAGAGTTTATCCGGGAACGTTTTGGCAAGCTCTACCCGCAGCTGGAGACCCAGTACCCGGGATTCATCCAGCGGGTGGTCTGCGACGACGCCTATGCACAGTCCATCATTGACGACTTCAAACAGCCGGACAAGCCGCCGTTTATTGCGGTCTCGGTGGATATGATGGACACGGGCATCGATGTGCCGGAGTGCGCGAATCTGGTGTTCTTCAAAAAAGTACGCAGCAAAACGAAGTTCTGGCAGATGATCGGCCGTGGTACGCGGCTCTGCCCATCCCTTGCCTGCGTGGATGCCATCGACGGCGAATATACGGGCAAACGGCGGTTTCTGATTTTCGACTACTGCGGCAACTTTGAATTTTTCCGTCAGAAGCCCAACGGCTATGAGGGCACGGACGCCAAAAGCCTGTCCGAGAGCATTTTCTGCAAGCAGGTGCGGATTGCCGCCGCGCTGCAGGATGGAGCCTATGCGGACGAAAGTTACCAGAACTGGCGCAAGATCTTAACGGAGACCTGCCGTGCCGAAGTGGGAGCGCTGAATCCGGAGCGGGTATCCGTGCGGCTGCACCGACAGGCCGTGGAACACTATCAAAAGCCGGAATCCTTTGTCAGCCTGACCGAAACGGACAAGGGAACGCTGATGAAAGAGGTGGCACCGCTCATCTCGCTGGACGACAAAGATGAAGCCGCCAAGCGGTTCGATAACTTTGTGTATGGCTTGCTGCTCTGTGAACTGGAAGGTCTGCCGGGGCTGGGCCGCGCCCAGAAACAGCTGCGCAGCACGGCGGCAATGCTGGAAGGGAAAGCTACCATCCCACAGGTGCAGGCGAAGCTGCCCCTCATCCGGGAGGTGCAGACAGACGAATTTTTGACCTCGCATGATTTGCTCCGCTTTGAGGAAATGCGGCAGGAACTGCGGGAACTCATCAAGTTTCTGGTGGACGGTGTAGAAGGGCAAAAGCCTGTCTACACGGCCCTTGCCGACCCGGTACTGGAACAGACCGAGGGCAAAACGCTGGATTCCGGCTACGATTTCGGCGAGTACCGGGAACGTGTGAACCGCTATATCATGGAGCACCGCAGCGATACGCTGGCTATCCACAAGCTGACCCAGAACATTCCGCTTTCCCGGGGCGACTATACCGAGCTGGAACATATCTTTACCTGTGAGCTGGGCAGCAAAGAGGACTATGCACGGGAGTTTCGGGATACACCCTTTGGTCTGCTGGTGCGTAAAGTGGCAAAGCTGGACCACGATGCTGCCATGCAGGCATTTTCCAAGTTCATCAACGACGAATCGCTGAATGCAAAGCAGATCGCGTTCGTGCAGAAGGTCATTCATTACATCGAGCAGAACGGTTATGTGGAAAGCAAAGCGGTGCTGATGAAACCACCCTTTGACCAACCCATCCTGTTTACCCGCCTGTTTGATGGAAAAACAGGGAGTGAACTGATGGATACGATCAATTCGGTGAAAGAGAATGCCACCCATGTGACGGCATAAAGTAGTGGAATGTAATGATAAAAACCGGTATAATTCAGGACTATCGAAAAATGAATATCCTGCAACGCAGTATGGCAAGTCAGGGAATTTTGAACGATACGCAAACGACTCTGGCTGATTACCTGATGAGCATCGCACAAATTTCCGTGGAGGATGCCGGAGCGATTTATATCGAGTTGAGCAGCATCTGCGGCAATTTTATGGCAAACATCATTCTGCGCATGATTGAAAATTATCACTTCCTGCCCGATATGGCGCAGAAACGAAAAACAAACAAGCACTGGTGGAAAGCGTAATTGCAAATGAACAGCAGGAGCCTTCCATTACGTTGTCCATCAAAGATGTGTATGATGACCTTGTCAACAGCAAACTGGATATGATCGAGGGCTTCGTGCCGATCTCTGCCATCCAGTATGATGCTAAGATGCAGGAAGCAGAAAGACTTTAAGGGGATTGCGACTTGTAGGATTGCTTTAAATTATCGAGTTAATCCGCAGGCTGAATAGATTCACTCAAATCGAATGAAAACGAAAAAATGCCCGCTCACCGTGGAGATCCGACTCCATCGGTGGGCGGGCATATCCAATAAAACACCAGGATACGATTATGTTTTTCGTACTTCAGCTGGGATCTTGTTCTGGCTCAGATATCCCACAGGGAGGGCGCAGAGGTGGAAACTGCGGCGGCACCTGCGCGCATGGCGGCCATGACGTCGGCTTTGTCCCGCAGCAGGCCGCCTGCAATGACAGGCACCTGTGTGCGGGCGCTGATCTCGGCGATGACCCGGGGCATGATGCCGGGAAGGATCTCGACAAAATCCGGCTTGCCCTGCTCCAGCTGGCCGGACAGGCTGGTCAGCGAGAGGGAATCCAGGATGAATGCCCGCTGGACGGTCAGCAGGCCGCGGTGGCGCGCCCGGCGGATCAGGGTCGGGCGGGTGGAGATGATGCCGTCCGGGTGGCACAGGGCGTTGAGGGAGTCCACCGCGATCTCCCGCGACGAAAGGCCGTCCACAAGGTCGATGTGAACCACGGCCAGTTTTCCGGCATCATGTATGCGGTGCACCAGACCGTCTACGGTGAGCAGGGTGCTTGCCAGCAGAAAAATAGTACTGCAGGGCGAGGCCAGCGCAGCAGTCAGGGCTTCGTCCGTTTTCACAGCGGCGATCACCGGTTCGTCCAGCAGGGTTTCGGCAAGAGGATGCATTGGGTAAGACTCCTTTCGAGCCAGATTTACAGAGATAGGGAGCAATCAGAAGATACGGCCCTTTCAGAAAACTCTAAAAGGGCCGCACCATGCGCAAACCAAGTTTATAAAAAATTGAGGGGTTTGTAAAGAGGATTAAAGAGGCATTATTTATGTGCCTGCACGGCTGCATTATTTTTCTTCAGCAGTACAGCGCATGCTATGGTAACTACAAAGCCGATCGCGATCAGTGCGTAGACCAGAGCAGTGCCAGCGTACTGTGTTCCGGGGGTGTGCACGCGAATCTCGCAGATGCCCCACTCGCTGACAGCTGCAAGAACGCCGCAGAAGATGCCGCCAAGGTAGGGATTGCCTGTGTGCTGGTACAGGAGACGACAAATCAGGATCGCAACAAAGATGAAGCCGGGCAGCGCATACACTGCAGTTGCGGCAGAAGCCAGACCGCCGAACATCGGGTTCGAGCCGGTAGCCTTGAAGATGCCGTAAACGTAGCAGAGGATGAACAGAGTGGGAACCGATGCGATAAAGCTGATCAGAAGGTTAGAAAGCAGATTGTTTTTGCCGAGCGCCGTGCTAAAGTTAAAACTGTTGACGCTGATGGACATGACAATGTAGTACACGAGATACATGGGTACAACAAGGAGCATACCCGGGATGCGGTTGGCTCCAAACTTCATAAAGCCCCAGTAAACGATCAGGAAGTTCACATCCACAAAATAGTCGACGGCAAAAACCATCAGGATCAGGGCAAAGACTGCAAGCAGGGCCGCGCCGATGGATTTGAGGAGTGCATGCCCGGAAATAGCGATGCCGGTATTCCGGAAGGAGAAACCGTGTTTTTTGCCGTAGGCCATGTACCACACCGTGCACAGAACAAGAGTCAGTGCGCCGCACAGCAGAGAGATCAGGCCGTGGTACGCAGGGTTGGCCGAGTGGAAAAGTGCATCACGGTAAGATGCCAGTCCCTGCTTGTTCAGGAATCGAATAATGAGGATGGACAGGACGGCACTGATGATCTGGATGCCCCAGAACCATGCAACTGCATTCTTATCGCCAACTGGGCGAAGGTCCTGCTCTCCATTGTCGGCACACTGGAATGTCTTGACGGAGTTGACCAGCCAAACCATCAGAGAACCGGCAAACAGCAGCAGACCGGACAGGGCGATGATCTTGAAGATGTTCCAGATGGTATAGGTGTAGCTGCTGGCGCTCAGAGCAGTGCCAGTGGGCATAACACGGTTAAAGAAGGTCAACACACGGTTCATGACCAGCGGGGACCACCAACCAGCCATATGCGTCTCGTTAGAAACAAAGATCTGGCGGCTTCCGGTCTTTCCGCCGTAATCCTGCTCATAAACGGTCTCTGCCACGCGCTGTTCACTGGTGGTTGCGGGGTCGATACCGAAATACAGGAAGGACTGTGCACTGTTGTTGATCACATATTCTGCCGGGCTGGAAAGGTTGGCTGCATACTTGTTGGCGTCGTTGGAATAGGTACCGTTATCATTAGCTTTTTCCGAGAAGAAAAACTCGTCGTTCTTGTCTGCGAGAACTGCGACATCTCGGGCACCGTAAACATCGGTGTAGCCCTCGCTGTTACGCACGATGGGATCGCTGTGGATCAGGAAAATGGCCTTGACAACATTCAGACTGTCGTTATCGCACTGCAGTGCTTCGCCAGCTGCCTTGCCACCGCGGGAGTAGCCCAGCAGCGAAACTCGGTCGGTATCAACGTAGGGCAGAGTCACGCCGTAGCGTACCGCATCATAAAGGCCGCGGCCCTGGGTGAGCCATTCGGAGTCCGGCAGAGGTTCGCTTTCGCCCATGCCGTACATATCCACGCCGATCGCAACATAGCCGCGGCGGGCGAGCTCAATGCAGTAATGCTGCATTTCTTCTTTGTTGTTGTTTCCGCCATGCTGTACAAAAATAGCGGGCGCAGGCGTTTCAGCGGTGGCGTTTTCCGGAATATAAACATCCATCGCAAGGGTATGACCGGATTCGGATTCAATGGTAACGTTCCGGATGGTCGTTTTGCCGGAGTTCGTCTGTAAAATGAAAGAACCGGCAATGCCTACGATGATGAGCGCGATGCTGACGATGAGACTGATCAGCGGCCTTGAAAGTTTTTTCTCGTTCATATGGGGGACCTCCTTTTTGAATCTGATTTTTCCGTAATAAAAATGGGGACACACTGCATCTGGACGATACAGTGCATCCCCATCTCACTTCTCTTGGGATGCTTCTAGTATAGCGTTTTGTAACAAAATGTCAATAGAAAATAAACAATTAAAAAATATTTTGTGCGCGAACCATAAAGTCGGGCGAAAACTATCAATGCTCTGCCCAGTCGCAGCTTCGGCCCACAGCCTTGTGCCAGCCGGCCAGCAGGCGGGTGCGTTCGGTCTCGTCCATCTGCGGGGCAAAGGTCATATTGCAGTGCCACAGGCTGCGGATCTCGTCCCGGTCCTTCCATACGCCGGTGGCAAGGCCCGCCAGATAGGCAGCGCCCAGAGCAGTCGTTTCCCGGATGGCCGGGCGCAGCACGGTCTTGTTCAGGATGTCAGCCTGGAACTGCATCAGGAACTGGTCGCGGGAGGCACCGCCGTCCACCTTCAGCGAGGTGATGGGCACGCCGGTGTCCTTTTCCATAGCAGCCACGAGATCGGCGCTCTGGTAGGCAATGGACTCCTCTGCCGCGCGGATGATGTGGTTCTGGGTGGTGCCGCGGGTGATGCCCACAATGGCACCGCGGGCGTACATATCCCAGTACGGTGCACCCAGACCAGTAAAGGCCGGCACGATGTAAATGCCGCCGTTATCCGGCACCTTCTGGGCATAGTATTCCGCATCGCGGCTCTCCTGGATCATGCGCAGGCCGTCGCGCACCCACTGGATGACGGCACCGCCCACAAAGACGCTGCCCTCCAGCGCATACTCCACCTTACCGTTCAGGCTGATGGCGATGGTAGAGATCAGGCCGTTCCGGCTGCGGCAGATGGTATCGCCGGTGTTCATCAGCAAAAAGCAGCCGGTGCCGTAGGTGTTCTTGGCCTCGCCCTTGCGAAAGCAGCTCTGTCCGAACAGCGCAGCCTGCTGGTCACCGGCAATGCCGGCTACCGGGATCTGCACACCGCACAGATCGGTGGTGCCGTAGACCTCGCTGGAATCCGTCACGCGGGGCAGGATGCAGCGCGGGATATCCAGCGCTTTGAGCAGGGTGTCGTCCCAGTCCAGCGTGCGGATGTTATACAGCATGGTGCGGCTGGCGTTGGTATAGTCGGTGACGTGCAGTTTTCCGCAGGTCAGCTTCCAGATGAGCCATGTGTCCACAGTGCCGAACAGGATCTCCCCTGCCTCGGCCCGTTCCCGCGCACCGGGCACATTGTCCAGGATCCACTTGATCTTCGTTGCGGAGAAATAGGCATCGGGCATCAGGCCGGTGTTCTCCCGGATGTAGTCTGCCATGCCGGGCTGCTGCAGCAGTTCATCCACCAGCGGAGCCGTGCGGCGGCACTGCCAGACGATGGCGTTATAGATGGGGCGGCCGGTGGCCTTTTCCCACAGGATGGTGGTCTCCCGCTGGTTGGTGATGCCAATGGCGGCGATATCGTGGGCATCGACACCGCTCTGGGCCACCACCTCGTTCATAACTCCATACTGGGTGGACCAGATCTCCATGGGGTTGTGCTCCACCCAGCCCTGCTGCGGATAGATCTGCTCAAACTCGCGCTGCTGCACCGCAATGATATTCTGCTCATTGTCGAACAGGATGGCACGGCTGCTGGTGGTTCCCTGATCCAGCGCCAGAACATATTTTGTACTCATGCTTTTGCTCCCTCCGTATCGTTTCAGGAGTGTGTATCACAGATTTCGCGTTGCCACAACGTCCACGCCGGTGCCGCACACATCTGCCAGCACCACCTGTCCGGTGCGGACGGGGGCGTGCAGGGTGACGCGGTCCAGCGCAGCCATGACCTCGGTCATCTTCTCTTTAGGCACGGCCTGCGCAGTTTTTACCGGGCAGCGCGGGTACAGCCCGCCCTCCGCCCGCACGGTGCTGGTGATGATGCGGGTGGGATGGGTCAGCTCTTCCCTGCCGTAGGCGGCACCGTTGGGGCAGGCGTTTCCAGTTACATTATAATCATTTTCCGGGTCTACCTGCAAGTGGCAGCCGCAGGGACAGCAGATGCAAATGACTTCTTTGATGCTGCTCATTCTGCAATAACCTCCTCTACCGCAACGGTCAGCGGGCCGTCTGCTTTTTCCAGCAGGACTTTGGGCAGTGCGATGTGCTCCATCTCGCCGGGAGCCATGCGCTGGCGCTTGAACCGGGCCAACTGCCTGCCGCCGCAGGTCACGGTGATCTGGCTGGGGCCGTAGTTCTGCCGCACACGGAAGGAAATGTTCACGCTCCTGTCCACATCAGCGGGGCGCACCCGCTGCGGCACGGTGTAGCCCACGCCATTGCCCGGCACAAGGTCAAGCACAACCGTATCGGAGGCTTCGCCCTTTAAAACATAGGCCGCCGCAGAAGCACCGGCAAGGTCGCTTTCGCCCGAAACGAAGTCCACCAGATCATGCACGTGCACCACGTTGCCGCAGGCGAACACGCCGGGGATGCCGGTCTCCATATTCTCGTAGACCACTGCGCCTTTGGTGTGGGGGTCCATGGGGATGCCCGCCTGCCGGGTCAGCTCATTTTCCGGAATCAGTCCGACGCTGAGCAGGATGGTGTCCACATCAAATTCCATCTCGGTGCCCGGGATGGGGCGGCGGTTTTCGTCCACCTTGGCAACGGTGGCCTTTTCCACGCGGGCCTTGCCCTGAATATCCACGATGGTATGGGACAGATACAGGGGGATGTCGAAGTCCTGCAGGCACTGCACGATGTTGCGGGTCAGGCCGCCGGAATACGGCATGACCTCCACGCAGGCCAGTACTTTGGCACCTTCCAGCGTCATGCGGCGGGCCATGATCAGGCCGATGTCGCCGCTGCCGAGGATGAGCACCCGCTTGCCTACCAGATAGCCCTCCATGTTGACATAGCGCTGGGCCGCACCGGCGGTGTAGATGCCGGCGGGGCGAGTGCCCGGGATGCCGATGGCACCGCGGGTGCGTTCCCGGCAGCCCATGCAGAGGATGATGCTTCTGGCTTCCAAAATCTGATAGCCCTTTTCCCGGCTGACGCAGTGGATCTTTTTGTCCGGGGTGACGTCCAGCACCATCGTGCCCAGCTCCACCCGGACACCGGTGGAGCGCAGCAGTTCAATGCAGCGGCCTGCGTATTCCGGGCCGGTGAGCTGCTCGCCAAAGCGGTGCAGGCCGAAGCCGTTGTGGATGCACTGGTTCAGGATGCCGCCCAGCTCGTTGTCGCGCTCTAAGATAAGGATATCGCGCAGACCATGCTGCCATGCGCTGTAAGCTGCGGCAAGGCCTGCAGGGCCGCCGCCGACGATGACCAGATCAATCATGGTGCTCTCCCTCCTGCTTGGTTTCGCACAGTAAGACGTTGGTGCCGGCCTTATCCTGCAGCACGTCCAGCGGACTGATGCCAAGCGTTTTGCTGATCAGCTCCAGCACCCGCGGCCCGCAAAAGCCGCCCTGACAGCGGCCCATACCGGCACCGCAGCGGCGCTTGACACCGTCAATGGTGGTGGCGGGGATCTCTTCGTGCAGAGCATCCAGAATTTCGCCCTCGGTGATCGTCTCGCAGCGGCAGATCACGCGGCCATAGGCGGGTTCCTTTGCAATGAGCCGGGCTTTTTCTTCGGGCGGAAGCTCCTTGAAGCGCACCCGGGTGCGGCCATCTCTGTAATCCGCCTTGGGGGCGGGCAGATCGCCGTGAGCTTCCAGAATTTTGACGGCTTCTCTGGCAACGGCCGGTGCACTGGAAAGGCCGGGCGATTTCATGCCCGCCAGATCGATGAAGCCGGGTGCGCCTTCCGCTTCGCCGATAACGAAGTCGCCCGTGTCCACATTGGCACGGACACCCGCAAAATTGCGGATGGACTCGCTGAAGCGGATGTTCGGCACGCTGCGGCGCGCTGCGGCGCTGACGAAGGCCAGCCCGGCGGCAGTGCAGGCGGTATCGTCCCCTTCCACGGGGTCGGCGTTCGGGCCGACGATCAGGTTGCCGTGGACGGTGGGGGCCACCAGAACGCCCTTGCCGTTTTCGTTGGGGCACTGGAAGATGACGTGGTGCACACGGCTGCCCTCGGATTTATCCAGCAGGTAGTATTCGCCCCGGGTGGGCTGGATGGTAAATTTGTGGGGTGCGGCCATATCGTGCACGGCCTGCGCCGAGATGCCTGCCGCATTGATGATATAGCGCGTTTCCACAATTCCGGAGGGGGTGGTCAGTGCCCAGCCGCCGGCGGTCTTTTCGATGCGGGTCACAGGGCAGCTGCGGTGCAGCTCCACGCCGTTGCGCACAGCCACTTCTGCCATTGCCAGCGCAAACTCCCACGGGCTGACGATGGCGGCGCTGGGCGCATACAGCGCGCCAACGACAGTGGGGGCCAGATTCGGTTCCATGGCAAGCGTTTCCTCTGCGGAAAGCAGCCGGATGCCCGGCACGCCGTTGGCGATGCCGTTCTCATACAGTTTCTGCAGGTGGGGCAGCTCTTCCGGGCTGAGGGCCAGCACCAGACTGCCGCACTGCAGGTACGGCACATCCAGCCGGGCGCAGATCTCCTTGGCCAGTGCGGACCCCTCCACGTTGAGCCGCGCCATCCGGGTGCCCGGTTCGGGGTCGTAGCCAGCGTGCAGAATGGCACTGTTGGCCTTGGTGGTGCAGTCTGCCACGTCATTTTCAGCCTCGAAAATGGCGGTCTGCAGCGGGTAATGGGACAGCTCA